>ENA-OPZM01000408-OPZM01000408.1-human-gut-metagenome-genome-assembly--contig:-NODE-408-length-18855-cov-2.677915_pt1 | contig 18855 bp, 19 predicted proteins | sample MGYA00242478_ERZ504493 | MGnify/ENA primary metagenome ERZ504493 (study PRJEB26092, sample SAMD00036227) | human gut metagenome | host: Homo sapiens | study: EMG produced TPA metagenomics assembly of...
CGGCGGCGCCGATGGGGTTCTCGGTTGCAATTACGGTAAAGGGTGCGGGCACCGGCGGGTAACGCCGTCCACCGTCACCGTGCCTTCTTCCATCACTTCCAACAAAGCCGACTGCGTGCGGGAGGAGGTACGGTTGATCTCATCGCCCAAAAACAGGTTGCACATCACCGCACCGGCGTGGTACACAAACTTGCCGGTCTCTTTCTGGTAAACGGAAAATCCCACCAAATCGGACGGCAGAACATCCGGCGTAAACTGCACGCGGCTTTCTTTCAGGTCCAGCGCGCGGGCAAAGGCCAGCGCCAGCGTGGTTTTGCCCACGCCGGGAATATCCTCAATCAGCACATGGCCGCCCGCCAGCATGGCCATCCAGATGGTATTTACCGTTTGCTGTTTGCCCTGCACGGCCTTGTTTACTTCGGCCGTAACGGCGGCGGCCTGCTGTGTGTACTGCATGGTTAATCCTCCCGGTGTTTTTTCCATATCACCATAATGCCAACGGCGGCGGCAATAACCACCAGCCCGGCCCACAGTGCGTTGTTTTCCAGCCAGATCATGGTATTGGAGATCGCGCTCCCCTCGGATTCCGCGCTGCCCTCCCCCGGCAATGGGGTCAGGGCCTGGGGGCCACTTCGGCAATGGAGCTGCCGCCGGCATCCTCCACGGTCACCTGGCGCGGCGTTTCGTCCAGGTAGCGGCGCTTTCCTGCAAATCCTCCTCTTTGGTGGTGTCCGCAGCGGCGGTGTCGTGCTCCGCAATTACCAGATAGCGCTGGCTGTTGCGGGTGTAGGGGTGGCAGGTGGAAAGGGTCAGCAGGTCCCGCCCCGGCTGGATCAGCACGGCGTTGATATCGCTGGGGTCAATAATTTTCAGCTCGCTCACGCGGTAAATCAGCGTTTCCCACGGGGTGGTCAGCTGGATCTTGTCCCCCACCTGGATCTGCTGCACGTTGCGCAGCATTTCCGCGCCATAATAGCCGCGGTGGGCGGCAATCACGGTGTTGGTGTTTTCGCCGCCCAGCGGCATCGAGGTCTGGCCCAGCAGCGCCGCGCCTTTGGCCAGGTTTTCGCGGCTGGCGCCCAGGTAAACAGGCAGCTCCAGGTTCAGGCGCGGGATCCACAGCACAGCCAGCACATCATCGTCATAGCCATAGGCAGCAAGGTCCAGCGGGGCTTCCTCATAGGCGAACGGGTCGGTCAGGCCGCTTTGGCCCCGGCGTAAATTTCCGCGTTATAGTCCTGCATCGCGGCGTACAGTTCAGGGTAGGCGCGTTCCGGCTCCGGGGGTTCGGCTGTGGTTTCCTCCGCCGCGGGGGCGGTGGGCTGGGCTTCGGCGCGGGCCGCAAACTGCGCAGCGGTTTTGGCGTTGCGGGCGCTGGTCCACCACTGGGCAGCGGTGGGCTGTATCAACAGCGCCAGCCCCAGCAAAATGGCCAGCCAGGCCAGAATTTTAGCAATCAGCCGTCCCATTTAGTCATCCTCCTCGCGCTTTTTGCAGCGGTGCAGCAGCAAAAGCAGCAGCAGCGCTTCGCCGCCGATCACAATGCTGCCCGTTACCGCGATCCACGGCCAGGCATCCACCACGCGCTTGACCACCGTTCCGGTGCGCAGCGCCTGATACTGCACGGCCTGCGGGGTGTTGGCTTCTTCCTCTCCATTATAAGGGATGCGGGTGCCGCGCACAAGCATGCGGTGGGTGTTGATGGCATACGGCGTGCAGGTAACAAGGTGCAGTAATCCTGCCCCGCGGTGATTTCCAGATCCTCGGTGTGCTCCGGTTCCACCACTTTGATTTGATCCACCTGGTACGCCAGCGTTTCATCCAGAATATGCAGGTAGAAACAGTCGCCCTCTTCCAGCTTGTCCAGGTCGGTGAACAGCACGGCTTCGGGCAGGCCGCGGTGGCCGGTCAGCACGCTGTGGGTGCTTTCGCCGCCAAGTGGGTAGCTGGAGCCTTCCAGATGGCCGACGCCCTTTTGCAGCACATCATCGCTGGTGCCTTCGTAAATAGGCAGGTTGACGTCAATTTTCGGGATGGTGATATACCCCAGCTTTCGCCCACATCCACAAGGTCCACATAGCTGGTGCCGGTATCCTCCGCTTCGCCTGCGGCATCGCGCTCCACGGCGCTGTCCAGCTGCTGGTTATAGCGGCGGGCGGCCTCCTTGGCGGCGTCCAGTTTTTCGGTATCCATGCTTTTTACGGTATCATCGTAATTTTGGATCGCTTCGCTGGCGTGGCGCTGCGCCACCGCGTTGCTGATAACCGGGTACGATGCCACCCCAATGCCGGACAGGATCATCAAGCCGCAAAGCCGACTTTTAGTTTTGTTGTGGTATCCATAGCGTCACCGCGAACCTTTCCGTGAGAGGGTTGAAGTTGGGAACTGATGCAATTAAGAATTAAGAATTAAGAATTAGCAATGAGGAATTGGAGGCAGACGAAAGAATAAATAATAAAGAATCATGAATCATTGTGGTGGACCGCGGCGCAAATGCGCCGCAAACATTGCAAATCATTTGTAGGGCCGATGCCCGCCATCGGCCGTTGGCGGGCCTTGCCATATTTATTTTTAGGTTCTGCACGCGAGATATTGGCGCCCCTTGAGGGGAGCTGGACGCGGAGCGGCCTGAGGGGTGGCTCCCCGCCACAAACCTAACCCGTGGGGTGGTTCCCCACGCAGGGCCTAAAAATCAACCGAACAACGGCCATGTACACCCAAAAAAATTTATTCCCCAATAACCCACCATAGGGGGAGGGCCAAACCCGGCCCTCCCCCCTGTGTATGATGGATTATCCCTCTATACCTATTGGTGAATTGTAAAATTGTTTTGCCTTGCGGCGGGCGCATCAGGCGCGGTTCTTCTTTTTCAGGTCTCAGCAGCACGCCAACACCGGCCACAACCAGCAGCACACCAATGCCGCTGAACAGCAGGGTGCCGAAACCACCGGTGGTGGGCAGGTTGAAGCCCTTGCGGTTGATGATGAGGATCTCTGCATACTTGTACGGAGTACCATCGCTATTCTTAACCTCGGTCTTACTGTATTCATTCTTAATCAGTTTACCCGTGGCATCAAAGGTATCCTTTTTACTCCATGTGGTGGTGCAGTCCAGAGTCAGGTTTGCGTCCACCGGACCAGTCAACAGGTTATAGCCTTCGCGAGTCTTGGTTTCAACCAGCTTATACTCGCCAGTCGGCAAACCATTTGCAACAGCCTTACCGTCTTCTCCCGTCGTCAAATTCATAACAGCAAACCACTTCGTATTCGGGTCTTCTGTTGCGTTCAAGCCAAGTTTCTTTGCTTCGGCATCCGTCAAGAACGGTTTCTGCTCGCCCTTGAACACAACACCTGCTGTAACACCATTTTCTTCATATGTAGTGTCAGTTCCGGCTTTATACTTTTTATAAAGGGTAAATTCAACATTCTTCAGCGGGTCACCATTCGCATTATCACCCTTTTTCAGGATGCCAGTCTTGAACGTATAAACAACAGCTTCGTCATGGATATCATACGGAGGATCCTCTTCGGTAGTGATATCTGTCTTCTTGGAGTATTTCAGGTCGGCCTTGTTTACATTGCCACTTCACCAACCGAAGCGTCTTTCTGGAGCTTTGCGCTATAGGTAATGGTAATGGTACCACCTGCATATTCAGCAATCTCTTTAGTATCAAATACAATCGTAAAGCCAGACTTACCCACAACGGTTGTTTCCGTCAGAGTATACTCACCATTCTCAGTAAACGTTTTTTCAGTATTGTCAGTTTTTTTACCCTTAACGACAGCATCTTTATTATAAACCAGCTGGTCGCTATTCATTTCATCAGATACGGTGAAAGTCTTCAGTTTTGCAACGTTTTCAGGAACATTGACAGTCAGAGTATACGGAACATCATCACCAATGCCATAGTCTGCATCCTTTTTACCTGTAATTTCCTTTTTGAAGTCCGGCTTGTAGTTCTTTACTTTAACCTCTGTTGCATTAAAAGCAGTAAAGTCAAAGCTCGTTGCCTTTTCAGGGTATTTCTCGTTTACAACATCATCTTTGGTCGCTGCAACCATCTCGCCATTGTCACCGATCTTAAAAACATAGGCAATGCCGGAATCCAAAATGTAACCATCGTTTGCATTAACTTCAGTTTCCACAAAGGCATATACACCTTTGGTCAAACCAGAAACGCTGATTTTGCCATCTGCACCCGTGGTAAGGACACCCGTTTCATTATCTGCGTCAAGCCACTCGCCTTTATTATCTACGCCATTTGCAGGCTTCCTCTCAATCCAAGTCCATGCTCCGTCATCATTCTTCTTATAGAGCTTAAACTTGTAGCCCTTCATGGTTAGAACTTCTTCATCCGTACCGCTCTGCTTACCGACTTTCTGCAAAACAGCCTGACCATATGCAGTAGAGTTTTTCGGGAAGACATGAACATCGTACAGCCAATCAGTCAGACCGCCATTCGCATCATCCGAGACTTTTGTCATAGGAACAGAGACAAAGAACGGCTCACATGCAGTCCTGACAGAATCCGGTGTTTCGGTTTCAAGCACAAGGTAAAGACCCAAAGGCAATACTTCTGTCTCCCCAGCTTCACCCTGCACTTTGCCAAACTGAACAATGCCACTGGCATCTGTCGTTTTCGAACCGACTTTAGTTACAGTTGTAGTCATGCTACTCTTCAGTTTATAACCGCCGGTAGTAGTATCAGGTTCTGCATAATCTTGCCAGCTTGTAGGCCAAGCTACATCATTTTTACCATCATAATTATCATAATATTCTTTCAGTTCTGCTTCATTCTTAACCTGATAAACGGTAAAGGTTGCACCTGCCAACGGAGTAGGCGCTTCACCTTTGCCATTCGAAGGAAGACTCCCTGCGTCTTCTGCCTCGCCGGTTGCAGGCCCTCTATTTGTTTCGTTCCACTCATACTTATGAATCGTAATGGAACCTTCCGTTTCCGTCCAAACCGGTTTTGCAGTGGTTGCCGGCGGTGTTCCACCGTTGTCCTCTGCCATTGCTGGCATGGCGCACAGGCTGAGGGCCAGGGCGGCGCTCAACAGGCCTGTGAGAAAACGTTTTGCTTTTTCATTTCAGTACCTCTTCTCTTAAAAAAAATCATCATCGGATGGGCGGCAGGGCCGCCCGGCTTAGGGGGTCTGCATCAGCACGGCGTGCAGTGCGGGGCGTTGCAGCGGGGAAACGCTGCCGCGCCGCCCGCACTGTGCCGTGAAGAAAAAAGGAGGAAAAACCGGGCCGCTTGCCCACTTGGCTTAAGGTGCATCTGAAAACAAAGGAAATAACGGATATTTCGCAGCCACAAGCAGGATGTAAGGCAAAGAGCCACCGGAATCCTTTCCGGATCCCAAGGCTTTTTAAGCCTTAACGCAAAATCCGGCTGCGCTTATAGAAACAGGCGATATTTTCAGCTTTTCAGTTATACCCCGGCTTATGGCTGCGCCCTGCCGTAAAACGGGCGCGCACTGGCGGGCAGGCCCTGTACCCTGGGGGTTGCTGGGTTTCCGGGGGATGGTTAATGTCGCCGGCCCCCTTTCCTGTTGTAGCGGAATGTGAATATCAACAGCCCTGCCACCGCCAGCGGCATGCCGATCAGCAGCCACAGGCTTGGCGCGTCTGCACCCGTGTGGGGCAGCTCAGGCGTTTTACGGTTCAGAACGGTAAGGGTCATGGTGTAGGTGTTGTCGGACTTCGTAAACTTGTCTCCGAGCGGAATTATCTGCCCATCAATAGAACACGTGCCGTCTTGGGTAAATTCGATCACAATTGGCTGTGCCAACAGGTTGTACCCCGGATGTGCCTTGGTTTCCGTCAGGCGGTATGTACCGGGTTCCAGATTTGTGAACACACCGGTGATCTTGCCGTCCGTTCCGGTTGTACCGGTAATGGAATCTGTCTTTGTGCTATCAAATTTGTAGTTTTTATCTACTACCACTGCGTTTCTCCTTCGGTTGTTGTTTCGACCAGCTTTTCCAGCTTGAACTCAACATCTTTCAAGAATACGTCATTGTTATTTTTGTCTTTTTCCGCGTCCTTCTTGATGATATCCAGTACAAACTTCGGGTTCTGCAGCGTGTTGGTCAGCTCAATCTTGCCGCTGCCGCCGGTGATGGTTCCATCGGGGGTTACTGTGGCTGGCGTTGTAGTTGCGCCGGTTTCGCTGTTCGTTTCGCTTTTTGGTGTTGCATTAGCCGTTACACCATACGTCTTGCCGCCAATCGTAATGGTTTCGCCTGCCTGGGTAACGACTGCCGGGTTAAAGCTGCCATTCTCTACCGTACCTTCCACAATGCGGTACACATAATCGGTGGGGCTATTACCCGTATTGATTTGGTACTGATCCAAACCGCTAAAGGTAAACTTCCAGCCGTTATTACCGCGTTTAATGATAACATAGTTGGATCTGGGCTGGTTGTGGTCGGGTATTTTACCGTTGTCCAGTCTTTATCGGTTTCCAGGCGGCGCTGGAGCTGGATGTAGATTGTATCCGGCTGATTCGCAGTGCCAATTTCCGAACCATTTGCATCTTTCCAGAGCTTATCGAACTCAATGTTGATCAGTTTGCGCTTGGTGTTGGTAAAGATTGCGGTAACTTCCGGATTGTCCAGATCGTTGCTCGCCACAATCTCGCCTTCCACCATGGTGTTGATCACTTGGGCGGATTGACCTTTCGGAACGGTTACGCTTTGCAGTGTGGAACCATCACTGGTTTCGACTTCCTCGATGGTATAGCGGGTGCCAACGGGGATGCCGGTGATGGTTCCGGTGTCGCCCTTGTTCATATCAATCGTAACGGTTTTTTCGATGGGCTTTTCTTCCAGACCCTCACCGCCAACATCATTAAAGGTAACTTTGAAGGTGTAGGTGCCTTTAATGGTATTTTCCTCATCAGCTGCGGCCTTCTTTTGGATTTTCAGCCCGCCGGTTTTGACGGTGTTGACGTATTCTACCTTTAGCTTTGTCAGCGTGGAGCTATTTTCGTCCGGGTCCTTATAGGAGCGGAAGACGATGGTGTTTTTGTCAGGCTTCTCGCTCTCCGCCGTGTAGCCATCATTCTTTACACTCTCGTCATAAACTTCCGTTCGGCCATCATCGGGGCCGCTTCCCTCCCGCCCGTTTAACGAAGGTGCTGGATTAGAAAGCTTTACGCTGTTACCTCCCTTCATCGAAGTAACCGCCTGCCCGTTCTCGTACACGGTCCATTTGGTGTCGTACAGGCTTGTGTTCAGATCCTCTCTGAGCGAAATGTAGCTGCCGCGGCGGAACTGGTCGCTGAAGGTAACGATTTCTCCATCTTCCAGAACAAAGCGTCCGTTCTCGTCCACCAACTGGGTGTCTGTGTCCATGTTGGAGGTGTACTGTGCGTTTTCGGCGTTTTGCAAATGACCGCTTTTGGCGGAGCCGTAATCCGGGATGTCCTCCTGATCGGTTGTAAAGCCGGTCATCTTACTTGGCACCGCTTTGGGAATGAAGGTAAAGTTCCTGAAATAGATGTTGCGGCTATAGTTATCGCCCACGCGGATGGTTTTGACGTTGTTGTTAAAACCGCCCTGCTCTTTCATCTTGTGCAGGTCCAGCTTTACGGTGACCCATTTGTTTGTCACCAGTTCGACCGAGCCATACGTTGCGCCGTTAATGCCTGTTGTGCCAAGGCTGCCTTTTTGGCCGGGGGATTTTGGAGGATCCAGCAGATCTTGATTATCCAGCAATTCCAGATACAGGTTGTTGAGGGAAAGTTCACCACCATCGTTTGAACCAACGTAAACCTGGAACGTAAGGAAGCGCATGTCTTTGATATTGATGGGGTTATTCAGCGTCAGGATGCCATAACGTTGCTTACGCCAGTAACTGACGGGTTCCGTATCCGGATAGCGTGCGTACCAGTGAAGGACCTGTTCGGTATTTTGCCCGGAACCTTGCTCGGGGTTTGTAGCCAACTCGAAAATGTAGTCACCTTTGTTTGATTCGGTTGGTTCGGTTGCGGGTTTAAACGTGTTACCACCATTCTCAGTCAAATCCACCACTTGGGACCGAATACCGCCTGTATCCGGTTTAGCGGCCAGTGTTGTTCCATAATGGGTTGCCTGGTTCTGGATGGTGAAGTTGAAGATTTTCTGGCCTGTAAAGCATTTTTTGAATTCATCATCAGTAACGTTGCTCAGATCGACCTTTTTTTTGAACCTGCAGCTCGTTATTATCCGGGAAGTTGAACGCCACCGCCATGTTGGACTCCCACATACCGCGTTCCATATAGTACATGGTAAGGGTGTGCTTGCCGGTAGAAAGACCAGAGATGGGGACACTTGCGTTTTTATAATACTTTTCGGTTGTTCCTAAGTAAGTAATGCTTGTCTCCATTGTAGGGCTGTGCTCATCACATTCATCAGCGCCATACTTATCTGTCTTGCTGTTCTTGACCCGGCTGACATAGGAAGTTACGGTGTTTTTCTTATCACCGCGCTGGTCAAATTCCAACATACCAGAAACTTTGGCATGAGCACCGCCAATATCCAGGACAAGCTGATCGTCAATGAAAACCCACACATCATCATCACCAGAGAAGTAAAAACGAATTGGAATTTCATTTTTGTAGTCGTCCTCAACTGTTCCGGTACTGGTTAGGGTAAACGGGATTTCAAGTTTTGCACCGTAACCGTAATTGTACTTGACTGCGCTCGTCTGATTGGTTATGGTTTCATTGAACGGGAAAAAGCCGTATTGCGTTGAAACTTTATCTGGATTACTTGCACTGTCCACGTTGCGGGACTTCTCGCTCTTATATTCAGCGGTTGTTCCTGTCGTGCTATCATTACCAAGGTACAACTGATCGCTATTTGTATCTTTGCGCAGATACAGAGAAGTTTTGCTACTGTCAAACCACCAGTATTTAATACCTTTGCCTTTTTTCTGGCCGTTTTGCTCTGGTTCTACAAAAACTTCTTCTTGGGTAAACGGGAACTCAACATTGTGGTAAACTTCACCAAGTTTTGCATTTTTGCTGTTTTGGCTGGTCAGGAACTTTTCATTGAAATGCGGTTCTTTCAGGGTCGTTCCATTCATCACGATGTCGCCATCGCTGTCCCTTTTGTCTGCCACAATGCCCTGGAAAGCGTAGGAATTTTTACCTGTTCTATTTCCGGTATCAAAGTTTGAGTTATTTGCAGCAATAAAAATTTGGTAATTTTCTGCCCAACCGTACAAGTTTAATGTTGCGGCAACCGCACTAAATGGCGTATTCCAACCGCTTGGCTGGAAATGGCTGTATAAATGGGATATATAATGGGCTTTTCGGTATTTTTATCTACATAACTCTGATAGTAGTCGCTGATTGCCTGATCGAACTGGCGGAAGGTACCCAGTGGCGCTGATTAACCGCATTATCATTATCGTAGCTATCACGGTTCTTGCCGTTCAGTTCGTAATCTGTATAATAGTCATACAACGTACTGGTAACATACTTTGTGTTTGGTTTTTCCGTAAAAGGAACGGATGCAATATCTACTACTTCAGTCTGCTTCCCCGATTCAGTCTTCTTCCACGTTTCGGCATCACGCTTGGTACCTTTTGGAGCCCAGTAGCCGCCACGAGTGGTATCTTTATATACTGCATCGTCATTCGTATCCGCATAGAAGCAATTTTTGTCATCTTTGGGAATCGGCAGCCACGCTGTACTTAGTCCATGTCCTTTTGTCGTATCGTTATTGCCAATTTCTTCACCGGAAAAGATGATTGAACTATTTGAACTATATTCTTGGGGAATGTCAACATAATAAAGGTTTTCGTTTGTACCATCTTTTACCAGCGTGCCGCTTTTGGATTTTACGCCGTCTTCTCCTTTTATCCGAAAATAAATGGTCTCTTTACTATTGGCTTTGGGGATTGAATAGTCGCCGCCAGTATCATCCCTTCCTGTTGTTGGCAGCTTTGAGAAAGTAGCATCGTAATAGATGCGGAAAGATTTTTCTATACCCCATCTTACGTTGTCTGCGTCAGTATAGATAAAGCAGTCACTTGTTTCACTGTACATAAAGGATTCTTTATCATCACTAACAGATTCGTTATAGAAGTTATAGAATTTGCTGGATTTTTCTTCACCGTCCTCAACCCATGTAAACTGAACATAAGAGCATGCCTCGGTTGGGATGATAAAATTAGCGACGCCTCCCTTAGCGACAGTTGGAACTTCTGAGTCACCATTAACCGGTGTTAAGTTTCCATTTTCATCAGGGATATAGAAATTTGCCTTTACGTTCGTTAATTCAGCTGTACTGCGGTTTTCGAACTTGATGGTCTTGCCTGCAAAGTATTTGTTGCCCTCTAAAGTGGATGCGTCTGTCCATGTTCCATCTTTCGCATCATACATTTTGAGGTTGTAGTAACTAATAGCGTTACCAGATGTTGCCACTATCTGAGTTTTCCATCCTCCATTACTATCCCATAGCTGAATCTGAATCGTTGTAAATTTATTGCCCGAAGCATCAGTACAATTCCTCAATGCATAGATTGTGCGGCCATCACTTGTTTTGATGGTTGTTTTTTCCATTGGATGTGTACACCAAGTACTGCTATTATCCATTTGCCCATTGAACTTAATAACATCTGTATCAGCAATTGTGTTACCATTAATTGTGTTACCACTATTTACTGCAAAGTAAACCGTGAATCCTTCTGCCGCTTCCTGCTCACTAGCTGCCTGCACGTCATCCACGCTTTCTGCGGCGTACATCTTCTGCGGCTGTTCGGTCGGTTCCGGGGTCACGGTGGGGGTCACGGTCGGCACAGGGGTGGCCGTTGCGGTGGCTGTCGGTTCCGGGGTCGGGTAGGTTCTGCCGTGGGCTCCGGCGTTTCGGTCGGGGCGGGCTGCTCCGGCTCGGCGCTTTGTTCCGGTTCCGGGGTGGCGGCGTTCTGCTCCGGCGGAGTGGTATCCTCCCGGAGGCGTTCCCGGCTCATCCTCCAGCAGCTCTACTTCGTCAGGTGCGTCGGGCAGAAGATCCACCTCGCGTATACAGCAGGGCCATGTCCATAACCAGCAAGCGGTGATAAGCAGCGCTGTCAGCCGGCGCGCCCAACCTGTTGTGTTGTTTCCTGTTCTATTCAATCTGCTCACCCGCCTTTCGCGCTGGCTTGATGGAAGCACATTGTTCCACAGGGGATCCCTGTGGAACAGTAAAAGAAGCCAGCTTCTTTTACTTGCGCAACCGTTGCCATGTTGTTTTCAAAAAAAACCGCATCGAGTTTTCTCATTGCGCATTTACTTTTTATTGTTAAAATATAGCACCTTTACACCAGAAAGGCAATACAATCCACGCAAATTCCTGTTTTTCAGCATTTTTACTGATTGCGCTTTCCTCCGATTATACAATATGTTCAAAGCCTTTGTATAATTTATTTCTAATTTTCTTTTTGGCCGCGGTCATTTTATATACTTTGACCGCGCGTTTTATGATCCTCTGCGCACGCAGAGCGCAACTTTGCAGCAAAATTCGCCTTTTTTTGTTGCGTTTCCCTGTTTTTGCGCAATTATTTGTTTCGCATGCGCCTGTTTGCGGCGGGGCCTGGCGGCTGGGTGGGCGCCTTGTGGGAGGGATGGCAGGTTTGCGGCGCACGGTTCCCGTTTTTTTGCGGCGCGATGGGTACACCGCGCCCCTGCAAACGGTTTGCGGTGTTTGCGGCGGCGGGTGTGTGTTTGGTGGATTGCATGCCCGCCAACGGGACGCCGTTCTCCCTTTACAACGGGGTGCGGGTTTGCTGCAGATATGCCATTCGCTTTTTTGTCCCCCCTGCCCCGCCCCTGATTCCCGGTTCCCCCTTGCCGATTTCTATTTGCGCCAGCTCCTGAAGTGCATCTGAAAGCAACGAAAATAGCGGATCTTTCGCAAGCACAAAATCCGGCTGCGTTTACTGAGGCAACACCGCACAATTCCCGCCTTGCGGCTTAAGCACCGCTCCGGCGGCTGCGGCACTTAGAATTATGCGGTATTGCCCTGAAACAGACGAGCTTTTTGACGTTTCAGATAGATCCCGGCTCCCAGCTTTCAATCTATCCTGTGTAAACTGCAACCCCTCACGCCCATTCTGTGCGGCACTTACCTTATAATAAGGGGGTGCTGCCCTGTGTAAATTTGCAACTGATCTATTTGAAGCAGCTGTGAGCTGTTGCAATTTTGCACAGGGTATTGCCCGCATTCTGTGCCGAACATTCCCGAAACGTGTTGGAAAAACGCACAGGATTGCCTTGTTTCCCTATACCGCTTACCGTTGGAAAAACGCACAGGTTACCCCCGGAACAGTTGCAATTTTACACAGGGTATTCCCGCTCCCCTGCCCCGCCGTGACCCGCGTACCTGTTGGAAAACCACACAGGATAGGCCCGTTCCCCGTGTTGCAATTTACACAGGTTTGGCTGTTTTTGGCTTATTTGCAGCTTTACGCAGGTTGCTTTCCGCACAGGAAAGTGGTGGTGGAATGCACAGGCTGCAATTGGTTGAACACACAGGTTTGCGTTGTTAAATTACACAGGCTCTACCTATTACTAATATAAAACTAAATATCTAAGCCATAATAACAACCAGAGGTAAGCCGGGAGATGGGGGAGAACGGGAAAAAAATTGGTGTTGCCATTCCATCAGGTTACAGAACCCTGAAACAGCAGGACAGAAAAGCACAATAAAACCCTGTGTAACCTGCACCCTGGCTGCAACCCCCACAGGATATATGGCAAACCACAACGCAGGTGTTGCATTTTGCACAGGGTAATGGCGGTGAAACCCTGTGTAAATTTGCAATTCTTGCGCTGGACAACAGGATGTGCTATAATGTTTAGCATGATGTGCGTGACCACCCGGGATACAGCAACCGATATAGGAGGCCCCTGCTTATGGCGGCAAGTAAACAGAAAAAAGATGATCCGTTTGTCGTTACGTTTGAAGAACGCGGGGACCAGACCATCGTTCGCAAATCCAATGACCTTGTACAGATGACGCGCAACAACCTGACGCTGAGCCAGCAGCGCCTGATGCTGCATATTTTTTCGATGATTAAGCCGGAGGATACGGACCTGCCCTCTTATGAGCTGAGCATTTATGATTTTATCAAGATGACCGGCATGGACCGCACAGCGGGGCGCTGTACAAGCAGGTGCGCAAAAATATTGAGGAGCTGGCCAACGCGCCCATCCAGTGGATCAAGAATAACGGAACTTCCACGGTGGAAACATTCCGCTGGATTGATAAAGTGCGCATTGATGAGGCCGCGCGCGCATGACCATCACGCTGGATCCGGTGCTGAAACCGCACCTGGTGCAGCTGAAAACCCTGTATACCACCATGGATGTGACCTACACCATGCTGATGCGGTCCACCTATTCCATCCGCATTTACGAGCTGTGCAAGAGCTACCAGAGCCTGTACCTGAAAAAGAAAGCGGCCGGGGAACCGCTGGTATGGAACCTGAGCATGCTGTATGAACAGCTTTCGTATACGGCCAACCGATGGTCGGATTTCCGCCGCCTGGCACTGGAAAAGGCAAAGGCGGAAATTAACGAAAAGACGGATATTATTTTTAATTACGATGTGTACGAAAAAAAAAGGCAGAAGGTTCTTTCGCTGGTGGTAACGATTGACCCGGTGGATGATGCCGCCGCACAGGCCAACCTGGACAGCATCAACAGCACAGTGCGCAAAAAGAGCAAAAAGAAGGGCCGCCCCACCGTGGCGATTGAGGATTCGCTGCTGGATGATCCCAGCGTGATCACCTTTGATTATGTTTCGGCACCGGAAACGACGATCCCCTATTCCTTTGGACGCCACCGCACCGAGCTGCGGGAGGAAATTGTTGTGAAAGCGCGCATGGATCAGCTGCGCGCGGAGATTACGCCCGAAGAGCTGCACGCGGTGGAAGTGATCATTGATGTGTTGGCAGATGCCTGCTGCACCATCCAGGCAGGCGATGGCGAGCAGGACGGCGGCAACAAAACGGTGTTTGGAAAGATGAATGCCATCATCCTGGATTGCGGCGGGCTGACCAGTTGGCTGGCCGGTGTAGCACCCCGTTATGCACAGGAGATTATTCCCCGGTCGCAGACGATGCGCAGCCCGGCGCGGTACCTGAACAAGGTGCTGCGCGAGGATATGGATAACTATCGCATTTATATTTTCCGCAAGGCAAAGCCGGCAGCAGAACCCAAAGAGGAGCTGTTGGAAGCGGAGTACCATGTGATGGACGAGCCGGTGCAGCAAACGATGCCGGAGCCTGAGCCGCCCAAGGTAGAGCTGATTCCCGAAACGATTGTAAAACGGCAGGATATGCGAAAAGAGTTTGCAAAGTTTGTAGATGATGGATACCTGGAAAAGACGTTGACGAGCGGCCAGCGCGGCGCTTACCACGAAATTTACCGCCACCTGGCAGCGCGGTGCGTGCCATCGCCTTCCAGCCTGCGCAATGGCTGAAAGACGAAATACGGCTGCATTACCTGGCCTGCATGAATGAAGTGATTGAAAAGTATGGCAGCCTGACCCCATTGATGGAAGCTATGGCGCATGAACTGGACTTTGATGTGTTCTGGGCAAAGGCCGCCAAGGACCCCAACGTGAATAACCCGATGGGGCTGTTCTACCACATTATTGAAGAACGCGCGCTGAACCCGATCGGCACCATAATGAACGACCAGGCACAACGGCAGAAGGTTGCCGCCAAGGAAAAAGGTGAAAAAGATAAGTGGCACAACGAAAGCTGGATGGATGCTTTTGAGGAAGATATCCCGGATGACAGCGAAGAGTAATTGAGATGAAGCGGAGCGGAACATCCGGGAGCGCTATAATAATAAGGTAAGCAGCGGCTGGCAGATTGCTGGCCGCTGCTTTTTTTTGTTGGGGTGCAGCTGAGAAATGGAAATATCCGGCATTTTTTGATTTCAGATAGACCTTGGGATAATAGGTGAGAATGAAGGCAGGTGAGCGGGAATGCCTGGATGAAGTGAAGAAGGATGGGAAGGAAAAGCGGCAGAGAAAAAGCGTGAACAGCAACGAAGAGATGCCTGCATAATATTCGTCAAAATATCCGTTGACACACGCGAAGCATATGATATAATAGAAGCTATAACAGCAACGAAGAGATGCCGCACGGCATGGGGGTGGCCATTTTTGCAACCCGCGGTTAAGGCAACACCGCACAATTCCCGCCTTACGGCTTAAGCACCGCTCCGGCAGCTGCGGCACGGCATCTGCGTTGCCAAAATGCTCGATAATGTCGGGTTGCGGTACCCGCATCGTGCTTCGGGGGCAAAAGCCCCTCGCACTCTGCAACCGCGCCCCTGCTTCGGTTCGCTGTTTCCGCCACTGGCGGCGCTCACCTTTGCAGCATCCAGTATTATCTGCGCTTTTGGCTTGGCATCTGCCGCACCTCGCTCGCCGTATCGGCACTTAGAATTATGCGGTATTGCCTTAGATTAAGATACCGGCGTGCGGTACCGCAAAAAGAACCGAACAAAAGCCAAAGATTAACCGACAGCAACGAAGAGATGCCTACACAAAGGCGCTCGCAAGGAGGAAAACAATGGGATATTGTATCTCAGTCTGCATTGAAAAAGGCGGCGTGGGAAAAACCGTTACCGTCTGCAACCTGGCGGCGTTGATGGCGCAGGACGGCAAACGGGTGCTTGTTGTGGATATGGATGCCCAGGGCAACTGTACCTATACCTGACGGGCACCCGTGTAACCGATAATACTTTTGACCGCGCTGGCGTGTATGATATGTTCCGTGCCTATGGCATCAGCGGCACGCAGAACTATATTTCCCGCACGCAGTTTGATAATATTGATATAATTCCGGCAAATGGCAACACCCCAATGGCGGCCAAGCAGCTGCAAATCCTGGAACAGTCCGAAAGCACCAGTATCAATATGTTTTTGGCCATGTGCCTGGCACAGGTTGCCAGCGAATACGACTTTATTTTGATCGATACCCCGCCGTCCCGCGATGTAATGGTGACCAACGCCTGATGGCCAGTGACTTTGTGCTGATCCCCTGCGTGTGCGATGACTACAGCCGTGACAGTGTGTACCGCACTGTGGCCATGTGCCAGCAGTTGGAGCACGATGAGGGCGAAAAAATTGATGTTTTGGGCATTATCCTGACTATGGTGGAAAAAACTGCCCTGACCGAAGTGATCCGCAATGAACTGCGGGAAAGCCAGCTGGGCAGCAAGCTGTTTGCTGCCGAAATCCGTAAGGGACAGGCTGTAAAGGATAGCACCCGCCTTGGTGCGCCGGTTGTGCTATGTGCACGCAGCAGCAACCCGGCAAAGGATTATGCAAAGGTGTATGCCGAGCTGAAAACGCGCGTTGAACAGGAGGCAGAGTGATGGCAAGCAAACTGGACCGACTGCAGAAGAAAGGCTTTAAAGTAAACGAAGCAGCGTTAAGTAAGATCGCGCGCGGCGACCAGGAGCCGGGCGGTGAATACAGCGAGATCAATATCAATGATATTGAAGAAAACCCGGATAATGCCCTTTACCGTGAGCTGGATACCGAGGAAGATATTGCGCTGCTGGCCGATGATATCCGCCGCGCGGGGCTGCTGCACAACCTGGTTGTGTTCCCTAAGACCGGTGTTGGCGGAAAATATGTGCTGCTTTCCGGCGAGCGCCGCCTGCGTGCGCTGCGCCTGTTGGTGGAGCAGGATAAACGCGAGCAGGAAGAAAAGCAGCTGCCCAACCGCATGAGTGAATGGCAGAAAGTGCAGTGCAAAGTGGTGCGCAATTTGACGGAAAACGAAAAAGTTGTGTATATTGACAGCGCAAACCTGCAAGTGCGCGGCGGCATCAGCAATGAACGTGTGATGCGCCAGGCGGCAGCGCGTTTTGTGGAAAACCTGCAGAAAGCACCGTATAACCTGAGCGCAGCGGAAGCGAAAAAAGCGCTGAAAGAGGTCAGCCCGCTGAATTCCCGCACGATTGATAAGGCGCTTTCGATTCAGAATGATCTCAACCCTGATCTGCGCCGCTTGCTGGATGAGGAATTCCTGAACCGAGCCGAGTGCGAAACCTATCTCCGCCTGACCCTGGAAGAACAGGCCCGTGCAGCCGCAGTGTTTTTGAAAATTGCAGCCCTTGACCCACGCAGCCATGAGCGCCGCGCCATCAAGGACGCATTGACCACCGCCATGCTGGATGTAGCAGTGGAACGCCGCAGTATGCAGGAGCGCGAGAGCGTATTTGCAGCAGCGTTGCAAAATGCACAGGATGCAATCGATCAGGCCAAGACGCAGGAAAGCAAGGCGGCGGCAGTAGATAAAGACCACAACTTTATTTCGGCCAAGCTGCCTACCACGGCCCGCAAACTGCGTAAAATTGCAGCGGCAAAAAAATATTGAAGCTAAGATCCGCAGTTATACGGCAGAGGACCGCAAAGCAATGTCGGACCAGATGCAGGAGCTGATTGCGGCAGCGCAGGAGCTGAAAGCACTGATTGATGCTGTGGAATAATCCAGATCCACGAAAGCAGCAAACAACAAAAATCCATGCAAATAGGAATACAGGAATCCACGATATGAAACAGCGAATTGTCATCCGGCTACACCTGGCTGTGCGGGCAGTGCTGCAAAGCGAAGCGGACTGGCGCGGCACGCGGCTGGGCACCCTGACATCGGAGCTGATCCATGAACAGGCTGCGAAAGCGCGCCTGTGCGGGGTGCAGAATTACGAGTTGAACCCCGTCAGCAGCCGCTATGTTCCCGTTACAAACGGGACAAAATATAAGCAGACATCTGGCCTGGAGCAGATCTCCATCTATCTGAACGATGAGGATATGCAAACCCTGAAAGAGCTGGCACTGGCCAACGATAGTGTGCGTGTGATCAACGGCAGGCAGGCAATCACCTACCGATATGTTGTTCCCGGAATGCTGCTGAACGACCCGGTGTTTACGGGGCTGACAGAGCAGAACAGCACGGCAGGGTAAGCACTTCAAAATCTTGAATAAATCAAAGGCGGCACCGCGTTTTTTGAAAGACGCGGTGCCGTTTTGTATGCAAAGCAGCCTGAAAATACTACAAAACATAAACCTGTGCGAAGTTACAACAAAACGGATAGAAGATGAGAATAGGAAAAAAGGGAGAAATATGTTGGAATTTTACACAGGTTTACAGAGCAAAACATGAGGAAAAGCGCGATGCAACGTTTGCGAGATAAAGCGGATTTTGGGTGAATCAGGTGCGGGGAACCAAAAAAGAGGGGAAACCTGTGTAAATGGCAACAATCTGCAGGGTGAATTACCTTTTTATAATACGACAGGGATAGTAATACCCTGTGTAAAGATGCAACACTGTACGCTGCGAAAGGGAAGAGTTGCAATTTTACACAGGGTATTGGTTATTCTGTCAGGCGGAGTAGAAGGAAAACATTAAAAACAAAATGGTATATATGAGCCGTATTATACGATTTGGAATTAAAACAGCCAACCAAACGATGGGATTTGGCGGGATAGGGAGAAAGGCGAAAGTTGATATGGAGAGAGCGAGGGCAGAGGTTGGCATGCTGCTTGATAGACAAAAACGTGGAAACGTGATGTGAAATGGCGGGAATACAACGCTATTTTTGTATTAGACTTATTAAATAATACAATTTGTATTTCTGTACAGAGAATCTCTTTGGAAACCAAGCGGGAATAATTTGACGATTTAAGCAATAGTAGATGGCCTGCAACTTGAGAAAGTATTGGCAACACCGCACAATTCCCGCCTTGCGGCTTAAGCACCGCTCCGGCAGCTGCGGCACGGCATCTGCGTTGCCAAAATGCTCGATAATGTCGGGTTGCGGTACCCGCATCGTGCTTCGGGGGCAAA
>ENA-OPZM01000410-OPZM01000410.1-human-gut-metagenome-genome-assembly--contig:-NODE-410-length-18841-cov-2.311585_pt1 | contig 18841 bp, 23 predicted proteins | sample MGYA00242478_ERZ504493 | MGnify/ENA primary metagenome ERZ504493 (study PRJEB26092, sample SAMD00036227) | human gut metagenome | host: Homo sapiens | study: EMG produced TPA metagenomics assembly of...
CCATTATCGGTGCTGCATGTTTCCAGCCTGTATTCCGCAAACTGAACAATAAAGGAAGAACTGCATCCATTTTTGCTCTCCTCACTGGAATTTCCATGCTCTGTATGTTCTTCTTTAATGTAAAAGAAACACCGGCAGCGTTCTATACACTTGCAGGAATTACACAGTTCTTTTTCTCTGGATTTAACACTGCAATCTATGCGATCATTCCCGACTGCGTAGAATACGGAGAGTGGAAAACGGGCTTAAGGAATGATGGTTTTCAATATGCATTTGTGTCACTGGGAAATAAAATTGGCATGGCAATAGGAACTGCGCTACTTGCAGCACTTCTTGGAAAATATGGATATGTGGCAAATCAGGTACAGAATCCGGCTGTCCTCAGTATTATGAGACATTCCTTTACTACAATTCCGGGAGTTTTATGGATAGTGACAGCAATTGTACTGTTTTTCTATCGCCTGAATAAAAAACGTTACAATGAAATTGTAGAAGACCTGAAAAAAAACGGGTAAAATAAAGAGTGTCGTGAAGTGAATTGCGAATATCAACAGAGTCTCCTTGAGCAGCATTAAAAAATCTGCTTAAGGAGATTTTTATGTCTGGAGTTTTTGTGGTTGCATTTTTGTTTTATATGGGTATAATGGTGAGATAAGTCTGCAGATGAAAGGAAGACAATGCTGACAATATAACGAAGGAGCGGAGTATTATGCTGAAAAGATTCACCAGATATGTAACCCAGAGTGTTGCCGGAATGATCGGGATTTCTGTTTATGTTCTGGCAGATACTTTCTTTATATCTGTATATTCCGGTGCTGACGGACTGGCAGTTCTCAATTTGATCCTGCCGGTTTATGGACTGATCTATGCGATTGGGGCTATGATCGGGATTGGTTCCGCTACCAGGTATGCCATAAGCAGGGAAAAAGGAAAAAATACAGAACATTATTTCGTACAGTCAGTAACCTGGAGCATACTGGCTGCAGTTCCATTTATGCTGATCGGAATCTTTATTCCGGACAAAGCATTGGCTTTGCTGGGTGCAGATGCCGGACTGATCGGCCTTGGACGAAATTATGTGAGAATTATTCTGATCGCAACACCATTCTTCATGTCAAATTATACATTTACTGCATTTGCCAGAAACGATGGAGCGCCTTCTATTGCAATGATCGGTTCCATCAGTGGAAGTATTTTTAACATTATATTTGATTATATATTCATGTTCCCTGTCGGCCTGGGATTTTCCGGAGCAGGACTGGCTACTGCAATCTGTCCGATCGTAACAATGAGCGTCTGTACCATACACTACAGAAGCAGCAGAAATCATGTAGGATTCCATTGGAAAAAACCGTCATTCAGACACCTGATTTCCTGCTGTCAGCTAGGAGTTTCCGCATTCGTCGGTGAACTGTCTTCCGGTGTGATCGCCATTGTATTTAACTTTCTGATCCTGGGAATCGCGGGAAATATGGGTGTAGCAGCCTATGGAGTTGTGGCAAACCTTTCTATCGTGGCATTTGCAATTTTCAACGGTCTGGCCCAAGGAGCACAGCCCCTGATCAGTGAAAGCTACGGAAAAGGCCAGCCCACTCAGGTAAGAAAACTTCTGAAATGGAGCCTGCTCGTATGTCTTGCTGTAGAAGCACTGACCCAATTGATCATCTGGACTTCAACCGACACGCTGATCAGCATTTTCAACAGTGAAAACAATGTTCAGTTATTGAATTATGCACATACAGGACTGCGTCTGTATTTCCTTGGATTTATAGTGGCAGGAATCAATATTGTACTGGTGGCATATTTCTCAGCAGTAGATGAACCGAAAATCGCGATTGTCGGATCATTCCTGAGAGGAATTATTGCCATTGTTATCTGCGCAGTTATACTTGCGAAATTATTTGGATTAAATGGAATCTGGATCTCTCTTCTTGCAGCGGAGACAGTTACGTTTCTGACGATTCTGTTTCTGGCATATAAAGACAGAAGAAAAAGAATCGAATAGCACTGTTGAAAAGGAATTCTTGTATAAACCTCCAAACTGATGTAAGATAAGATTACTCAGTTTGGAGGTTTTATTTTTATGTTTAACGAAATAAAAGATTTCGCTGCGCCGGAACTGGATGTATATGCCAGAACATCTGAAGTGCAGCTTTTAAGATATTATGAACCGGAACCAGGAATTTTCATTGCAGAGAGTCCGAAAGTAATTGAACGAGCCCTGAATGCAGGATATCATCCCATCTCTTTTCTGGTGGAGCATAAAGATCTGGAAGGAGAGGCACAGGAAATCCTGAAACAATATCCGGATGTGCCGGTCTATACTGCGGAATATGAACTGTTGGTCAAGCTGACCGGATTTGCTCTTACTCGCGGAATGCTCTGCGCAATGCGCAGAAATCCACTGCCATCCGTAGAGGAAATCTGCAGAAATACCAGCCGCATAGCAGTTCTTGAAAATGTTGTAAATCCTACAAATATCGGAGCTATTTTTCGCTCAGCAGCAGCTCTCCATATGGATGCAGTACTTCTGACCGGCGGATGCAGCGATCCGCTTTACCGACGGGCAGCCAGAGTAAGCATGGGAACCGTATTCCAGATTCCTTGGACATATTTTGATAAAAAAAACTGTATGGCCACAGGATGGAATGCAGACTCTGCAAAATCTGGGATTCAAAACAGCGGCAATGGCTCTGCGTGACGATTCTGTAGGAATTGATGACAAAGCACTCCGGTCAGAAGAAAAACTGGCAGTCATTCTCGGAACTGAAGGTGACGGCCTTGCATCACAGACCATTGCAGATTGCGATTATACAGTAAAGATACCAATGTCCCACGGAGTAGATTCGTTGAATGTAGCTGCGGCAAGTGCAGTGGCATTCTGGGAGCTGGGACACAGGTAAGGATATAACTCAGGAGGAAATGAAAAATGTCTTTGGAAAAAGCAGAAAAATATCTGGAAGAGAAAGGTTTTCTTGACCATGTGATCGAACTGGAAGCATCCACTGCTACAGTAACAGAAGCAGCAGAAGCCCTTCATGTAGAGCCGGGCATGATCGCAAAGACTATGTCCTTTTTGCAGAACAATAAAGCAGTCCTGATCTTAACAGAGGGTACAGCCAGAGTAGATAATCGAAAATATAAAGATACTTTTCATATAAAAGCAAAAATGATTCCATTTGATGAAGTAGAAAACATCATCGGTCACGCTCCGGGAGGGGTATGCCCGTTCGGAATTAATGAGGGAATTGAAGTCTATCTTACAAAAGTCTGAAACAATTTACCACCGTATATCCGGCTGCCGGCAATGATCACAGTGCAGTAAAGCTCACAATCCCGGAACTGGAACAGGTATCAGAGGCAAACGGATGGGTGGATGTGTGTAAAGAAACAGAAAACTGATCGTTCATGGTATGATATGGAAAATGGAGGACAGATGAATGGATATTGTAATCAGAGAATATCAGACAGAAGACGTAACAGCAGCCATTACAATATGGAATCAGGTGGTAGAGGATGGTGTAGCATTCCCACAGGAAGAGAACCTGACAGAAGAAACAGGAGATGCTTTTTTCAAAGAACAGACCTATACAGGAATCGCAGTAAACACTGACAACAATGAAATTGTCGGTCTCTATATCCTGCATCCGAATAATGTAGGAAGATGCGGCCATATCTGTAATGCCAGCTATGCAGTAAGAAGAGAAGTCCGTGGTGAACACATTGGCGAGAAACTGGTTCTTGACTGCCTTGCACAGGCAAAGGAAAAAGGCTTTCGTGTTATGCAGTTTCAATGCAGTGGTTGCAAATAACATCCATGCATTACATTTATATGAAAGAATCGGTTTTACCAGACTTGGCGTGATTCCCCAGGGCTTCAGAATGCCGAATGGACATTATGAAGATATTATTCCGCATTATTATGTGCTGTAGAACATAAAAAGATTTTTACTGCACCGGAACTTTTTATAAATTTTTATAAAGCAATCAATTCTGAGATTTATGTGGACAAAACAGAACTGATACAATATACCCATCAAAAAAGAAGGAGCGGCAATTAATGAAAACAGATCCTTTCAGAGAATATCTTATACAGCAGAGCCAGGCAGGCGTGAAAAGGGATATGCATGGAATACTGCCATTGGTTTACAGGCTGTTGATGGATTAAAGCCGTCGCAGTATCTGGTTGATACAGCTGTTCAGAATATTGAGGGAAAAATTACGATAGAAGAAGCTCAATATCTGGTAGATTCTTATTATGAGGAAAGACGAGAAAAGCCAAAGTCAGGAGACAGAACTGAAGAAGCGGATAAAGTTTCAGCCAGAATTGCAGCACTATTATCAGAAAATGCATTTAGTTTTACACCTACAGAATATCTGGCAATTCATAAGAAACTATTTACAGGAATTTATTCGCATGCCGGAAAAATCAGGGATTATAACATTACAAAAAAAGAATGGGTATTAGATGGAGCTTCCGTTCTTTATGGAAGTGCATCAGAACTTAGAGAGACATTAGAATATGATTTTACGCAGGAAAAAAAGTACAGCTATAAGGGTTTATCTATAGAAGAAATGATACATCATCTGGCAGTTTTTGTGGCAAATCTGTGGCAGATACATGTGTTTGGCGAAGGAAATACCAGAACTACGGCAGTTTTTTTTTATTAAATATCTCAGAACACTGGGATTTGATGCCACAAATGATATATTTGCAGAAAATGCCTGGTATTTTCGAAATGCCCTGGTTCGTGCAAACTATAATGACTTAAAGAATGGAATCCATGAGACAACTGAATATCTGGAAGTATTTTTGCGAAATTTATTGCTGAATGAAAAAAATCCTCTTCATAATCGCATGATGCACATCAATAAAGAATTTATAAATCTTCTAAATGAGAGTCTGAAAACAGAAGAAGCGAACATTGAAATGAAAAAAGTGAATATTAAGAGGGAGAAAGCGAACATTGTAACAGAAAAAGTGAATATTGATGTGCATGACAGGTATTCAGATGAAATTCATGGTTTTCTGGAAAAAAACAATAAACCATATTCAGAAAATGTATGATGCGTTAAGTGATAAAGTGGCATTTGGAAGAGAAGATGTACAACATGCTACTGGTCTGAAGCCTACACGCGCTTCTATGCTTATAAAAGAATTGGTTAAAAGGAAAATACTGGAGCCGGTTTCGGGATATGGAAAAGGAAAGTACAAATTTACAGGAATATCAGTTGAAAGACAGTACGGTAGTTGGACAGAACTTTTATAGTTACGGTAAATTAAAATATCTGTCAGGAAAGCAGGTGTGTGAAATGGGTGTGTATTTAAATCCCGGCAATGATAAATTTTATAAAGCAATCAATTCTGAGATTTATGTGGACAAAACAGAACTGATACAATATACCAATCGTGTTTTTAACACCATGCAGCAAAATGTCTGTGTAAGCAGACCAAGACGTTTCGGAAAGTCTATGACTGCAAATATGCTGGCTGCATATTACAGCAGAGGATGTCAGTCTGAAAAATTATTTGACGGACTTAAGATAAAAGAAGATTCATCTTTTTCAAAATATCTGAACAAATACAATGTTTTCTTTATAAATATGCAGGAATTCTTAAGCCGCAGTAAGACAGTAGAGAAAATGGTCCTGCGATTAAACCGGATTCTGATGCGTGACCTGAAACAGGAATATCCTGATGTGGACTATTTTGATGAAGAAGATCTTGCTGAAAGTATGCAGGATGTATATCAGCAGACAGGATGTCCGTTTGTGATTATTATAGATGAGTGGGATTGTATTTTCAGAGAATACAAGTCAGATAAAGAAGCACAGGAGCAGTATCTTGATTTTCTGCGGGATTTTCTTAAGGATAAATCTTATATTCATCTTGCTTATATGACAGGAATCCTGCCGGTAAAGAAATATGGAACACATTCTGCCCTGAATATGTTTGATGAATTTTCTATGATTTATGCAGGACCTCTGGCGAAGTTTGTGGGTTTTACAGAGACAGAAGTCAGAGAATTATGTGAGAAATATCATATGGATATGAGGGAAATCAGAGAATGGTATGACGGATACAGGTTTGAAAACTGTGAGCCGGTTTATAATCCAAGGTCTGTGGTAAACGGCATGCTCTTTGGTTCTATCAGAAACTACTGGAATATGACAGAATCTTTTGAAGCACTGCAGACTTATATAGATATGAATTTTGAGGGGTTAAAGGATAATATTCTCAGTATGCTGGCAGGAGAGCATATTCCTGTTAATACCGGAAATTTTACAAATGATATGACGACATTCCGGGATGAGAATGATGTTTTGACCTTATTGATCCATCTGGGATATCTGGCATATGATTCTACAGAACATTGTGTGTATATTCCTAATAATGAAATCCGGAATGAGTATGCAAATGCTGTTTCTGTATCAGACTGGGGTGAAGTGTCAAAAGCTTTAAAAAATTCGGCAGATGTCCTGAATGCAATCTGGAATCAGAATGAGCAGATGGTTGCACAGGGAATTCAAAGAGCACACTTTGAGACCTCGCATCTTCAGTATAATGATGAAAATGCATTAAGTTATACTATTTCACTGGCTCTGTATGCGGCTAGAAACTATTATAGCGTATATCGTGAACTGCCAACAGGAAAGGGATTTGCGGATATGGTCTTTATTCCAAGGAAAAAATTTCCTGATAAACCTGCTCTGGTAGTGGAATTAAAATGGGATAAAAGTGCCAAAGGAGCTATTTCTCAGATTAAACAGAAGCAATATTGTAAAAGTCTGGAGGAATATGCAGGAAATATTCTTTTGGCAGGGATTAACTATTCCAAAAAGGATAAAGAGCATCAGTGCATCATTGAGAAGATAGTGAAATAATAACATTATATATGATTTGCTGTAAATAGATGAAAAATATCAGAGAGTGTGTAGATTGGAAAATTTCTACACACTCTCTGATGTATTTATGATATAAAGTTAAATGATATAGGTTATTCGAAACGAGGAATTGTAATAACTTCTCCACCCTTCATAGCGGATTCGTGCGCACAGATTCCTGTACCTGTCCAGTAAGCACCCATGATGTCGTCAATAGCAGGTTTACGTTCTTCCAGAATGGAACGAATGAATTCATGTACAAGGTGTGGATGGGAACCACCGTGACCCCCACCCTGGGTAAAGGAGAGATGGGTGTTCTCATTGTTATATACTGTGTTGGTGGTGAAGGATGCGATTTCCTTCGGAAGAAGGTGTGCATAATCCGGGATCTGGATTCTTTTTTCCACAATCTCTGATCCACGACTGGATTTTTCGCTGTCTTCATCCAGAATGTCCACTTTCTCCAGTTCTCCTGTACGGGTAAAGAGAACAGGATCTTCATCACCAAGCTGCTGCCATTCGAAGCTCTCGTTTTCACCGTATACTCGGAAGCATTCGGAATAGCTTCTGGCTACACCGTAGAGGAAACGTTCCATTTCAATAGTTACATCGCTATCCTGAAGAGAAATAAATGCGGATTCGAATGCAAACGGGCAGCCGTATTTGTCAGCCAGTTCTTTGCGGATTTTTCCGGAACCTCTTGCGTAAACCTTGTCTGGAAGATGGCCTGCGAGCATCAGACAAGGAGCAACGGCGTGTGTTGGGTGCATCAGTGGTGGGAAGCCTTCCCAGTATTCCGGCCATCCTTCCATATCCTGATAATGTGCACAGGTCATGTACTGGAGACGTCCAAGTTCACCCTTCTTATAAAGTTCCTGGATATAGAGGAACTCTCTCTGGAAAATCGTTGTTTCCATAAACATATAATTTTTGCCAGAGGCTTTGCGGGCTGCAATGATGTCATTTAATTCTTTGGATGCTCATTCCCATAGGAATTGTACAGCCACAATGTTTACCTGCATTTAAGACGCGTACAGAAAACGGAGCATGTGTTGCTGGCGGTGTTACAAGATGAACTGCATCAATTTCAGGAATATCCAGTACATCCTGCAGATCTGTGAAACAGCGTTCATCCGGAATGCTGTATCGTTCTTTTGCAATATTCAGAAGTTTCTCATTTTTATCTACGACATACACCTTATCAATATCAGGATGTTTACAGTAGATAGCAACGAATTCAAGCCCGAAGCCTAAGCCTACTAAAGCGACATTCAGTTTTTTCATGATGGAAAATCCTCCTTAAAAAATTAATATAGAAAAAATCATCAGGATGTCAGGAATCCTGCATCTGTTTTGTATGTCTGTGATTATACGTGATGAAAAAAGAAAAGAGAATAAAGATAATTTAGATGTTTGGACAAAAAAAGATAAAAATAATACCAGTTCCGATCAGTCTTACTTTTTTTTAGAAAAGATGGAAAAAGAAAGAATAATATCGTTATTCAAAAATCAGGGATTTCATGTTTTAATAAGTGCATAGCAGAACAATCGATTGGAAAGCAGATCAGAAATACAGAGATATAAGAGAGAAGATGAGAAGGAGGAACTATATAATGAAGAAAAGAGTATTAGCTGTTATGTTGGCAGGGGTATGGTTTTAGGTGCACAGACAGGTGTGTGGGCTGCATCTGATACATCAAATCAAAAAGAAGGGGAATTGACACTTCTGCTAACAAATAGTTTGGTTGATGGGTCAGGAGCGAATAGTGAAGAATTTAAAAAAGTAATTAAACAATATGAAGAAGAGAATCCGGGAGTTAAGATCACCTTACAGGGTGCTTCTCAGCAGGATATTAAAGAATCTTTCCAGACAGCTGCTCTGGCGGGTAGAGGTGCAGATATTGTGATGATGGATAATTCAGGACATGCCATTGATCTTGCTGCTATGGGGCTTCTGTATTCATTGGAAGAACTTACTACAGATGAAGAACTCACTGCACAGTATCAGGAAGGACCTCTTGATTCCGGCAAATTCGAAGGCAAATATTATTCAGTACCATGGAATATGGACTGTACAGGTCTTTATTATAATAAAGAACGCCTGGATGAGCTGGGAATTGATGTCCCTACAACGTGGAAAGAGCTTTCGGATGCAGTAGATAAAGTAAAAGAGGCAGGTTACGGTGGAATTATCACTTATCAGAGTGCATATGCGTTCTACTCATTCTTCTATCAAAATGAGTGTCCGGTAATTGATACAAGCGGAGATGTTCCGAAGGTAGTGATTGACAATGAGGAGGGAAAAGAAGCATGGAATTATATCTGTGATCTGATCTCCAAAGGTGGTCTGGTAGAGTCTTTTAAAGAAGCAACCACATGGGACAAAGTATATGAAAGCTTTGCAAATGGAGAAGCAACTTTCCTGTTGGGTGGAGACTGGTGTTCTGGTGAAGTGGAAAATATTAATCCGGATATGGATTATGGTATTGCCCCGATGGTGAAAGGGAAAACAGAAGCGACTGTACTGGGAGGCTGGACCTGGAACATTAATGCAAACTGCAAAAAACCAGAACTTGCCTATGATCTGATTCAGTATCTGAACTCAGAAAAAGGAGATTCTATTCTGGCTGTAGAGGGAAAAGCATCTGCACGCAAGGATTATGACTATGTTAAATCATTGGAAGGAAAGGATAAGTTAAAAGTTTTTGCAGAAGAACTTTCATATACAAAGGCAAGACCTGCTGTTATTAATGAAAAAGCCATTGATGAACTGATTATTAATGCAATCTTGGAAGTAGACTATGGACAGTCCTCAGCTGAAGATGCGCTGACATCTCTTGCACAGAAGCTTAATGAAAATATTGCATCTAACTATCAGTAAAAATGTCTGGAAAATAAACATGAAATGATAACAGAGGCGCTGGCGTGAAATGGCGGCAGCGCTTCTTCATTGAGAAGGGAGGAAGATCATGTCCCAAGTACGTAGAAAAGAAGGCCTGAAGCTGAGAAAAAATCTTCCGGGATATTTTCTGATGGCACCAGCAGTGATTGCGGTACTGGCGCTTTCTGTGTACCCTCTTTTCAGAGGTATTTATCTGAGTTTCTTAAATTATAACCTTGTACGCCCAAATGATCCTGCATTTAATACCTTTGCAGGTTTACAAAATTATATTAATATTTTTAAAGATAAAGTGTTCCTACAGTCTATTGGAAATACAGTAAAGTGGACAGTGGTGAATCTTGTGGTACAGCTTGTGGCAGCCATGCTTCTTGCACTTGCACTGAACCAGAAACTGAAAGGAAGATCTGTATACAGAACCCTGATTCTGGTTCCATGGGCAGTTCCCCATGCCATAGCAGCTATGACCTTTACTTTTTTATACAATGCAAATGTAGGTATCATTAATATTCTGGCAGTGAAACTGGGAATGATTACAGAATCTGTATCCTGGCTTGGAAATGTGGGATCGGCGTTCTGGTGTGTAATCTTGGTGGCAATCTGGAAGGGAATTCCATTTCAGATGATCTTTATTCTGGCTGCACTGCAGGGAATTTCCAGGGATGTGTATGAGAGTGCGGAAATAGATGGTGCCAGCCGTTGGCAGTGTTTCTGGAGAATCACACTTCCGATTATCAAAGAGCCTCTGGCTATTTCTACCGTTCTGAACCTGATCGGTATTGTGTCCTGTTTTAACACCATCTGGCTGATGACCAAAGGTGGACCGCTGTACAGCACAGAGATTGTTTATACCTATGCATACAGAAGAGCATTTATTGACCATAATTTCGGAACTGCAGCAGCTGCATCTGTGGTATTGTTTGTATTCATGGCTGTTTTTTCCGGAGTTTATCTGAAGATGGTAAGTGAGAAAGAATAGGGAGGAGGAAACTATATGCATGCAAAACAACGAAATGAAGCCATACGGCATGTGGTAGCCTATGTATTTACAATAGCTATGGTTTTCCTTGCAGTGACCCCGTTTATCTATGTGGTACTGACTGCCCTGAAAACAAAGGAACAGATATATGATCCATCGCAGATCATACCGACACATATCACATTTGATAATTTCAGACAGGTGCTGTTTCAGTCGAATTTCGTAAGATATTTTATGAACAGTATTTTTATTACACTGGTCACAACACTGATTTGTATGATATTATCAGTAATGGCAGCATATGGACTTACCAGATATAGAATCGTAGGTGCCGGGAAAATCAAGATGGCGGTTCTTATGACAAGAATGTTTCCGGGAATCCTGTTGTGTATTCCTTACTATATTATTATGAAACAGTTGAATCTGATTGACAGTTATATAGGACTGATTCTGATGTACTGCTCTTTTACCCTGCCTTTTGCCATATGGAATACCTGTGCATTTTTTATTTCCATCCCATGGGAGTTGGAGGAAGCTGCCAGGATTGATGGCTGCAGCAGGTTGAAATCTTTCTTCCATGTGATCATTCATGTGGCTAAGCCGGGACTTTTTGTTACAGCCTTGTTCTGTTTTATGACATCCTGGGATGAATATATGTATGCTTCTATTTTTATTAATACAACTTCAAAGAAAACCATTCAGGTTGGTATGCAGGACTTTGTAGGACAGTATTCTGTAGACTGGGGACTGCTGATGTCAGCGGTGGTAATCAGTCTGATACCAATTCTGATTTTCTTTGCATTGGTACAGAAAAATCTAGTGCAGGGACTTTCTGCCGGTGCAGTGAAAGGATAAATACAGATCAGATATAGAAAGAGGAAATTTGCGTATGAGTTTCAAACGTAAAAATCCGGGTAACCAGAGCATAAGAAGGCAGCTCACATTTTATATGGGACTTTTTGTGGTGCTGCCGTTGTGCCTGGCTTTGATGCTTCTGAATTTCTATCTTCAGAAAGTTACCACGGAAAATAAGATCAACAATGAGACAGATTTGCTATCTCAAATCAGGGATAATACAGATCAGATGATTGAAGTGACCAATTATGCTACAAGTATGTTGATGACAAATAAAAATACACTGAAGAACCTGCGAATTTTAGAGCAAGACGGGGATTCCTACGAGATCTATCAGGCGAAAAGAGAACTTTCTAATGATATTTCGGATGTAGAGAGCTCCGTCTTAAATGCCGTTGGCGGAAAAGTAGCTATACTTACGAAAAAAGGATATATGATTGGTTCTTACACATTAAGCAGAACAGAAACGAATTATGAGAAAGAACAGTGGTATCAGGAGATTTTGGAAAATGGAAGAAAGATAACTTGTAGTACTAGCATAGGAACCATATTCCAGGAAATGACAATATATGACAATGTACAGAAATATTTTTATATGGGGCGGGAAATTCTGGATTATTCCGGCAAAAATCTGGGAATCATGCTGATTCGTCTTTCCGAGAAAAAAATCTGGGGAAAACTGGCAGCAAGTATGGTGACAGAGGAAGGCGGTGCCCTTTATATCCTGGACAGAAGCAATGATATATTGATGGCGTATAATGAGAAATATCAGAAACAGCTGAAAGAACTGAAAGAACAGGAAATTGTAAAGGAGATTTCTGATAATGAAATTACGACAGGTAATCTGAAGGATGATTTTTATTATATGGAAGGAGAACTGGAGAATACTTCCAATAAACTGGTCTACCTTGTTCCCCAGAAAATTTCCTGAAAGAAAACAGAAAGATTCTCCAGAGAATTCTGGAAATGTTACTTCTGGTGATTGGATTCACTGTCTGCACCATGTTATATTTTTCTAAAAGAATCGCCAAACCTTTGGTTGAAGTGGCACAGACTCTGGAAAAAGCTCCCAATGGAATGGCAGTTCTGGAAGAACCTCAAGGCTCTTTTCAGGAGATGAGTAAATTTGTATTCTGCTATAATCAGGCTGGGAAAAAGATTGAAGAGCTTCTGGGTAATGTGGAAAGAGAGAGCAGATTAAAAGAAAAAGCTCATTATGAAATGCTTATGTCGCAGATTTCCCTCATTTTATCTTTAATACGGTTAATTCCATAAGAATTATGGCTATAAAAGAAGGACAAAATCGGGAAGGCGGAAATGAAAACACAGAGAAAGCACTGGAGGCATTGGGAGATATCCTACATGCAGTTTACAGTAATAAAAATGGTATGACTACTGTGGGGCAGGAGACAGCACTTCTGAAGTCATATGTAGATATCATGCAGATGCGGTTTGGAAGTTCGTTTCAATATTATAATGTAATTCCAACGGAACTGTTCTATCATGAAATCCCTGCATTTACCATGCAGCCGATTGTAGAAAATGCGATTTTGCACGGAGTAAAAGGTGTGACAGCAGGGCAAATCATAGTCTCTGCAATAGAGTATGAGAATGATTTTGTCATATCTGTATTTAATAATGGAAATTCTGCGGATAAAAAGAAGATTGAAGATCTTCTGAAGGGAGAGAAGAACCAGAGAGCTGTAACGGGAATTGGACTTTATAATGTGAATTCCAGATTGAAGCTCTTGTATGGGGAATCCTATGGACTGATTTATAATGAAAAGGTCAGAAATGGTTTTGAAATATGGGTACGTCTTCCAAAAAAAAAATTACAGAATCAGAAGAAAGGTGATAAAATAGGATAAAAAGACAGTAATTATTATCTGGATGAAGGGAAGAACATTCTATGAAAAAAGTACTGATCGTAGAGGATGAAATTTTGGCGAGGCTTGGACTACGTCAGCTTGTAGACTGGAAAAAACTGGAACTGGAGCTGTTGCCGGATGCAACAGATGGAGAAGAGGCACTGGAAATGATCCGGAACAGTTGTCCGGATATCATTCTTCTCGATCTGAACATACCAAAAGTTAGCGGGCTTGAAATTCTGGAATTTCTGAAAAAAGAAGAAATGCCAACCAAAGTAATCGTAGTAAGCTGCCAGGAAGAATTCGATGTTGTAAAAAAGGCAATGAAACTTGGTGCGTATGATTATCTGCGAAAACTAAATCTGAGTTCCGATGAACTGGAAAATATTCTGGAAAAGTGTCTGGTAGAAACAGAAGAAAGAATTACGGTTCATATGCAGGGAATACGTGAGATCCGTTATGAAGAGATTGTGAGAGACAGCAGAGATATTTTTGGCAGGGTGCCTGTAATTTATCAGACATTTAATCTGTATACTGGCGAAAGATACAGAGGAGTTGTCCAGGGTTACGGAAATAATCCATAAATGGGCTGAAACCGAACTCAGGGAAGGTCTGCAGATCCAGAAGGGAAATCAGTATGGATATTTCCTATTGGAAGAAAAACCAGAAAAATCTGTTTATATGGAATTGAAGAAAAGGGCAGAGCGGAAAACAGACAGAGAACTGTACATGGGAATCTTTGAAGGTTGTATGGAAAAAACTGCGGATATTGTTCGGGCTGCTGCGATGGCTGAACAGATACAACTTTTCAGTTATTATGATAAAGAAGAGAAGCTGGTGTTTTTTCAAAAGAAGATTGAAACAGAAGGTCATAGTCCACGAGGAATGCATGGATATCTGGATTCCCTAAAAGAGAAGATCAGAAGTTTTGACAGAGAAAAAACTGAACAGGGGCTGCATGGAATTTTCGGACTGATCCGACAGGAGTCTTATATCAGTATCAATGTGCTGAGAAGAAATTTTATGGATATTCTGGGGATTTATTCTATGGTTGCACAGTCACTGAATGGTGCGTTGGAAGAAATAGAATTGGACGGAGATAATTGTCATTATCAGAAAATCATGATGATGGAAAGTCTTAGGGAAATAGAGAAATGGTTCCTGAAATTTAATGATATTTTTATGGAAAAATTCTGGATTGCCTACAAATGCAGCAGGTCAGAAATTCTGCAGAAAGTAGTAAAATATATAGAAGTGCATATCATGGAACCAATCCATCTGTCAGATGCAGCTGCTGAAACAGGAGTTTCTTCAGCCTATCTTAGCACCATGTTTAAAAAAGAAATGGGTTATAATTTTATAGAATATGTAAATCTCCGAAAAATAGAACTGGCCAGACAAATGCTTCAGGATGGAAAAATGGTCTATGAAGTCTCAGAACTTCTTGGATTCGAAAACAGCACTTATTTCTCCAGAGTGTTTAAACGCTATACAGACGTGTCACCCGATACTTATCGGAAACAAATGTAAACCAAACGCAAGAAATTGAGTTGACAATCCTCCCCGTTTATGATATAAAAAGAAAGTCAAAATCAATCATCAACAGGGAAAGAGGAGAGTCTTATTATGAGTCAGTCATATGCAAAAAGCCCTGCTGCAGAGAGAAAATTTACAACCAGAGAAATGGTACTGGTTGGTATGTTTGCAGCAGTTCTTGCAGTAATATCACAGATTTCACTGCCAATGCCTACCGGTGTACCGATCACCATTCAGGTATTTGGCGTAGCGCTTGTAGGAGCAGTACTTGGTTCCAGACTTGGAACTACAGCAACACTGGTTTACGTTCTGTTGGGAGCCATCGGTCTTCCGATCTTTGCTAACTTCTCAGGTGGAATCAGCAGCATTGTAGGAGTTACCGGAGGATACATCTGGGCATGGCCGATCATGACCTGGCTTTGTGGAATCCGTCCGAAAACAGAGAACAAGACAAAGAACCTTGCAATCTCAATCGGATTTGCACTGATCGGACTTCTGATCGTTGAGACAATCGGTGGTCTGCAGTGGCACTTTGTAGGAGGCTCCATGAGCATCCCGGCAATCGCAGTATACTCCTTAACAGCATTTATTCCAAAGGATATTGTGATCACAGTTCTTGCAGTACTGATCGCAATTCCCATCAGAAAAGGAATCAACAATGCAGGAAACCGCTGATAAAAGTAACAGGTTAAAGAATAGCCTGCCGGAAGACAATCTGGTAAAGCAGGAAAACATAAAGATTCACGGAATCGGACTTGATAAAGCAGGACGGTGTACACACTATCACACACAGCTTGACATAGCTGCATTGCTTTGTGCGAAATGCAGGAAATATTACGCATGCTATTCCTGCCACGATGAACTGGAAGACCATTCATTTGTTGCAACAACACCGGAAGAAGTTTATCCTGTTTTATGCGGAAACTGTGGCAGGAAACTTACACTTCAGGAATACAAAAAAGGCAACTGCCCTTACTGCCACGCAGGATTTAATCCAAAATGCAGTTTACATGAGAATATTTATTTCTGTTGCACTATGTAACGTGTTTTGAAAAACATTTCCGCAATCTGCACGCCCCACTTTGCAGTATATTTTGCAGAAAGCTTTTTCAAACACGCTCTAATGTAGAGAATACAAAATAACAAAAAATTTTGTATTCTCTTTTTATTTGTCAAAAAATCTGATATACTGATTAGAGTTAGAATAGACTAACTAAATCAAACAAATAACAAGAACCTATTTCTTTTATTTGCATACAAATAAAAACAGGAGGAATAAATTGATGGATATAAATGTATTTTATGGAATTTTGATTCCTTTTCTTGGAACTTCTGCAGGAGCCGCCTGCGTATTTTTCATGAAGAAGAATCTGAATGAACAGATTCAAAGGGCACTTACCGGCTTTGCAGCAGGAGTTATGGTTGCAGCTTCCATATGGAGTCTGCTGATCCCGGCAATTGAACAGTCTTCCGAACTGGGGAAGTTTTCATTTGTACCGGCAGCAGTGGGATTTTGGATAGGGGTGCTTTTTTTGCTCTTGCTGGATCACATGATCCCGCATCTTCACCAGAACAGTAACAAGGCAGAAGGTCCGAAGAGCAAACTTCAGAGAACTACTATGCTGGTGCTTGCAGTAACTCTGCATAATATTCCGGAGGGAATGGCAGTAGGAGTCGTATACGCAGCTATTTAACAGGTCACGCCCAGATCACTATAATGGGAGCCATGGCTCTTTCTATCGGGATTGCCATTCAAAACTTTCCCGAGGGAGCCATTATTTCTATGCCCCTGCGTTCTGAGGGAATGGGAAAAACCAAAGCCTTTGTAGGAGGAGTCCTGTCCGGAATCGTAGAACCTATCGGTGCAGTCCTCACAATCCTGGCTGCCGGCCTCATTGTCCCGGCACTTCCATATCTTTTAAGCTTCGCTGCCGGAGCTATGCTTTATGTAGTGGTAGAAGAGCTTATACCTGAAATGTCTGCCGGAGAACACTCCAACATTGGAACTATTTTCTTTGCGGTAGGATTCTCTCTGATGATGATTCTGGATGTAGCTCTTGGATAAACAGATAATAATGCACTATGGACAGAATATGTAGAGAGTACTATAGTAAGCTGTATAGGATTATAGTGATCATCAAAATAATTCTTTATTTCTGAGAATCGCTATAGACAGAAATTAGAGGTGGCAGATTAATGAAAACAGCAGAAACTCCTGCAGGGATATTTACGATCAACAAAGTGAAAATTCCCTCAGCATACACATGTGCAGCAGAACAAAAAATAGAATATATCAGCGAAAATCATATGCAGATCATTACTATGGATCAGGCAGTATCATTTGGAGATCAGATATTGTCCCCCAGAATCTGTCAAAGCTGTATGAATCCTGAAAAAATTATAATCTATCCACTGGAAATAGAATACTTTGGGGAAAAAGTGTTTTTTATGGATCACTATAGTGTAAAAGAATGGAAAAAAAGGCGATCCATTACCGGAAATCCATGAATGGTATCCGCATATAAAAAAAGCCAAATGCAATCCATGCAGAAACTGTGGAAGATGTTAAAATTGCACATATGTGCATTAAGTGAAAATATGTTGAAAACCAGAATCTGAAATGCTATCATGCAATCGAAATCACAAGTAAATGAGTGTTAGAGTGTGTTTGAAAAATCATTCTCACAATCTGCACGCCCCACTTTGCGGTATATTTTGCCCGAATTCGGTTGCCGTAGCCCGCTACGACGCTCATCCGGACAAAATCTCCCACAAAATTGTGACGCACATCTTGCGAAAAGCATTTTTTCAAACGCGCTCTAGGGTAATACAAGGGAGATTGCATGATGAAAAAGTATGAGATTGGATTATATGAGAAAGCTATGAGAAATACATTATCATGGAGTGAAAAACTAGGATGTGCAAAAGAATGTGGATATGATTATATGGAAATGTGTATAGATGCTACAGATGAAAAAATCAACCGTATCTTCATGAATACAGCAGAAAAAAAAAGAAATTATGGAAGCTGTATTTCAGGCGGGACTTCCGATTGGTTCCATGAGTGTAAGTGCTCTGACAAAATATGCGCTGGGCGATCCGGACGAAGAAATCCGAAAGAAAGCAATGCAGATTGCAGAGAAATCCATAGAGCTTGCTGTTGATCTGGGCGTGCGTACAGTTATGATTCCGGGATATGATATCTACTTTGGAGAATCCACAATAGAAACAAAGAAATACTTTCTGGAAAATGTAAAAAAGATTGCAGAAATCGCAGAACGCGAGGGAATTCTGGTAGGATTTGAAACCATGGAGAATAATTTCATGAACACTACCGGAAAAGCAGTCCAATATGTAAACATGGTAGATTCCGCATATCTGAAAATCTACCGGATGCAGGAAATATCACAAACGCAGCAGTAGAGAATCAACACGATGTATGCGAAGATCTCTCCTTGGGTAAGGGAAAACTGATCGCGCTCCATCTGAAAGAAACAAAACCGGGAATCTTCCGCGAAGTTCCTTTTCTCACAGGCCATGTACAGTTTGAAAAAATCATTAACACAGCATGGAGCCTGGGTGTCCGCCGCTACGTAACTGAATTATGGGACGTAGGAAAAGAGAAACTGGAAAGAAGATATCTGTTTTGCAAATCAGAGTATGCGTACACTTCTGGACAGAGAAGCATAAATTAAGCAGTTGGAAACATAAACAATTAAATTTAAAAGAGAAAGTGGAGAATGATAGAGGTTCTTTTCTTTTCTCTTTTTGTTTCACCGAAAATTACCCCGATAACGTCCTCTGATTCAATTGTGAATG
>ENA-OPZM01000411-OPZM01000411.1-human-gut-metagenome-genome-assembly--contig:-NODE-411-length-18803-cov-12.785928_pt1 | contig 18803 bp, 26 predicted proteins | sample MGYA00242478_ERZ504493 | MGnify/ENA primary metagenome ERZ504493 (study PRJEB26092, sample SAMD00036227) | human gut metagenome | host: Homo sapiens | study: EMG produced TPA metagenomics assembly of...
CGGTCGAGTTTGGTCTCGAACAGGTTCTGGTCGATCTGTATGATGTTGCTGTCGGGCATGGCTGCGCGTCCTGCTTTCCAATTGCGATTCTTTGTTTGGCGACTGAAAATCGTACACAGGACGCGGGCCATGCCCGCTTCAACATCTCAACGAAGAACAAAACCGAAAGTGCGCAGGAATTCGGACGTTATCAAATCAAACTGCCTAAATTCGGGTGGGGCAAGAAATAAACCAAGACCCGCGCTATGGTCTGAGGGGGTGTGTTCGGTTTAGGAGACATGCTCCCGGCTCACTTTTTAACGTTTTGTATGCCCCTCCGTCAGCAACCCGTATGCCCAAGCTTCCACGCGAAGCATATCCCTGAGAATATCCTCAGGCAACTTGCGATTAGCTTCAGATGAGAATAATCTACTCAAAGCTAGCGTGTTATAAGCAGAGCCCTCCTCAGATCCGTGGCACATCGAAAGGATTCCTCTTTGTGAGCTGCACCTGCGCCTGTTGTTCCACATATGGTTGTAGAACCGCCAACACCTCCGGTACTTCATGGGTTACGGCATAGTACAGGCGATCAAAATCAAGTCCGTCATAATCATGGGCAATCCAGTCGCGCATGCCACTCACTCCACGCCATGGAACACCGGATTTCGATTCACGGAATTCTTTTGAGAGCTTCCTGGTGTGCTCTCCTGCTCTGGCAATCGCCATAGCCACGGCATTCTGTTTCTCATCATTCTCAGCGAATTCCTCAGCGCTTAGCCCTCCAAGGAATCGTTGCGCATCATGAAGAGCGCGGACTATCGCGACGATATGCAAGGCATCTTTTCCGTCGTTTTCATAACACACCTCAGATAATGCGGAACATCGGATTGGAGGTTATGGAATTGACGAATATCACACGCTGCATTTCAGCCAGTCTGTCCTGCAGTTCAGTGGTAATGTATCGTTTTTTCACCAAGTCGATCTCCCGACCAAAAGTCGATGCAAGATCATCACGCAAAGCCCACTCATCAATCATTGGATTGGCGGTGTCGTCAAACTGATAGATGAAATCGATATCCGAATCCGCATGCCCCTCGCCGCGGGCCATGGAACCGAACAGGTACAGTTCATTGACATGATGCCGCAGCGCGATAGGACGAGCAATCTCCGCTATCTGCTGCGGCATAGCGACCCGCGAAATCACATCAAGCGCTTTCATAGAGCTAGAACATGTGCAAGTTTCTTTTCCACCTGGCGCATGACATCATCTTCCAAAATTCCAATGCGTTGCCCCAATGCCGAAGTGTGCACTGCAAGAATCTTCTCCGTCATCACCCAACTTATTTTAATCAAACCATTCTGCGCAGTAGGAGGAACTTTAACCCGGGTAGTCATATCATCCGACGTAAAAGAAATCATCAGGCATACCACGGTAGAGTCAAAAACCCTCGATTCCGTCATTCTGCACAACGACAACCGGCCGAGGCTTTCTCGCGTAACCATCAGCCAGCACAGTCCAGATTTCACCCCTCCTCATCAGCGATCATCCTCATCGACAAATCATTAGCGAAATCAGAAGCCTCCCGTTCATTCTCGAACGTTCCGCAACCTGTCGAACTCGTACCTGGTATGGGAACCCCTGATATTCATTAAAGGACGAGACGAACATACGCAGCGCATCAGCGTGGAAAGACCGAGCTTCTTTGTCGTTTCACGGAACTCTTCCGCCTGATCATCATCAACACGTGTCGCAAGCTGAACTACCATTGCCACTCCAATCACTATTTTTTATCATTTTATATCTTATTGACATGTTTTGCTAATATTCCATATCTGGATTACTAAAACTCTAGATTCACAGAATTTGCAATGTGGCAGCCGAACACCAAAACCCGAAGTATGAGCGTTGGAATTCCACGCTCATACTCGCCATAATCGCCAAACAGTGCCACAAACAAGCCAACAAGCGTTTTTGGGGGAGAGTCATTCGCGTGATGTTGCGCTCTATCATTGATAAAAACATCCAGCAACCGCATACCGTAAGGAATCACATGCGCTATTTCACTTCGGACACGCATTTCGGCCACCCTCTGGTCACCGCACTGCGCGGATTCCTGAACAATGGCAGGCTCCGCACCGAATACCGTGATGTCTGGCAGGCGCAGGGTCGCGCGGCCGCGCACGCATGGATCAAACAATACGTACGCGACAATCAGACGTCGTTCAAAGCAATCTGCGACATCACACGCCATGAGAACACCATCATCGGCAACATCAACGAGACCATCGGGCGTGATGACGAGCTATGGATTCTCGGCGATCTCTCCTACCGTTGCACCGTCGAGCACACGCTCGACTGCCTGCGCCGCATCAACTGCCGCCATCTGCACCTGATCATCGGCAACCACGACCGCAACTTCCGTCTCCGCTCCAATGACGCGCTATACGAGGACGTGTTCGAGACCATCGATGACTACCGCGAGATCGACATGGAGCTTCCCGTTCTCGACGGCTCCGGCAAGCCGACGGCCGCAACCGCACGGCAGACCATAGGCATGAGCACTTCCCCAGGCTCTCGCATTGGCCGAAGAACACGGCAACTGGCCGGAAAACTGGAACAAGTTCGCCGATGTGGCGCCGACCACCGAAGGTTGGCTGCTCTATGGTCATACGCATCAAGGCATTCCCGACGGCACCGATCCGCTCAGCGTGAATGTGGGGCTTGATGCGTGGGATTTCGAGCCCGTCAGCGAGCAGCAGCTCCTCGCCTGGTTCACATTCCGGCACGCCGACCAATCAAAGTAAATTCCCCCGAGCATGCGTCATCGTCCGGAGGCGAAGCGGTGAGGACTCCCGACTTGGCCAAGGCTCGGTAGAGGACCCACGAACCGAACCCGGCGAATACGACCGCGCTCAGCAACTCGCATGCCGTGCCGATGAGTCCACGCGGACTGAAGAACGAAAACGCCTGGTAATAGAAGAACAACAGGTAGAAGTTGTATACAATGCCGATCGCCACGGCCGACAGCAACGTGACGCCAAGCGTCCAACGACGGTAGCGGAACACCGCGAACACCGCTTCGGCGGCAAGCGCCTGCACAAGCGCGATCACCACCAGGCTCACACTGTATTTCGTACCAAGCACCACTTCGACGAACGAGGCGACCAACAGCACGTAGGCGGACGCGCCCGGCTTGCGCACGATCAACAAACCCAGCGTCGCGGGAAAGTAGAACAATGCATGCAACAGCGCCGCCGAACCGGGAAGTATCAGGGTCAGCAGCGGGAACAGACCATAGGACAGGCCATCGAACACCCAGAACATCACACCCGACATCACACCGACCGCCGCACCGACCGCAATGTCGATCACACGCCATCGCAGTGATCCGCGTGTCGCACACTTGGTTGCGGTCGATGCCGTCGGTCGTGCCTGCGGAGCCTGTTCCGAAGCTTGCGCCGAAGAGTCGTGGAGGTATGGTTGCGAGGATGGCCGTGCATGATGAAGTCCTTTTGGTCGATGCCGCGCACCGTGAGTTGGAGATCGCGGCGGTCGCCGTGGGCCGCTCCTCGACCTGCGCGGCCCGGGCAGGAGCGACGCACGCCATTATACGGACGCCATGTTCCCATGTCCGCCAGCGTTTCGCATATGAAACGCATCAGCAGCATACACGTCACATTTGCGAAAGAATCGTCTACATCGTCCGCATCGCAACAATCCGCAACCCCATTCCGCTTACGCTTGACCATGGATTTCAAGCGGCGTATACCACCACACGATAAGAGGTTGGCATGAAGACGATGGCACGGCAAATAGGAACCGTTCTGTGCATGGCGCTGGCTTTGCTGTCGGCGTTCTACGCGTTCGCCGTGATGAAGACACATTCGGTACCGGCTTCTGGAAGGTCTGGCTGGTCATCGCCGCCGTTTTCGCCCTCCTCGCGGTTGGAATCGCCGCCAATTGGTGGGTGGCGCTCCCCCGCATCATACGAGGGGTCATCATCGCCGTGGTGTGCATCGGCATCGCCATATTCGGCACGGTGGAGGGGTGCATCATCAGCAACATGCATGCGCGGGGCGACCAGCATCTCGATTATGTGGTGGTGCTCGGCGCGCAGGTGCGCAAGTCCGGCCCCAGCAAGGCCTTGCGGTATCGTCTGGACACGGCGGCCGATTATCTGCGGAACAGTCCGGATACCATCTGCATCGTCTCCGGCGGCAAGGGCGCGAACGAGCCATTCCCCGAGGCACAGGGCATGGCCGATTATCTGAAGGCACATGGCATTGAGGAAGGCCGCATCCTTCAGGAATCCAAGTCGAAAACCACCCAGGAGAATATCGTCAACAGCAAGAAGCTCATTGCCGGAGACAACGCGTCCGTCGGCATCATCACCAATGACTTCCACATGTTCCGCGCATTGCAGATCGCGCATGACAATGGACTTGACGAAGCCCAAGGCATCGCGGCCGGTTCACCGCCCGATATGCTGGTGAACAACATGGTCCGCGAATTCTTCGCCGAAATCAAATTCCTGCTGTCCTAGTTCCTGCAAGTTCCGAGCTTGGATATTAGAAATCGCTTCCCCCGCTGGACCAATGTCCGAAGGTCAGCTGGCGTGCGCCGCGGCGTGCGTACCACGCGGCAGCCATTGCCCTTTCGGCAATGCGGCGAATGTGGGCCACTGTTCCGCGGCATCCGCGGCCGATTCGAGACGACGCTGGAAGCCGGGCCAATTCGGATCGGCTTCCAGCAGCCGTCCGAGCAGCAGCGCTGTGGCATGCGCGTCGCTCAACGCGCTGTGCGCATCCTCATTGGCGATGCCGAAGTAGTCGCAGCAGTCGGAAAGCTTGCCGCGACCAATCAGTGACCGCGACAGTTTCATCGTGCACAGCATAGTGCTCTGATGAACAGGTATGGAGGCGCCCATGCGCGAGTATTCGGCGAGCAGGAACCGCGAGTCGAACGACACGTTGTGGGCCACGAACACGCGGCCGGCAAGCAGGTCACGCAGTTCATGTGCGATGCCTTCGAAATCCGGCGCGTGCAGCAGATCGCGCGCGGTGATATGGTGCACCCAGGAGGCACCGACACTGCGATCCACATGAATCAGCGTCTCATGCTCGTCTTCGAGCGTGCCGTCCGGAGCCACGTGCACCAAGCCGATCTCAATGGCCCGATCGCCTTTCGCCGGACTCAATCCCGTGGTTTCGAAATCAACCACCGCGAATCCCTGATTCATTGTTCCTCCAGTCACACACTGTATTCCAGTGTAAAGCAAGGCAAAGGAATCATAGAAAAAGGCTGGAACCCTTAGGATTCCAGCCTTTATCGCATGTGCTGCGTCAATACAACGCCCACAGGCGGCCAATCGGTCTCACTTCTCGTCGGAAGCGAGCTCGTCAGCCACGGCGGCGGCAGCGGAAGCAGCCTCGACGCTCTCGGACTCTTCGTCTTCAGCTGCGGAACCGAGGAAGGCGCTCAGGTCCAGGGTCTCGCCCTCGGACTTGAAGGTCACGGCGCGCATGCCGGAGAGCAGGCCCTTGGAGCGGCCGACTTCCTGCACGGCGGAACCGATCTGGCCGTTGCGGATGATGGCCTGGATGAAGGCGTTCGGGTCCATGCCGTACTGCTGGGCGATGGAGGCGAGGAAGTTGAAGACCTCACCCTGGGAGACCTTGACGTCCATGGTCTCGGCGAGCACGTCGAGCACCATCTGGTCGCGCAGTTCCTTCTCCACGGTTTCTTCGGCTTCGGCCTTCTGCTCCTTGGTGGCCTTGGACGGATCCGCGGTCACGTTCTTGAGCTGCTGCTCGACCATTTCGGCCTTGACGCCCTTCGGCACCGGAATCTCGAGGCCATCCTCGAGCTTGGCGATGAACGCGTCACGAGCGGCGGTGGCCTGACGGCCTTCGGCGTCCTGAGCGGCGACCTTCTTCAGGTCTTCCTTCAGCTCGTCGAGGGTGTCGAACTCGGAGGCTTCGGAAGCGAAGTCGTCATCGAGTTCCGGCAGTTCCTCGGCCTTGACGGAGTTGACCTTGACCTTGATCAGGGCCTTCTCGCTTCGTGCTTGCCGGCCTCGAGGGTGCCTTCGAAGCTGGTTTCCTCACCGGCGGACAGGCCTTCGAGGGCCTCATCCAGGCCGTCGAGCATGGTGGCGGAGCCGAGCTCGTAGCTCACGCCCTCCTGGGAGTCGACGGTTTCGCCGTCGATTTCGGCGTTGAGGTCGATGTTGGCGTAGTCACCCTTGGCGGCCGGACGGTCGACGCTCACGAGGGTGCCGAAACGCTGGCGCAGGGCTTCCAGACGGTTGTTGATGTCCTCATCGGTGACCTCGGCCTTGGCGACCTCGATCTCCATGCCGTCAAGAGCCGGCAGTTCGATGTCCGGGCGACGCTCAACGGTGGCGACGAACTTCAGCTTGGTCTCATCCTTGGCGGATTCCGGCACGTCCTGAACGTCGATCTCCGGCTGGGCCATCGGTGGATCTTCTTGGTTTCAAGAGCCTTGGAATACAGCTCCGGCACGCCGTTGTTCACAGCTTCGCCGGCGACGGCACCGAAGCCGATACGCTGGTCGATGATCTTGCCGGGCACGTGGCCCTTACGGAAGCCAGGCACGTTGACCTGCTTTGCGATTTCCTTGCGAGCCTCGTCGAGATACGGGTTGAACTCCTCCGGGTCGACGGTGACGGTGAGCTTCACCTTGGTCGGCTCAAGATTCCTGACGCTGATTTTCACGCTTGCGCTCCTGAAAAATACGGTTCTTCATATTTCTGCCGTTAGGCAACCTCTACATAATAGCGCGACTTACGGACTCTGCAACTAGGGAGACCTGCCAATCGCGTGCGCCTGTTCGCCGAGGAATCGCGCGACGTCACGCTTACGAGGTTCGTCCGTCCAGCACAGGTTACGCAAATACTGCGGTTTGATGACGATTTCCACAGGCGTGCGCGTGTCCTCCGCTATCTGGGAGACCGCCTTGCGCACCTGTTGAGCACTTGCAGACGTTCCGGATACCGTTCCTTCCACACGCGAATCGATTTGGGAGCCGAAGCGGACTGCGATTCATGACGCCGCGCGGCGCCGCCGTCCACGTCCGGCCATTCGCTTGGCGGCAGGGCGAGCGCGTCCTGGATGATGTTCTTCCACATGCTCGGTTTGATTTTGCGTTGAATCGGCGCGTACCGTTCGAACATCTTGTCCTGTTCGGAATCGGTATGGATGCGCACGCGTTCGTTGATGGAGCGAATCGAACGGAATTGCGCAGCGTTGTGTGGTTTGCGTTTCGCCACTTCGATGATGGAGCTGTCGGACAATAGCAGGGTCGGCGCGATGTCGTATTCGCGCGCGAGTTCGTCACGGCGGGTCCATAGCGCGCGGACGATGGCCAGCGCCTGCCGGTCACGCATGACTTCAGTGATGTGTGAGACATGCATCCAGGGAATCGGATGCTCCTTGCGTGGTCCCAGACCTTCTTTGAGCGCGTAATCGAACTCTTCCTGAGCCCATTCCATCTTGCCTTGGCGTTTGAGTTCGGCGCGCATCTTCGTTTCAAGCTCGATGAGCAGTTCGACGTCCAACGCCGCGTAATTTCGCCAGTCGCGGGGCAACGGACGATACGACCAGTCAGCCGCGGAATGTTCTTTGGCAAGGGTCAGTCCAAGAAAATGCTCGGTGACGGCGGCAAGTCCGAATCGTTTCAATCCCAGCAGACGCGCGGCGATTTCCGTGTCGAACAGCCGTTGCGGTTCCATGCCGAGTTCGGCGAATCCCGGAAGATCCTGCAGGGAATCATGCAGAATCCATACCGCATCTCCGACGGCACGGTTGAAATCGTTCCAATCCGCCCCGGCCGCGGCGAGCGCCTGCGGATCGAGCAGGCCGATGCCGGCTCCGTCGCGTTTGAACTGCACCAACCAGTCCTCATGCCCATACCGGAAGCCGGATGCGCGTTCCGCGTCCGCGGCAAGGGAGCCATGTGAGGAAGCCAGCTCACTGCAATAGTCACGGAATGCCGGCAACGTGTCGATCACGTTGGGCACGCCTTCGCGCGGTTCCGCCAGCAGCTTCGGCTCGTCAGTCAACGGGGTTTTCCTCCTCGGATTGCGTCATGGACCGGAGGAACGACGCCCACTGTCCGACTTGGGAGCCGGCGTCAAGGCCTCCATCGGCATAGTCTAGTGGAGTCCAAGACACCCGGATCTCGCAGCCCACCCTGGGCACATCGGGGTCATGGCCGAATGCTGTGTTTTGGGTGACTGTGACGGTGCCGGATACATGTTCGGAATCGTTTGGATCGAGACGTTCCATCATCATGTCCCAGTACATGCCCGGAGTCAGGCAGTCGTCCTCCTTGTCGGGCAGTGGCAGGGATGCGAAAGCCACGCAACGCCAGTGGGAGTGCCAGTCCTCTCGGAATTTGAGCGAGTACAGGATCATGATCCAGCCGGATGCGTATGTTTCATCGCATTCCAACGCGACGCCGATGCCGAAGTTCGCCATGGAATTGGGCACCGGAATCTCACGGTATGTCATGCCTTTCAAACGCCGCATACGGTCCACGGAAAGCACCGCGTTCCAGACTTGGTCGGGAACGCCCTGCGGTCGCATAAGCATGGTCTGTGGGGCTTCGCCGCCCATATCCGCTCCCTTGCCATCGGCGCGCGCCACGTTGCGCGCATCTCGTGGAAAATCAAAGATGTCTGCCATAGTTCAAGGCTACGACAGAGAAGGGCATTTCGTAGTATTTCGAACCACTTTGCCACGCGTCGAATGTGAAGATTTTTCAGCGTATGAATAAATTGGTCCATGCCATCGATTCAGTCGGCGGCATGGACCAATATGAGGCGTTCCGCATATCCAGCGAATATGGGGAAGCCATTGAGAGGACGGGCGTTTAGTACACGGTGAAGCCGTGCGACTGGAACTGCTCGACCACACGTTGTTTCATTGCCGCGGACGGGCCTTTCTGGTCCTCCAACGGGTATGGGATGTTCAGCATGTGCCACTTCGGACGGCCAAGCTGGTGGAAGGGCAATACGTCGATATGTTCCAACGCGTCGCCGAAGGTCTCGCAGATCTTCGCCACGTTCTCGACGTTTTCTTCGGAGGATGTGAGGCCCGGCACGAGCACGAAACGCACCCAGATCTTCTTGCCTGCCTTGGCCAGACGCTGTCCGAAGTCGATGGTCGGCTGCAGGATGCCGCCGGTCACCTTATGGTAGGTCTCCTCATCGCCGGATTTGACGTCAAGCAGGCACAGGTCGATGTCATCCACCATGTCATCGGTGTAGCTCGCACCGAGGAATCCGGACGTGTCGAGGCAGGTATGCACTCCCATCTGCTTGGCGGCATGGAACACGCGGGACACGAAAGCCGGCTGCATCATGGATTCGCCGCCGGAGAAAGTGATGCCGCCGCCAGTGGCCTTGAATAAATCGGCATACCGCTCGATTTTCTTGACCATGGCTTCGTAGTAGACGGGCTTGCCGTCGCGCATCTTCCAAGTATCCGGATTCTGGCAGTACTGGCAGCGCAGAGGCATCCGCTCATGAACACGGTCATTCTGGTGCCAGGACCATCCACGGAAGTGTTGATGTCCCACGAGTGCACGAAACCGATATCGCCGCTTTTCAACGCTTGATGCGGTCGAGACGGTCCAAGCCGATTGGCGATTCGAATCCGGACAGGCCTCCCATCAGCGTCTGGTTGACGTAGTCTTGGAATCCCTCAGCATGTGTCTGGTCGTGGAACGGAAAATATGTTCAGACATCAATGTCCCCTTTCATCTGCCATCCCAATCATATGGGAAAACGATATGGGAAAAGCGAAAGGGACGAAGCCACGAGCTCCGTCCCTTCGCATTACCGTCGTTTCATGCGACGGCTTTCATTTGGCTGATTGTGCCGTTCAGTCGACGACAGCGCCTGGTGGAACGTACGGGAGATCACGTCGAGCTGCTGTTCCTTGGTGAGCTTGACGAAGTTCACCGCGTAGCCGGAGACGCGCACGGTCAGGTGCGGGTACTTCTCCGGATGCTCGACGGCATCCTCGAGCTGCTCCTTGCGCAGCACGTTGATGTTGGCGTGGTACAGGCCGTGGCCATTGCCGGCGTCCAGGATGCCAACGAGGTTGCCGATACGCTCTTCCTCGTCGCGGCCCAGACCATCAGGGTGATGGTGTTGGTCAGCGAGATGCCGTCAAGAGCGTCGTTGTAGTCGATCTTGCCGACGGAGAACATGGACGGCAGCATGCCGTGGGAGTCCATGCCGTTCTCCGGGTTGCGCCCGGAGCGTACGGGGTGCCCTTCTTGTGGCCGGACGGGAAGCGCCGGTGGCCTTGCCGTATTCCACGTTGGAGGTGATGGTCAGGATGGACTGGGTCGGGACGGCGTCGCGGTACACCGGCAGACGCTTGACCTGGCCCATGACGGTGGAGACGACCCACTTGGCGATGTCGTCGGCACGGTCATCATCGTTGCCGTACAGCGGGAAGTCGCCTTCGGTGCGGTAGCCGACGATCAGATCGTCATCGGCGCCTTCGACGTACTCGTTCTCGTGGCCCGGCGTGGTCTTGGCGTCCTTGTTGTAGATCGGGTAGACCTTGGCGTACTTGCATGCGGACAGGGAGTCGGCCGCGATCGACAGGCCGGACATGCCGCAGCCGAGGGTGCGGTACACTTCCTTGTCGTGCAGAGCCATCTCGATGGACTCGTAAGCGTACTTATCATGCATGTAATGGATGATGTTCAGAGCCATCACATAGGTCTCGGACAGCCATTCGAGGGCCTTCTCGTAGTTGGCCTTGACCTTCTCGTAATCCAGCGTGCCATCGGCTTCCGGCTTGATCGGGTCGATGACGCCCTTGTCGATGACCTGCATGCCGGTCATCTCGTCACGTCCGCCGTTGATGGCGTACAGCAGGGCCTTGGCGGAGTTCACACGAGCGGCGAAGAACTGCATCTGCTTGCCCACGCGCATCGGGGAGACGCAGCATGCGATGGCGGCGTCGTCGCCCCAGTGGGAGCGGATTTCCTTATCGGACTCGTACTGGATGGCCGAGGTGTCGATGGAGATTCGGGCGCAGAAGCGCTTGTAGGCTTCCGGCAGCTTCGGATCCCAGAAGATGGTGATGTTCGGCTCCGGGCCAGGTCCGAGGTGCTCGAGGGTCAGGGTGTTGAGCAGACGGAACGAGGTCTTGGTGACCATGGTACGGCCGTCGTCGCCGAAGCCGGCGTCGGACCAAGTCGCCCAGTACGGATCGCCGGAGAAGATCGCGTCGTAATCCTTGGTACGCAGGAAGCGCACGATGCGCAGCTTCATGACCAGGTTATCGATGATCTCCTGTGCGTCGGTCTCGGTGATCTTGCCGGCCTTCAGGTCGCGCTCGAAGTAGACGTCGAAGAAGGTGGAGACACGGCCGAAGGACATGGCGGCGCCGTCCTGGCTCTTGACGGAGGCGAGGTAGCCCATGTAGGTCCACTGCACGGCTTCCTGTGCGGTCTGTGCCGGGCGGGACAGGTCGAGGCCGTACTCGTTGCCGAGGTTGATCAGCTGCTTCAGGGCCTTGATCTGCTCGTCATGCTCTTCGCGGAAGCGGATCCAGTGCTCGATCTCCGGCTCGGTGAAGTCGTTGCGGTACGGGATGGAGTCCTTGTCGCGCTGCTTGAACTTGATCAGCGTGTTCACGCCGTACAGGGCCACACGACGGTAATCGCCGATGATGCGGCCGCGGCCGTAGGCATCCGGCAGACCGGTGAGGATCTTGTTGTGGCGAGCTACCTTGATCTGCTTGGTGTAGACGCCGAAGACGCCGTCGTTGTGGGTCTTGCGGTACTTGGTGAAGATCTTCTTGATCTCCGGATCGGGCTCCTTGCCGGCTTCCTTGATGGCCTGCTCGACCATACGCCAGCCGCCGTTCGGCATCATGGCGCGCTTGCACGGCACATCGGTCTGCAGACCGACAATCACATTGTCGACTTCCGGGGAATCGATGTAGCCGGCCGGGAAGCGTCGATGCCCGCCGGGGTGTGGGTGTCCACGTCGTAGACGCGCTGCTTGCGCTCCACGGACAGATAGTTGTCGTCCAGATACTTCACAGGTGCTTGGTCTTGTCGGTGGCGTCAGCCAGGAAGGACTCGTCGCCCTCATATGGCGTGTAGTTCTTCTGGATGAAGTCGCGGACATCAATGTCCTTCTGCCAGTTGCCCTCGGTGAAGCCTTCCCAAGCCTTAGCCTCAAGTTCCTCCTGGGAGACCGCCGTTGCATCAACTGCTGCCATTTCCACTCCTTACTGGGTGTCGGTTGGCGACGCATCGTTACGCCGTCGCTACTTCACGATTGTAACGGCAATCATCTGCGAAAAGCCTGAAAACCACGCCCGAAATTAGTGACATAAATCACAATCGGGCGTGGTTTTCATATGGAATTCACTTTTCGGAAGATGCCGAGCCGTCCGCTGACCAGCGTTTCCATTCGCGGTCCTGTTCCTCCCATTTGAGATTGCGTTCCTGCACGATCTTCCACGCGTCGAGCGCGTCCTCACGGGTTCTGTACGGCCCCATGCGGTGGCTTGCCGGAGAGATCATGCCCAATTCCGGCTGCTCGGTGACGGTGTTGAAATACCACTGCTTTTCCATATCGGCTTCCTTCGGCTCTCGATGTTCTACTTGCGATCGCCGATTATTCGCGGAATGCATTGGTGACCGGCAGACGGCGATCACGTCCAAACGCCAGCGCCGTCACCTTCGGTCCCAGCGGATACTGGCGACGCTTCCATTCGGCGCGGTCGACCAATCGCATGACCGTGTCGACGGTCGCCTCGTCGAAGCCGTCGGCCAGCAGGTCGGCGCGGCCATGAGCATGCTCGATGTACATTGCCAATACTTGGTCGAGCAGCGCGTATTCCGGCAGCGAATCGGAATCCTTCTGCCCTGGGCGCAATTCGGCGGACGGCGCCTTCTCGATCGAGTTGACGGGGATCATCACACCATCCGGCAGCGGAGTGCCCGCGCTCCCCTGCTCGTTGCCGACGACATGCAGACCGCCGATGCCCATGCCGGCGGCGGCAGCCTTGTTGCGCCAGCGGGAGATCTCCACACGCGGGTCTTGAGCAGGTCCTTGATTGGCGCATAGCCGCCGACCGCATCGCCGTAGATCGTGGAATAGCCGCATGCCAGTTCGGACTTGTTGCCGGTGGCCACGGCCAGCAGTCCTTTGGAGTTCGAGTAGGCCATGACGATGACGCCGCGGATGCGCGCCTGCAGGTTCTCGGCGGCGACGCTTCCAGTTCCAGCTGGTTTTGGAAGGAGACGAACAGCGGCTCGATGGGCTGAATGTCATAATGCGCGCCGATATTGCGCGCCAGATCAGCTGCATCGTCCTTGGATCCGTCGGACGAATACATGCTCGGCATGGAGATGCCGTACACGTTCTCGCCGCCCACCGCGTCGGCCGCCATGGCAGCCACGAGCGCGGAATCGATGCCGCCGGACAGGCCCAGGCACACGCCCTTGAAATGGTTCTTGGCCATGTAATCCTTCAGACCCAGCACGCAGGCGGTGTACACTTCCTCGTCCGGATCGGGCTTGGCTGCGATCGTACCGACCTTCTGATGCTCCGCGGACGTGTCCAAGTCGAAGAAGCTCAGATCCTCCATGAACATCGGCGAGCGCTCAAGCAGGGTGCCGTCGGTGTCCACAACGAAGCTGCCGCCGTCGAAGACGAGGTCGTCCTGGCCGCCCACTTGGTTCAGGTAGATCATCGGGGCGTTCACTTCGGCCGCGCGGCGCACCGCGAGGTCGAGACGGGTGTCGGTTTTGCCTTCCTCGTATGGCGAACCGTTCATGGTCAGCAGCAGGTCGATGTTCTCCTTGGCGAGTTCGGCCACAGGGCCGCCGTCCTGCCAGATGTCCTCGCAGATGGCCACGCCGATGCGCGCGCCGTTCACGTCGAGCACCATGGATTTGTTGCCGGGGCTGAAGATGCGGAATTCGTCGAACACGCCGTAATTGGGCAGGAAATGCTTGTCGTAGCCGGCCCAGACCACGCCGTCGTGCAGGACGACGAGTCGGTTGCGCGGTTTGGAGGTTTCACGGTCGGTGCCTACAGTGCCAACCACCACATATAGTTCGCCGAGACTGTCGGATGCCAGTTCGGTGGCAAGCCAGTTGGCTTTGTCCCATGCGGCTTTGCGGAAGGTGGCACGCAGTGCGAGGTCTTCGATGGGGTATCCGGTCAATGTCATTTCCGGGAACACGACGACCTGCGCGCCCTGCTGAGCGGCGAGATGCGCGTACCGCATGACCTTGTCGGCGTTGGAATCAAGGTCTCCGACGCAGGTGTCGATTTGGGCGAGTGCGAAGCGAATGTCTGTCATAGCTGCCTAACCTACCGTTGATTTGTTGGATATGTTATGTTTTTACGATTATGAAAATTGCGATTACGGCGTTCCGCACGTGGCGTCACGACAGTTCGTTGAGCACCGTCAGCGCCGCGTTGGCGTAGAATTCCACGCCGGCTTGCAGCGATTCGTCAAGACCGACGAAGTGCGGGCTGTGCCAATCCGGGCAGCCTTCCTCGCCGTTGGATCCGATGAAGGCGAACACAGGCATGGTGACGGGCATGAAATCGCAGAAGTCCTCCCCCGCCATCGACGGGTGGATGGGTTCGAGCTGGGCGTAATCGCGCACGTTGTCGGCGACTATCTTGGAAAGTTCCGTATCGGAGACGAGCGGATTCTGGAAGTCGTCCCAATCGATGTCGGCGGTGATGCCGTAACCGGCCGCAATGGACTGGACCTGTTGCTTGAAGCGTTTCCCCACCAGTTCACCGTCGGACTTGTGGAAGTATCGTACGGTGCCTTGGAAGCTCGCCTTGTCGGGTACGACGTTCCACACGTGGCCGCCGTGCATTTCGGTGATGGACAGCACGAGCGGATGGAACGGCGATACGTTACGGCTCACGATGGTCTGCAATGCGAGGACCATCGTGGCGAGCGCCTCGATCGGGCCGGTGCCTTGTGCGGATAGCCGGCGTGTGTGCCGGTGGCGTGCAGGGTTACATGGAATTTCACGCAGCCGGCCATCATCGGTTCGGGGCCGACGGCGATCTGTCCGGGCAAGTAGTTCGGGTTGTTGTGCGCGCCGATGGCGGCTGATACGTCGGCGAGCAGTCCCGCGTCGACCATGGCCTTCGCGCCGAGGCCAAGTTCCTCGGCGGGCTGGAACAGCAGTTTGATGGACCCCCTGATGCGCTTGCGGCGCTTGGCGAGCCAGAACGCGGCACCGAGCATGTACGACATGTGCAGGTCGTGGCCGCAGCCGTGCATCACGCCGTCGTTGACGGATGAGAACGGCAGACCGGTGTCTTCCTGGATGGGCAGACCATCGATGTCGGCGCGCAATGCGATGCGTGGTCCCGGCTGGTCGCCGCGGATCAGTCCGACCACGCCGGTTTCGAGCGGATTGTTGAGCACTTCGATGTCGTGTGCGCGCAGCAGCTTCTCAATGTAGGCGCTGGTCTCGTATTCCTTGAAGCTGCGTTCGGGGTGCGCATGCAGATAGTGCCTGATTTCGATGATCTCCGGCGTGATTTCGATATGGTCGCTCATGGTTGACGATTGTAGGCACATCCGGCCGTTTTTCCTATTTTCGTGGTCGTGTTCCGTGCCGTGCACGACGTTTTCGCACATATCCTCGTAAGCTGGATACCGGGTTTGACATGGTTTTTCATGGAGGCAGCATGGCTCAGGACATCAAGACGGCGTTTTTCGACATCGACGGCACGTTGACGAGTTTCGTCACGCATGTGGTGCCGCAGTCCACCGTCGACGCGTTGCATGCATTGCAGCGCAATGGCGTGAAGGTGTTCATCTGTTCGGGCCGCGCACCCTCCTACATGGGCGTGGTGCTTGATACCATTCCCGTCACGTTCGACGGCATCGTGGGACTTAACGGCCAGTATTGCACCACGCGCGACGGTCTCGACTACCGGCATCCGATCGACCAGGCCGACGTGAAGCTGATCACCGACTGGCTTGAAACGCATGCCGACGTGGTCGCCAACTATGCGGAAAGCGACTACGGGTATTTCAATCGCACGAACGCCGCATTGGAACGCACGTGGAACAGTCTCGGCAAGACCGCGCCGAAAATCGACGTGCATGATCCGCGCGAACGCATCGCAAACCATTCCACGTTCCAAATCAGCCCGTATGTGGACGAGACGATGGAAGCCGAAATCGCCAGCATGTGCAGCAACGTGCGCGGCGTCAGATGGCATCCCGCTTTCACCGATCTGATTCCCGCCGATGGAGGCAAGGCGGTTGGTATGCAGGTGATGCTGGAGCATTTCGGTTGGACGAAAGACAATGCGATCGCATTCGGCGACGGCGGCAACGATGTGGACATGCTACGATTCGCGGGAATCGGCGTGGCAATGGGCAACGCCACCGACGAGCCGAAAGCGGCGGCCGATTACGTCACCGACAGCGTCGACGACGCCGGCATAGCCAACGCGCTTAAGCATTTCGGCGTTATATGACGGTGTTTCCGCAAGATTATTTACGATTCACAAGTCTGTTTTTCGCATATTCCTGCGGTTTTCGCGCCCTTTATAAATAATTCCGATAAGCGCGCGACGTGTTGCCGTCACAGGTTCCTCTATATTGGTCAATCGTTGGCCCGCAACCGCAGTAAGCGTCCGGGCCGTGTAGCGAAATTGAGAGAGAGGAACTCAACCATGCGTAACAAGAAGATTCTCGGCGCACTGCTCGCCGTCACCACGCTCGCGACCTTCGGCCTGGCAGGCTGCGGCAATTCCGGTTCCAACGGTGCCGCCTCCAAGGAGGACGACAAGACCATCACCGTGGCCGCCTCCCCGACCCCGCACGCGGAGATCCTGAACAAGGCGGTCAAACCGCTCGTCGAGAAGGACGGCTACAAGCTGGTCGTCAAGGAATTCACCGACTACGTGCAGCCGAACACCGCCACCGAGGATGGCGAGGTTGACGCCAACTACTTCCAGCACAAGCCGTACCTCGACAACTTCAACAAGGAGAAGGGCACGCATCTGGTGTCCGTGGAGGGCATCCACTTCGAGCCGTTCGGCCTGTACCCGGGCAAGACCAAGGAGCTGAAGGATCTTCAGGACGGCGCCACCGTGGCCGTGCCGAATGATGCCACCAACGAGGCCCGCGCGCTTCTGCTGCTGCAGGATGCCGGCCTGATCAAGCTGAAGGATCCGAAGGACATCAACGCCACACCGAAGGACATCACCTCCAATCCGAAAAACCTGAAGTTCAAGGAACTTGAGGCCGCCGTCGTGCCGACCGTCATCAAGGATGTCGACATCGCAGCCCTGAACGGCAACTACGCCATCCAGGCCGGCTTCGACCCGACCAAGGACACGCTAGCCACCGAGAAGGCCGGCGGTCTGGCCGCGAAGACCTACCAGAACATCCTCGTGGTGAAGGAAGGCAATGAGAACACCGCCAAGACCAAGGAGCTCAAGAAGGCTTTGAAGTCCGACGAGGTGCGTGACTACATCAACAAGAACTACAAGGGCGCCGTCGTTCCGGTCTTCTAAGACCCGCTTCGGCAGTAGGAGTTCAATGCCGCAGGTATACTACCCTGCGGCATTCTTGTTATGGAACACGATTAGGAACAGGACATTATGACGATTCAGATCGACCATCTGCACAAAAGCTACGGCAGTGGCGCCGAAGCGCATGAGGTGCTGCACGACATTAACCTGACCATCGATTCGGGTGAGGTCTTCGGCATTCTCGGCTCGTCCGGCGCGGGCAAATCGACATTGGTGCGTTGCATCAACCTGCTGGAACGCCCCACTTCCGGCAAGGTGCTCATCGACGGACGAGACATCACCGGCGTGAAAGGCAAGGAGCTGGCGGACGTGCGCGCCGGGATCGGCATGATCTTCCAGAATTTCAGCCTGTTTCAACAGCGCACCGTGCTGCGCAACGTGACCTTCCCGCTGGAACTCAACCATACGCCGAAAGCCAAGCGCGAGGAGCGTGCCCGCTATCTGCTTGACCTGGTCGGTCTGGCTGATCTGGCCGACCGCTACCCCAGCCAGCTGTCCGGCGGCCAGCAGCAGCGCGTGGCCATCGCAAGGGCGTTGGCCAACAATCCGTCCATCATGCTGTGCGATGAGGCCACCAGCGCGCTCGACTCCACCACGACGGCGCAGATCCTCGACCTGCTGCGTCGCATCAACCGTGAACTTAATGTGACGCTGGTCGTCATCACGCATTCGCTGTCCGTGGCACGCAACATCTGCGACCGTGTGGCCATGATAGACGGAGGCCGCATTGTGGAAATGGGCGATACGGAAGCGCTGTTCGCCGATCCGCACAGTGACATTCTGAAGACTTTGATCGCCGACGCGAAGGTGACGAACCATCGGCATACGCACGAAACGGCGGATGGCGCGAAGAATGGGGCGGCCGATGATTCCGCCCAGAAAGAGGTGAAGTGAGATGGGACAGGTGGTTTCGCAATTCATCGCTGATTATGGCGAACTGCTGGTCGAAGGCGTGCGTGACACGATCATCATGACTGCTGTGGCGACGCTGCTGGCATATGTGATCGGCCTGCCGGTCGGCGTGCTGCTCATCACGTCCGCGAAAAAGGGCATCCGTCCGAACGCACCGCTCAACACCGTGCTCGGCTGGATCGTGAACATCGTGCGTTCCGTGCCGTTCATCATTCTGCTGGTGGCCATCATCCGCTGACCCGACTGATTGTCGCACTCGCTCGGCGTGCCGGGCGCATCGTGCCGCTGGTCATCACCGCGGCTCCGTTC
>ENA-OPZM01000412-OPZM01000412.1-human-gut-metagenome-genome-assembly--contig:-NODE-412-length-18801-cov-2.907358_pt1 | contig 18801 bp, 20 predicted proteins | sample MGYA00242478_ERZ504493 | MGnify/ENA primary metagenome ERZ504493 (study PRJEB26092, sample SAMD00036227) | human gut metagenome | host: Homo sapiens | study: EMG produced TPA metagenomics assembly of...
CTGGGGAATCGTACCGAGTGTCATCGTAACGGAAATGGGTCATTGCCAACTATGAAGACGTGCCATTGCCAACCGTGTGCAGAGCATGGAGAACATCTGTGACATCATGTGCGACCTGCTGATCAAGGAGAATTATTTGAATGACACCAGCTCTCAGACGGTGAACAGCAAGCTGGAATTACTGTCCAACAGCTATGGTGGCAGGATTCTCATTGTAGACAGGGATTTCAGGATCATCAAGGATACCTATGGCGTGGATGAGGGCAGGACTCTGGTTTCCCAGAAAGTATTGAACTGTTTTAAAGGAGAAGATGCCTACCAATATGATTCTGACAGCCAGAAGCTGATCCTGGCAGTTCCGGTAAAAAGTCCGGATGTAAAACAGGTGCAGGGTGCCATGATGATCATGGCATCTTCCAGTGAGGTGACAGCAACCATCCATGAACTGGAGCAGAAAGGAATTCTGATCATCGGTATCATTGTAGTGCTGGCCATTTTTCTGGGTTATATTCTTTCCACGATCCTGGTGAAGCCATTTGCCAGGGTAACGAAAGCAATCGAGGACCTTACAGACGGATATCAGAATGAGGAGATCTCGGTACCGGATTATACAGAGACAGCTTTGATCACAGATGCATTTAACAAGATGCTTTCCAGAATGAAGACGTTGGATGAATCCAGACAGGAGTTTGTATCCAATGTGTCTCATGAGCTGAAGACACCTATGACTTCAATGAAGGTTCTGGCGGATTCGCTGGTAGGACAGCAGGGGGTTCCGGAGGAACTGTATCAGGAATTTCTTTCTGATATCACAGAAGAGATTGACAGAGAGAACAAGATCATCACCGATCTGCTCTCCCTGGTAAAAATGGACAAAAAAGCAGCAGATATGAATATCCGTAATATGAATATCAATGAGCTGCTGGAGAATATCCTGAAGCGTCTCCGTCCTATTGCAGATCAGAGAAGGATTGACCTGATCCTGGATTCGTTCCGACCGGTAACCGCAGATGTGGATGAGGTGAAATTTACCCTTGCCATCAGTAACCTGGTCGAAAATGGTATCAAATACAATGTAGATGAGGGATGGGTCCGCGTAACACTGGATGCGGATCATAAGGATTTCTATGTGACGGTTGCAGATTCCGGCCTGGGAATACCGGAAGATTCCATTGAACGGATCTTTGAGCGTTTTTATCGTGTGGATAAATCCCATTCCAGAGAGATCGGCGGAACCGGTCTTGGACTTGCTATTACAAGAAGTTCTATAGCCATGCATCATGGGATCATCAAGGTATCCAGCAAAGAGGGCGAGGGAACCACATTTACCGTGAAGATCCCGCTGTCCTATATCCCGTCCTAGGAGGTACAGCATGAAAAAAACGATTTTGATCATCTGTGTGGCCGCTGCCTGCATCCTTTTTGGTCTGGTTGCTTTCATAGGTTTGTCGGGAAGAAATAAAAACGAAGAACAGCAGTATAGATTTTATTATATCAACAGCGATGAAACGAGACTGAAAGAAGAAAAATATACTCCGGAGAAGGAAACAACAGAAGTGATGCTGCGCAATTTTTCCGAGAGTCTGAATAACCGTGAGACCCGGGAAGACGGAATCTCACTTTTTCCGGATGGGGTAAAGATTTCTTCTTATTCTATACAGGATGGAGCCCTGAACGTAGAATTCAATGAGGCCTATGATAAAATGTCACGTACCAGGGAACTTCTGGTGCGGGCAGGTATAGTGAAGATCTTTTTACAGGTTCCAGGAGTAGATTCTGTGGAGATCTATGTGGGTAAAAAGCCGCTGACAGATACCAGGGGTGAAGAAGTGGGAGCCATGAACAACGACACCTTTGTGGAGTTTTCCGGGTCCGATGGGGATGTGTACAGCTATGACACCTTTACTCTGTATTTCACAAATAAAAACGGAGATAAACTGGTAGCGGAACAGAGAAGTGTCCGCTACAGACGAAATCTTCCGAAGGCTACGGTGGTTTTGGAGCAGCTTGCAAGAGGTCCGCTGGAAAAAGGACATTATCCTACAATACCGGAGAATTCAGAGGTACTTTCCCTGACGAGAGCAAACGGAATCTGCTATGTGGATTATAATTCCGTATTTCAGGATTATGCGCTGGATGTTTCGGAACAGATTGCCGTGTATTCGGTGGTAAATACGCTGATCGCGGCAACGGATGTGGACAAAGTTGAGATTTCCATCGAAGGAAACAAGGAAGTGACCTTTGGCCAGAATATGCAGCTTTATAAGTTCTATGAATGGAACGACAGCCTGCTGGCACACACAAAGGCTAAAAAAGAATAGAAAAAATAAAACATTTCAAAATATCAGAAAACGGGAGAACATTTATGCGAAAAGGCCGATGTGTCTTTTGTGTTTTCTTATGGTGCTGAGTCTTGGCGCACTGGAGCTTATGGGGATTCCTCTGATCAGGGGGAATCCCCTTCCGTTAAATGTGCAGGAGCAGATCGAAGCGCACCTGGTTCCATGATCTGCGGGGAGGTGGAACAGTATGAAAACACAGAATTTTCCCAGTCTGTTTATCTGAAAAAAACATATCTTATCCATCAGTCAAAAAAATTTCCAATTGAAAATGTAAGAATATTTCTCAAAAAAGAAGAAGATCTGAAACCGGGAATGCGGATCCTGGTCAAGGGAACGCTGAAAAGAGTGGAAGGTCCTGCGAATCCGGGGGGCTTTGACAGTCAACAGTATTATGCTTGTCGTCATATTTATTATTTTATGAAGAACGCTGTGCTCCAAAAGAAAACAGCAGTGTATTCCGGCTACAGGCAGCTTCTTTTGGAGATAAAAGAAAGCTGCAGACAGATCCTGAAGGAAGCAGCAGGAAAAGATGCACCTGTTTTTTGTGCCATGACGCTTGGAGACAAACAGGAACTGGATCCGGAAACACAGATGCGCTATCAGCTGGCCGGAATCATACATATCCTTGCCATCAGCGGACTTCATATCAGTATTCTGGGAATGGGGCTTTATAACCTTCTAAAGAAGATGGGACTGGGAATCTGGCCTGCCGGGATTTTTTCTCTGGGAGTGATGCTGCAGTATGGAATCATGACCGGAGGGAGTGTTTCCACCATGCGTGCAGTAACTATGTTTTTGATCGCCATGGGAGCCAGGATCACCGGACGGATCTATGATATGATGAGTGCTCTTTCCGTAACTGCCATGATGATCCTTGTGGAATCTCCGGCCTATCTCCTGGACAGCGGATTTCTTCTGTCCTTTGGCTGTGTTCTGGGAATGGGGCTCGCTGCGGAAAAGATCTGTGTCCTTGCAGGAGCGGAGAAAAAATGGACAAAGGCACTGGTAAGTCCTATAGCTCTTCAGCTTGTGACTCTGCCGGTGATGCTGAAGTTTTTCGGAGAAGTCTCTATTGCCGGATTTATCCTGAATCTGTTGGTGCTTCCAAGTGTGGGGGTAGTGCTGACTGGAGGAATGGCGGCGCTGCTGCTGGGAATTCTCAGTATTCCTGCGGCAAAACTGGTGCTCCTGCCGGCAAGGTACTGCTGCTTTTTTATGAATATCTCTGCAGTCTGGCAGGAAGATCAGGATGGAGTACCTGGATCGGAGGGGAGCCGGAAATATGGCAGATCCTGGTATATTATGGCTTTTTGATCACAGTTCTATTTATGGGACAGTATATAAAAGAACAGTTCCGGAAGAAAAAAGCAGTCAGTGAGGAAACGGGGTTATCAGAGGAGCGGGCGGAAGCAGGTTGTTGGAAGCTATATGTTATCCGGATACAGCCGGTATTTTTCTGGCAGTCGGAATCCTGATATTGGGATATCATCCAGCAGGAAGCCTGAAGGTGATCTGCCTGGATGTAGGACAAGGTGACGGTATTCTTGTGGAGACCCCGGAGGATTATCACTTTCTGATCGACGGAGGAAGCAGCAGCCAGTCGGATCTTGGAAGATACTGCCTTTTGCCGGCATTGAAAAGTCAGGGGATTTCCTGGCTGGATGGGATTTTTATTTCCCATACAGATCAGGATCATATCAACGGTGTGAAGGAGCTTCTGGAATATATGGAAAAAGGTCTTACAACCATCCGGCCGGATATCTGATCCTGCCTGCCTGGTTGAAAGACCAGATGCGTGGAGGGAGCTTGCAGAGACAGCAAAAACTGCCGGAGTTAAGGTCGTGACAGCAGAAAAGGGAGATGAGCTGCCTTGCGGAAGGGTATCTTTTTCTGTTCTGTGGCCGGAAAAAAATGCTGCGGGAAAAGATGTGAATGAGGAAGCAATGGTGATGAAGTTGTCTTTTGGAGAATTCCGGATGCTTTTTACCGGAGATATCGGTGCAGATACGGAGAAAAAGCTTCTGCAGCCGGGGTGCTTGAGGATGTTGACTGTCTGAAGGTGGGACATCACGGTTCCCGTTATTCTACCACAGAAGCATTTCTTGAGAAAATAAAGCCGGAAGTGGCGATCATTTCCTGTTCTTCTACCAACACCTACGGACATCCGTCACCGGAAACCGTAGAGCGGCTTAAAGAGGCCGGAAGTCAGGTGGAATACACCATGAAAAACGGTGCTATCACTGTGGAAACAGATGGAAAAAAGCTTAAGATCGGAAGGTTCCGGAAGGATTGAGGATTTTTTTCCAAAACCGAAAAAAAACGGTGACTTTTGAACACGTTTGTTGTAGAATAGACAGGGTTTGTGCAAAAACAAAATACTGAAAATGTGCAATACAAAATAAGGAGTTTTTATTTATGAAATATGATGTACTGATCGTAGGAGCAGGTCCCGGTGGGATCTTTGCGGCCTATGAACTGATGAATAATGATCCGGAGAAAAAGATCGCGGTTTTTGAAGCTGGTCATCCTCTGGAAAAAAGAAAATGTCCCATCGACGGAAAGAAAGTAAAATCCTGTATCCATTGCAAAACCTGTGCGATCATGAAGGGATTTGGCGGTGCAGGCGCTTTTTCCGACGGAAAATATAATATCACCAATCAGTTTGGCGGAACTCTGTACCAGCATATCGGCAAGGATACAGCCACAGAGCTGATGGAATATGTAGATAAACTGAACCTGATGCATGGCGGTGAAGGAACCAGGCTTTATTCCACCACAAACAGCGAGATTCGTAAGCTCTGCCTTCAGAACGGCCTGCATCTTCTGGATGCATCAGTCCGCCATCTGGGAACAGATATCAACTATGTGGTACTTCAGAACCTCTATGAAAAAATGAAAGACCATGTGGACTTCTATTTTGACGCATCTGTTGACAAAGTAGAAAAAACTGAAGACGGTTATGCAGTTTTTGTAGGAGATGAGCGTTACGAGGGAACTTACTGTATCATCTCCGCAGGACGAAGCGGAAGTAAATGGATGGAGACGGTATGTACAGAGCTTAAGATCCCGACTCTTTCCAACCGTGTGGACATTGGAGTCCGTGTGGAGCTTCCGGCGGAGGTTTTCAGCCGTCTGACAGATGAGCTTTATGAGAGCAAGATCGTTTACAGAACTGAGAAGTTTGAGGATATGGTTCGTACCTTCTGCATGAACCCGCGAGGTGTTGTCGTGAATGAAAATACCAACGGTATTATCACAGTAAACGGTCACAGCTACGAAGATCCGGCAAAGCATACCAACAATACAAACTTTGCCCTTCTGGTATCCAAGCATTTCTCAGAGCCGTTCCATGACAGCAACGGATACGGTGAGAGCATTGCAAGACTTTCCAATATGCTTGGCGGTGGTGTTATGGTACAGCGGTTTGGAGATCTGATTCGCGGAAGACGAAGCACAAAAGCCCGTATTGAGGAAAGTTTCGTAACACCTACACTTTCTGCGACACCGGGAGATTTAAGCCTTGTTATGCCGAAACGTATCCTGGATGGCATCATCGAGATGATCTATGCCCTGGACAAGATCGCACCGGGAACCGCGGATGACGATACTTTGCTTTATGGCGTGGAGGTTAAATTCTACAACATGGAGGTTGAGATCGACGAAAATCTGGAACCTGCCACAAGGGTCTCTTTGTTATCGGAGACTGCAGCGGCGTGACACACTCTCTTTCCCATGCATCTGCCAGCGGAATCTACGTAGCCAGATACCTGGAGCAGGAGTATTTTAACAGATAAACTGCAGAGCAGTTTATCTGTTATGAGCAAGTAGCGAAGCGGATTGCGAATATCCGTTTAACCAGATAAACTGCGAAGCAGTTTATCGATTATGAGCAAAACAGTCCTTTTCTGATATCAGGGTGATGACAGAAAGGGGCTGTTTTTGTGAGTGAAGGTCGTTACTGTTCACTGGTAATGTCCCGCGAGGTGTTTTTTGTGAGCGAAGGTCACAGAAAAACCGAGACATACCGCGCGATTATGCGATCAGCATAAATTCTGTGCATCGCGAAGCGTGTTACTGAGAACGGAGTGAACAGTAACTGAAGGTCACAGAAAACCGTGAATCGTCCGACATCAATCTTGACAAATTTGTGAGTTTGTGGTAAAAATTAGATAACCAGATAAAAGAAAATATGTGCAAATGTTATAACGATAAGGTTGCATCCAGTCGGATGTGCAAAAGAGAATCCGGTGAGAATCCGGAACGATACCGTCACTGTGAAAGAGGAGCTGCTTTTATAACCACTGGGAGACCGGGAAGGGAAAGCAGCGTGGAACCAAGTCAGGAGAACTGCCTTATTGTGAGATCCAAGGATTCGCGGTTTACGAATCGGTATTCTCCATAACAATACAGGACTTCTTTTTATGTATTTGTATTGCGCAGAGAATCATGTGTGAGCAGGCGGCCGCAGAGAGCTGCCATTTTTGTACATATCAGTATTCTGGAAATACATGAAAAGAGGACAATAAGAAATGAAAAGAAAAACAATGTTAGCTCTGATGCTCGCAGTTTCCATGACATGCTCTATGGGTGCAGCTACAACAGCAATGGCAGCAGAGGATTCTGCTACAGAAGAGAACGCTGAGGCAGCTGATACCACAGAGGCTTCTGATGCAGATCAGGAAGCAGCAGATAATGTAGCAGCTCTGATCGACAAGATCTATGTACAGGAAAGAAACGACACAACAGATGAGGACTGCAAGGCAGCCAAAGAAGCATGGGATGCTCTGACAGACGCTCAGAAAGAACTGGTAGAGGGTGAGAATGCAGATCCGGATTATTTCGGACGTGACACAGGAGATGCTTCCAAGGACGATCCGCGTAACCAGGATGAGATCGGTGAGAATGAACTTCTTGTTGTAAGCTTTGGTACTTCCTTCAATGACAGCCGTGCAGAGGATGTTAAAGGAATCGAGGATGCTCTTGCAGAAGCTTATCCGGACTGGTCTGTAAGAAGAGCATTTACAGCACAGATCATCATCAACCATGTAGAGGCAAGAGATGATGAAGTGATCGATAACATGCAGCAGGCTCTTGACCGTGCAGTAGAGAATGGTGTTAAGAATCTGGTTGTACAGCCTACCCATCTGATGCATGGTGCTGAGTACGATGAGATGACAGAAGCAATCAATGACTATAAAGATAAATTCGAGTCTGTAGCTATCGCAGAGCCAATGCTCGGTGAGGTTGGAGACGATGCAACTGTGATCAATGATGACAAGAAAGCCGTTGCTCAGGCAATCACAGATACGGCTTGCAAAGAGGCCGGATTTGACAGCATGGATGCAGCAGCTGAGGCTGGCACAGCATTCGTATTCATGGGACATGGAACATCCCATACAGCTAATATTACATACGATCAGATGCAGACACAGATGGAAAATCTTGGATTGAAGAACGCATTCATCGGTACTGTAGAGGGTAAGCCGGAAGATACAGCCTGCGACAAGGTTATCGAGAAGGTAAAAGAAGCAGGATACAAGAACGTTGTTCTTCGTCCGCTGATGGTTGTTGCCGGAGACCATGCAAATAACGATATGGCCGGTGATGATGAGGATTCCTGGAAGAGCCAGTTTGTAGCATCCGGAAACTTCGATAAGGTTGACTGCCAGATCGAGGGTCTTGGAAGGATCGAAGCCGTTGAGAAGCTTTATGTAGAGCATACAAAGGCAGCAATCGATTCTCTGGGAAGCACTGATGAATCCGCAGATTCTGATGCAGCAGATACAGAGGCTGATTCTGCTGAGGAGTCCGCAGAATAATAAATACAAAAATATCTGAGTGAGTTCAGATACCTATAAGAAATCAATGTAACTGCCCGGAAAGATCAGGAAGACTGTTTTCCGGGCAGATTGCTGTATCTATGGAAGGGAGAAGATTATCATGAAAAAACGCTATGTAAACTTAATTCTTGCAATGGCAAGTGCATCAGTCCTGGTGCTGGGTTCTGTGCCTGCGATGGCAAAAACAGACGAAACAAAAACCGAGTCCGGTGAGGAAGCAGAAACTTCCGGAGAAAAGGATACGGATGCAGACAAAGCAGATACACTGGAAGATGGCGTTTATACAGCAGAGTTTGATACAGACAGCAGCATGTTTCATGTAAATGAGGCCAATGACAAAAAAGGAGAACTCACGGTCAAAGATGGTAAAATGACCATCCACGTAAGTCTGGTTTCCAAGAAGATCGTTAACCTGTTTGCGGGAACTGCCGAGGATGCCCAGAAGGACGGAGCAGAGATTATCGATCCGACCACAGATACAGTTAAGTACAGCGATGGTTATACAGAAGAGGTTTACGGATTTGATATCCCGGTATCGGCCATTGGTGAGGAATTTAACGTGGCGATCCTGGGAGAAAAAGGCAAATGGTACGACCATAAAGTCAGCGTAAAGGATCCTGTAAAAACAGAGGATACTGCTGAAAAAACAGCGGACGATACAGAAAAAGAAGGAGCTGCCTCTGACAAAAAGACAGCAGAAAAGTCAGATGAGTCCAAAGATGGAGAAACCTCTGACGACAAGAAATCCGAAGGGAAAAAGCCGGAAGATCTGAAGCTGGAGGATGGAACCTATGAGACTGATGTAACCCTTACAGGCGGATCAGGAAGAGCATCTGTAGAATCTCCGGCCAAAGTAGAGATCAAGGACAAAGAAGCTACGGCAACCATCATCTGGAGCAGTCCGAATTATGATTATATGATCGTGGACGGCGAAAAATATGAGCCGGTGAACAAAGACGGAAACTCCACATTTGAGATCCCGGTCACTGTCTTTGATGCAGAAATGGAAGTGACTGCAGATACTGTAGCCATGAGTACGCCTCACGAGATTGAGTATACTCTGAATTTTGATTCTTCAAGTATGAAAAAGGAAGAAAAATGAAAAAAATAATTTCATACATATTTCTGACGCTGACCCTGATCCTGGGGTGTGCTTTTGCAGTGCAGGCAGCAGAGACAGAACATAAGCCTGCGGATATTCCAGGCCTTACCTTTGACCACAGTATGGATCTTTCCTACGCAAAGGAATTTAATGTGGATTACTACAACGATGGCTATGCGCTGCTCACCATTGATCAGGAAGGACAGTTTCTTGTAGTTCCCGAAGGCAAGAAAGCACCGGAGGGGCTGGATCCTGACATTGCGGTTCTGCAGCAGCCCATAAACAATATCTATCTGGTAGCAACCTCGGCCATGGATCTTTTCCGCGCTATCGACGGGATTGACAGCATCAAGCTTTCCGGAACCAAGGAAGACGGATGGTATATCCAGGAAGCAAAGGACGCCATGGAACAGAAAAAGATGATCTATGCCGGCAAGTACAGTGCTCCGGATTACGAGCTGATCCTGAACGAGGGCTGTGATCTTGCCATTGAATCCACCATGATCCATCACAATCCGGAGGTACAGGAGAAGCTGGAGCAGTTCGGGATCCCTGTAATGGTAGAGCGTTCCAGCTATGAGAGTCATCCTCTTGGAAGAACCGAGTGGATGAAACTTTACGCAGTTCTTCTGGGAAAAGAAGATGTGGCAGAAAAGGTATTCAAAGAGCAGACGGACAAGTTGGATAAGGTTCTCACCGCAGATAAAACAGACAAGACCGTGGCGTTCTTTTATATCAACTCCGTAGGTGCGGTAAATATAAGAAAAAGCGGCGACTATGTTTCGGAAATGATTTCCCTCGCAGGAGGAAATTATGTTCCGGAGGATACGGGAGTAAATGACAATGCTCTTTCTACCATGAATATGCAGATGGAAGAATTTTATGCCAAGGCGAAGGATGCAGACTATATCATCTACAACAGTACGATCGACGGGGAACTTAAGACCATTGATGAGCTTCTTTCCAAAAGTAAGCTTCTTGCAGATTTCAAGGCAGTGAAGAACGGAAATGTCTGGTGCACAGGCAAAAATCTTTTCCAGGAAACCACCGGACTTGGAACCATGATCGAGGATATCCACACCATGCTGACTACAGATGATGATTCTCTGGATGAGCTGACCTATATGCATAAACTGAAATAAAATCCAGTGTTCGCTTTAACTCCTTTGCCGGTTTCCACCTGTGAGCAGGAAACGAAAGGATATGATAACAAAACAGAAGAGGAGTGTACCAGAAAAAATGAATGACAGAAAACGCGCAGTCCGATACGGGATCTCTTTTGTGATCCTTGCGGTACTTTTGATCTTTTTATTTATATGGAATGTAAATTCCGGAAGTATCCACCTCTCTGTGAAGGAGATCCTGAACATCATATTCCGGCATCAGGGAGATGAAACTTCTTATAATATCGTCTGGGAGATCCGTCTTCCCAGGATACTGGCAGTTATCATCCTTGGCGGAGCACTTTCTGTTTCCGGATTTTTGCTGCAGACCTTTTTTAACAACCCTATCGCGGGACCTTTGTACTGGGAATCTCTTCCGGTGCCAAGCTGATCGTGGCGCTTCTGATGATCTTTTTTTTAAGCAGATCGGTGTCCATCGGTTCCGGTGCCATGATCCTGGCTGCTTTTGCGGGCTCAATGATCTCCATGGGCTTTGTGCTCCTTGTGGCAAAAAAAGTCCACAACATGTCCATGCTGGTCATCAGTGGTGTTATGATTGGCTATATCTGTTCGGCCATCACAGACTTTGTGGTGACCTTTGCAGATGATTCCAACATAGTCAATCTTCACAACTGGTCACTGGGAAGCTTTTCCGGTATGACCTGGGGGAATGTGCAGACTATGGCTGTTGTGGTACTTCTTACCATGGTGATCGTATTTTTTTATGTCAAAACCGATCAGCGCCTATCAGCTGGGGGAGACTTACGCGCAGAATATGGGAGTTAATATCAAGGTTTTCAGGATACTTCTGATCCTGCTTTCCAGTATTCTTTCTGCCTGTGTGACTGCTTTTGCAGGGCCAATCTCCTTCGTGGGGATCGCTGTGCCTCACATTGCAAAAAGTCTCCTGAAGACTGCCAGACCGCTGCTTGTGATCCCGGCCTGTTTTCTGGGCGGTGCAGTGTTCTGCCTGTTCTGTGATCTGATCGCAAGAACTGTATTTGCACCGACGGAGCTGAGTATCAGTTCTGTGACGGCAGTTTTCGGAGCACCGGTAGTTATCTATATCATGATTCGCAGACAGCAGAGGATATAAACGATGAAATCATATTTTTTTTATACAGATCAGCTGACCGTAGGCTATGATGGAAAACCACTGATCAAAGAGATCAATATTCAGCTGAATAAAGGAGAGATCCTGACACTGATCGGTCCCAACGGTGCCGGAAAATCTACTATTTTGAAGAGTATCACAAGACAGCTTTCTCTGATCAGCGGAACGATATATCTGGAACATGAACAGATGAGCCGGATGACCAACAGGGAAGTGTCAAAAAAACTGGCTGTAGTACTTACCGAGCGCATGCGCCCGGAGCTTATGACCTGTGAGGATGTGGTATCCACCGGACGATATCCCTATACCGGAACTCTTGGGATACTTTCCGCAGAGGACAAGGAAAAAGTTAAAAGCGCTATGGAGATGGTTCACGCCTGGGATCTGAAGGACCGGGATTTTACAGCCATCAGTGACGGACAGAGACAGCGTATCCTTCTGGCACGCGCCATCTGCCAGGAACCGGAGATCATTATCCTGGATGAGCCGACCTCCTTCCTGGATATCCGGCATAAGCTGGAGCTTCTTGCCATTTTGAAGAAGATGGTACTGGAAAAACAGATGACGGTGATCATGTCCCTTCATGAGCTGGATCTTGCCAGAAGATTTCTGACCAGGTGATCTGTGTTCATGGAGATCACATTGAGAAATATGGTGCACCGGAGGAAATCTTTACCTCAGATTATATTCGGAAGCTTTATGGCATCACCCGTGGGAGCTATAATGCAGAATTCGGCTGCGTGGAAATGGAACCTCCGGCCGGAAAACCGGAGGTATTTGTGATCGGAGGAAATGGAAGTGGGATTTCGGTATACCGGAAACTGCAGCGACAGGGGATTCCTTTTGTGACCGGAGTTCTCCATACCAATGATGCAGATTATCAGGTGGCAAAAGAACTGGCTGCAAAAGTGATCACGGAGAAGCCTTTTGAATGCATTTCAGAGTCAGCCTTTGAAGAAGCGCTGGAGTTCATGGGAAAATGTGAAAAAGTGTACTGTCCGCTGAAGGATTTTGGTATCATGAATGAAAAAAACCGGGAATTGCTGAAAAAAGCAAAAGAAACCGGAAAATTAAACCGGATCAGATAAGTTTGCTGGGAAAAAGTGAAAAGCGATAAAACGTTGTCAGAAATGTGAGATATAATTTCCGGCAGCGTTTTTTATATAATATAAATTACAAATATTTCTGCAGCTGTGTTATAATACAACAAGAATGACGAATCGTGAAGCGCTCGCATTCGTGGAGATGTAAGTAATGGAGATGAATGTCCGTTTTACACCGCAAAAGTTAAGCAGATACAATCAATCCGAAAAAATATATGGAGGGAAGATCAATGAAAAAAAGAAACATGATCGCAGCTCTGCTCTGCAGTGCATGCCTTGTGGCAGGAAGTGTAAATCCCGTATTTGCAGATGCATCGAAGGTAGTAACACTTGGAGCAGATCTTACGGATGCTCAGAAGCAGACAATGATGAAATATTTTAATGTAAGTTCCGATCAGGTGCAGGTGATGACCATTACAAATGAGGATGAGCATAAACACCTGGATAATATCGCACCACAGTCCCAGATCGGTTCCAGAACTTTGAGCTGTGCTTATGTGAAGCCTACACAGTCCGGCGGGATCAAGGTCCGCACAGCAAATCTGAACTGGGTGACAGGTAATATGATCGCAACCACACTTTCCACATCCGGTGTGAAGAATTGTGAAGTAGTTGCTGCCTGCCCGATGGAAGTATCCGGAACAGGTGCACTTACCGGTATTCAGATGGCATATGAGAAAGCCAGTGGAGAGAAGCTGGATGAGACCAAGACGAAGCTTGCCAACCAGGAGATCGTAACCACCGGTGAACTTGCAGATAAGGTTGGTAAAAATGAGGCGACAACAGTTGTAAACCAGTCCAAGATGGATGTGATCCAGAACGGAGTACAGAATGCAGATGAGATCCAGAATATTGTCATCAATGTGGCTGAGCAGAACAATATTTCCATAAGCCAGGACGATATTGACAGGATCGTGTCTCTTCTGGGACAGATCGCACAGCAGGATTACAATTATGATGATGTGAAGGAAACACTGGAGCAGGTAGATGCCAATACCACAGGCCAGGCCTCTTCCTCTGATGATACACTGGATGGAGAGAGCAGTGATGATACCGTAGATGTGGATGAAGATTCTTCAGATGATATCGTCAACAATGTAAATGACAGCATTCTTGGGGACGATGTGATCCAGAGCTCCACAGAGGACCCGGGTCTTGAGAAAGAAACAGGAGCAGATTCTCAGGATACAAGCAATGAGACCGGAATTCCGGATGCTACCGACGACGGAACCTATGGCAATGAGGAAAACTCGGACGAAAGCAGCACAGACGAAAGTACCTCTGATGAGAGCAGCACAGATGAAAGCGCTTCTGACGAGGCTGCATCCGATGAAACCGGAATCCCGGAGGCAACAGAAGATACAGAATCTTCAGAAAGTACAGACGGCTCAGACCAGGCAGACAGTGCAGAAAACGATACTTCTGTGCTCAGCGAAGAAGCAAAGAACAATTATGACAAATTTGTCCTCTTTGTAAAAGGCGAGTATGAGGGCGATGCAGAATCCCTTCTTGCTGCAACGGAAGATACAGAGGCAGTGGCAACTGTAATACTGGATGAGCAGACAGCGAAGAGTGTGGCAGAAACTGTTGAGAAGGATTATTATGACATTCTGAAGGATGGTACAGAATCCTATGAGGCAGATGGTACAGAGAAATATCAGAGTACAGAGCTGAATATGATGGATCAGAAGCTGAAGAAGCTGTTCGGTATTGACAGTTCCCAGGATGACACAGATGCCACAGACGTGGCAGCTGCTATTCTTGCAGATGTTCCCCAGGAAGATAAGCAGACACTTTATAAAGAAACCATGAAATATCTGGCAGGTCTTTACGGCGAGAACACGGACGCTTCCGAGGAATCCGCAGCAGAATAAAAGATCAGCAGAAAAAGAGATGAATACGCCGCAGCAGAGAAAACAACCTCTGCTGCGGTATTTTTTTGTCGTGCCGGAAAGATATCATGAAAATTTTGTGATTTACGACAAGGATTTGTGTAAGCACTGGAAAAATGGATTTTTCTGTGATAAAATTGACCGTAAATCGGTTTTGTGGACTCATACATCGCAAACCGTGACAGGGAAACGAGAAAGGGAAAAGGTAGAATTTATGAGCCTGGCAGTAGTAACATTAAAAAAAGGCGAAGGCAGATTCCTGAAATCAGGAGGCCTCTGGGTATATGACAATGAGATCGCAAGCATCATGGGAAGTTTTGTGAACGGAGATATCGTTCTGGTCCGGGACTTTGACGGATATCCGATGGGAAGAGGATTTATCAACACCAATTCCAAGATCACAGTCCGTATGCTTACCAGAGATGAGCGTACAGAGATCAGTCCGGAATTTTTGAAACAACGTGTCCGCGACGCATGGGAGTATCGTAAGAAGGTAGTAGATACCGGAAGCTGCCGTGTGATCTTCGGAGAAGCAGATTTTCTTCCGGGTCTTGTTGTGGATAAGTTTTCAGATGTGCTTGTTGTACAGTCTCTTGCACTGGGAATCGACCGTCTTAAAGAAATGATCATAGATGCACTGAAGGAAGTCCTTGCTGAGGATGGAATCCGGATCCGCGGAGTCTATGAGCGAAGTGATGCAAAGGTACGCCGCCAGGAGGGAATGGAACTTACCAAGGGATTTATCGGAGAAGAATTTCCGACACTTGTTCAGATTGAAGAGAACGGTGTGAAATATGAAGTAGATATCAGGGACGGGCAGAAGACCGGATTTTTCCTGGATCAGAAATATAACCGTCTTGCTATCCAGAAGCTCTGCAAGGGGGCGAAGGTTCTGGACTGCTTTACACATACCGGCTCTTTTGCCTGAATGCGGGAATTGCAGGGGCACAGAGTGTTCTCGGTGTGGATGCATCGGAAACTGCAGTTCTGCAGGCAAGACGAAACGCCAGTCTGAACGGCCTGGACGGAACAGTGAAATTCCTCTGTGAGGATGTTTTTGAGCTTCTTCCCGAGCTTGAGGAGAAGGGAGAGAAATTTGATGTTGTGGTACTGGATCCTCCGGCATTTACGAAATCCAGAAGCTCTGTAAAAAATGCTATCAAGGGATACCGTGAGATCAATCTCCGTGCAATGCGTCTTGTAAAGGACGGCGGATTTCTGGCGACCTGTTCCTGCTCTCATTTTATGACATATGAGCTGTTTACACAGACCATCGGTCAGGCAGCGAAGAATGTCCATAAGAGACTGCGCCAGGTAGAGTACCGTACACAGGCACCGGATCATCCGATCCTCTGTCAGCTGACGAATCCTATTATCTGAAATTCTACATTTTCCAGGTATGTAATGACCGTTAGGAACTGCCATCCGGATTTTTTTACGGAAATTTTTTGGCAGTGCCATATGGCAGTGAAAAGGAGAAGCAGATCATATGAGAGACAAATTCAATAAATTTATGCAGGGACGTTATGGAGTAGATGATTTTTCCAGGTTTACCATGGGAGCTGCACTGGTTCTGATCATTCTGGCAATGTTTGCAATATATTCAGCAGAACTGCCGGCAGCACTCTTGACATTCTCGGGGTCGCAGCGATCGTATATGCATATATACGTATTTTTTCCAGAAATATCCAGCAGCGTTATGCCGAAAATCAGAAATTCCTTCAGATGACGTCGAAGTTCCGTTTTCGCTTCAATAAAGAAAAGAATCTGATGAAGCAGAGAAAGACCCATCACATCTACAGCTGTCCGGGCTGTGGACAGAAGATACGTATTCCAAAGGGAAAGGGCAAGATCGAGATCGAATGTCCGAAATGCCACACAAAATTCGTAAAAAGGAGCTGACATGTTCGGATATGTGACCGTTAATAAACCGGAAATAAAATTCAAGGATTTTGATGTGTACCGTTCTTTTTACTGTGGCCTTTGCAGAGAACTTCGGGAGAGATACGGGATACCGGGGCAGATATCACTGACTTATGATATGACATTTGTGGTCCTTCTTTTAAGCGCCCTTTATGAACCGCCAACGAAGAAAGGAACTTCCAGGTGTGTGGTCCATCCGCTGAAGCCCCAGCCGGTACGTAAAAATACAGTAACTGAGTACTGTGCGGATATGAATGTGATCCTTACCTATTACAAATGTATGGATGACTGGCAGGATGAACACAAACCACTGCACTATGCATATGCAAGGATTCTGAAGAATTGCGGAAATATGCATATGTCCGCTTATCCGGAGAAGATCCAAAGGATCCGAGGCGCACTGGAGGAGCTTTCTTCCCTGGAAAAACAGAGGGAAACCGATGTGGACCGTGTAGCCGGGTGTTCCGGACGTATCATGGAAGAGATTCTGGCCTTCCGTAAGGATGTCTGGGAATCGTCCCTGCGCCGTCTGGGATTTTATCTCGGAAAATTTATCTACATCCTGGATGCTTATGATGATGTGGAAAAAGATGCAGAAAACGGAAATTACAATCCTTTCCTTGAAAAATATAAGATAGAAGGGTTCGAGGAAGAGGTACGTCGGCTACTTATGATGATGCTTGCAGAATGCTGCAGAGAATTTGAAAAGCTGCCGATCATCCGATACGGAGATATCCTTCGAAATATTTTATATTCCGGCGTCTGGTGCCGCTTTGCGGCAATCGGACAGAAGCGCAGGGAAGAACGGGAGAAAGAGAAAAGATGTTAGATCCATACAGCGTGCTGGGAGTTCCCAGAAACGCATCTGATGATGAAATAAAAAAGGCATACCGGAAGCTGAGCCGAAAGTATCACCCGGATGCCAATATCAATAACCCGAATAAGGATCAGGCCGAAGAAAAATTCAAAGAAGTGCAGCAGGCTTACGAGCAGATCATGAAAGAGCGTGAGTACGGAAGCAGTTCCCAGAATGGTTATGGCGGCTACGGAAATTACGGTGGTTTTGGAAATTACGGAAATGCCGGTTCCAGTGCCTATCAGGATGAGGAAAGTATGCGCAGAAGGCGGCCGCCAATTATGTGCAGAGCGGTCATTTTAAGGAAGCTATGAATGTACTGGATTCTCTTGGTCAGAAAAATGGAGAATGGTATTACCTGGCTGCTATGGCAAATATGGGAATGGGAAATAATGTAACAGCTCTGGATCAGATCCGTGAGGCAGTCCGTCAGGAACCGGATAATATGCAGTACCGTATGTTACTCCAGAGAATGGAAGGCGGTGGCGGCTGGTATCAGCAGCGACAGGATCCCTTTGGGGGAATGCCGACCGCAGGAGGAGATATGTGTGATGCCTGCTGCAGGACCATGGCCTGTTTCATGTGCTGGCCGGGCGGCTTTTTCTGCTGCTGATGCAGAAACAAAGCGGTCATCGATATCCCGGAACTGAGAATCGGAATATCCTGAGGCAGCATGTCCATATGATTGTAAGGCGGATCAGGCAGATCCGTTTTGCGATATAGATCGCAGAGGGATTTTTTCTGACAGAAATTCACAATGCTGTCCGGAAAATGTCATACTGCAGAGAAAAAGAGGAGGAAATCGTTATGAGTATAAGAATTGGTATTTTAGGCTACGGAAACCTGGGACGCGGCGTGGAGTGCGCCATCAAGCATAATCCGGATACAGAGCTGGTTGCAGTATTTACCAGACGTGATCCAGAGACTGTAAAGATCCTTACAGAGACCGCAAAGGTTTATTCTGTAAAAGATGCGGAGAAGCTGAAGGATGAGATCGATGTCCTGATCATCTGTGGAGGAAGTGCGACAGATCTTCCTGTTCAGACACCGGAGTATGTAAAATATTTCAATGTTGTGGACAGCTTTGATACACATAAGAAAATCCCGGAGCATTTTGCAAATGTTGACAAGGCAGCAACAGAGAGTGGACATGTAGGAATCATTTCCGTAGGCTGGGATCCCGGAATGTTTTCTCTGAACCGTATGTATGCAAATGCAATCCTTACAAATGGAAACGACTACACATTCTGGGGCAAGGGTGTCAGCCAGGGACATTCTGATGCAGTCCGCCGCATCAAAGGCGTAAAGGATGCAAAGCAGTACACCATTCCGGTAGAAGCTGCACTTGAGGCAGTAAGAAACGGAGAAAATCCGGAGCTTACTACACGTCAGAAACATACAAGAGAGTGCTTCGTAGTTGCTGAGGAGGGTGCTGATCTTGCACGTATCGAGGAAGAGATCAAGAC
>ENA-OPZM01000413-OPZM01000413.1-human-gut-metagenome-genome-assembly--contig:-NODE-413-length-18797-cov-1.666095_pt1 | contig 18797 bp, 21 predicted proteins | sample MGYA00242478_ERZ504493 | MGnify/ENA primary metagenome ERZ504493 (study PRJEB26092, sample SAMD00036227) | human gut metagenome | host: Homo sapiens | study: EMG produced TPA metagenomics assembly of...
GTTTTAGTATTGGTGAATTGGGACGGGGATTCTGAAATCTCCCCAAATTGACATATCTGAACTCACGGCTGGAAAATATGGAGGAGCTCGTGTTGATTTTTCAGTCCCAGCTTTTTAAAGATTGCTGTTTTTTGATTAGCGATCGTTTTTTCTGATGACAGTATCTCCACATCTCTTCCAAGCATCATATCAAAAACAGTCCTTTCGGCACTGGAAAGCTCCTGAAGGATCAGTTCCTGGATAAAACGTTCCTGAACGGTGGTTCCCGCTGCGGTTTCACGGATGATCTCACAGAGATTCCGGCACTGGCTTTTAAAGATATACCCGGATGCAAAAGACTCCTTACTGGCGGAAATGACGATCGACGGTTCCTCAAAGGATGTCAGAAGAAGTACCTTTGCATTGGTGGAAAGCCGGATTTTTCTGGAAACGCCGATTCCGTCCAGCTGGTTTCCGGAGAGGTTGAGATCGGTCAGCACGATATCCGGATTTAGGGACCGTGCCAGTTCCAGACCGGCCAGAGCTGTTTCTGCGTAGGTGCAGAAGTGGATATCCTCTGTGTGTTCAATGGTATTCCGGATCAGATATACAAAATCAATATCATTCTCAATCAATAAAATACGTATTTTATTACAGATTTTCATCAGATACAGCCTCCCTCTTCCGGATTCTTTTTGCAGGAAAAGAAAGAGTGAAACTGCTCCCGGCATGGGGAGTACTTTTCACTTCTATAGATCCGGCGTGTTTTTCCATGATTTTCATACAGTAAGGAAGCCCCAGACCGAAATTGGTTTCTGTGGCCTTGGTCGTATAATAGGGCTCAAAAATGTGCCGGAGGTGTTCTTTGTCCATACCGATTCCTGTGTCGCGGATCGTGATCAGATATTTTTTCCTTCTGCTGTCGATATAGTCGGTAATATAGATATCCCCTTTGTTTCCGGAAATGCGAAGAGCGTCTACAGCATTTGCGATTAAATTATGAAAGATTTCATGCAGAAGCAAAGGGTCGCAGTACAGCAGTATTTCCTGGTTCAGGTGACAGGTCAGAGTGTTTCCGTCCAGGACCGAATCGGAAGAGTAAAAGGGATATAGAGAATCGGGGGAGGCCCAGGACTCCACAAGTGTGAGCTGCTGGGAGTATTTTTTGACTCTGTCACAGTAGTTCTGGATACCAAGCAAAGAACGTTCCATAATCTCAAATTCCGGAGGAAGAGCACCGCTGTCTTTTAAAACATGCTGTTTCAGATTTGAAATACACCAATTCAGCTTTACAGTATAATTCTTTAACATATGTACAGTCAGTTCAGCGTTCCTGTTGACAAATTCATTCCCGGAATCCCAGGTAAAATTTTCAATATTCAGCTTTAGACCCATAAGCCCTTCTTTGCTTGCAATATACAGGTAAAGAATTACGCAGATAAACAGGATTAATACATTTCCCTGCCAAAGCTTGAAGTATCTTGTGAGCATCAGCGGATGGACAATGAAGATTGTAGCCAGCCAATACATCAACGGCGGAAGGATGATAATGGAAACAAGGATCTTTTGCTTTTTAGCAGTATGATCCTGTTCCTTTAGGATAGCGCCAATGAACAGGAACGTAAAGACTGCTCCCAGTATCAAATTGTAGGTGCTTAGAAAATACCAAAAAGAGGGATCTTCTGTCTGATGGATGCGGAATTCCAGCGGGGGAAATCGTAAAGACAGCAGAAGAATGCAAAAGGCAGAACCAATCTGGAATCCGTAATAGACACGGGGGCGATGCTGCGGCAGTCCGGCAAAATTCATGGCAAACACTACGCAGGCGCCATGGCAAAGTCATACAGCATCCAGGTCATCACAGAATAGATATCATCAGCGGCACGGGCGGAAATCAGATCCTGTGCCTGCAGATATGGAACTATGTTATAGTAAAATAATTCCTTCAGGATACCGAGAGACAGGAGCAGACCTGCGCAGACACACCACAGATTTGTCCGGTTGTTTTTCCCGGAAATATATACCAGAAAGATAAAAAAAGCCAATATTATGATATAGATCAGATTAATCATGTTCCCACCTCATATCCATTATCATTTATTATAGCATGCATCGCTGCCGGATGAATCCCAAAAAGTTTGGGAACGCAAAAACAATAGAATATAATACACTGATATTAAATTTACGAAATCTTTTATACAGCAATGGAAAAAGGAATAGGAGGAAGAAGGTTATGGCAGTAGTTCAATGCCCGAACGGGCATAGTTATGACAACAGCAGGCACGCAAGATGTCCTTACTGTACGGGTAGCCAGACCATCGGCGTAACGGTGCCTTTAGGAGTACAGGAGACAGACGGGACAGGAGGAGGCCCGCAGAATGGGGGAGTGAACGGAGGGTTCCCAAGGACAATGCCCGTGCAGGGGCAGATGCCCGGCACCTGGAGGTGTCGGAGTGACGGAACCTTATCAGAATGTGACGAAGGCGCTGGAAATCAACGAAGAAGGCGTATCGGCCGTCGTGGGTTGGCTGGTGTGTATTGAGGGAAAGAAAAAGGGAAAAGATTTCCGGATCCATGGACAGAGGAATTTTCTGGGAAGAGCCGGCTCGAATGATATCTGTATTGATTTTGACGATAGTGTATCGGCAGTGGATAATGTGATTATTTCCTACAACGATAAGAACAACAAATTTTACATACAGATCGGAGAGCATCAGAAAAACAACGTGTATCTGAATGACGAAATGCTGCTGGCGCCAATGGAGCTAAAGGAGAACGATGTGATAGAAATGGGAGAGACAAAGCTGATGTTCCGCCCGTTCTGCAACGACACCTTCCGCTGGGAGTGATGAGAGATGTTCTGGAAAAAGAAGAAAAAGAAGAAAGAGGAAAAGGCCGTACAGGCTGCAATCGGAAAGACAGAAGAATTTCCGGAGGAGTCCGGCATTACCGTAGTCAGTTTACCGGTATGGGGCGAAGGTCAGGATCGGCAATGCACAGCATATCGGAGACCGGGGAGGGCAGGAGGATTCCTTTGGTTTTTCTGATCTGAGCAGTTCAGGAGATCATAGACAGCAAAGGCATCTGCGCCGTCCTTTCCGACGGCATGGGAGGACTGACCGACGGCAGGAAAGTCAGCGAGTATGTGACCGCAAGGGCCTTTCCTTTTTTGAGGAATGGGATATAGAGCAGCCGGCCTGGCCGCAGATGGAAACATTCATAAAAGATACAAACCGTGAGGTCTGTGAGGCGTACAGCAGGGACGGAAAGCCCGGTGCCGGAGCAACGCTGGTATTCCTGGCGGTCCTTAATGACCGGGCGTTCTGGTGTTCTGCCGGAGACAGCAGGCTGTATCTTCTGAGGCGCGGAAAGCTGTACCAGATGAATGAAGACCATGACTACAAAAACCAGCTGCTTGGAAGATATATAGAGAGAGATGGAACGACACTAGAACAAGCATTCGGAGACGCACAGGGATCTGCACTGGCTTCCTACATGGGATGCCCCGGAATGACGACTTATGAGTGCAGTGTCCGGGGATTGCCATTGCAGAACCGGGACTGCTTTCTCCTGATGTCGGACGGGGTCTATCGGGCTTTGACGGAACAGGATCTGCTGAAGAGAGAGGGCGAGTCCCCGCAGAAGATGTGCGAGCATCTGATTGGAGACGCTGAGGCAAAGCAGATGCCGGGACAGGACAATATGACTCTTCTTGCGGTGGAATACCAGTGGAGGAGCCTCTGCACCAGAAACAGAGGAGAGGGAGGAAGAAAAATGAGGAAAAACATAAAAAAATTGTTTGCATTGATGACGGCGCTTTTCCTGGCGGCCGGGACACTTCTGTGGGGCGAAACGGCGAAAGCCGCCTCGCCTACAGAAGCAAAAGACAGTGTTGTATGCATTGGAGTCGGGGATGCCTACGGCAATCTGATCGGCTGGGGGACAGGATTTGCGGTGGGTGAACCAGGAGAGCCGATCCAGTACATTGTGACCAATGCCCATGTGGCAGAGCCCACAGACGAGGACGGAAACTATATTCCCTGTTCGCTGACCGTATATTTTTCGGCGGCAGCTAACCGTTCCATGATGGCGGAGGTCTACTGGTGCGATCAAACGGCGGATCTTGCGATCCTGAAGCTGCCGGAGGAGACGACGGAAAGAGAAGCGCTGGTACTCTGCCCCATGGAGGACGTGGATATGGATGATGAGTTTGCGGCTCTGGGCTATCCGGCAACCTCTATGGCATCGGATTTTGTTAAATTTGACACAACGGATATCTCCATTACCCGGGGCGGGATTTCGAAGCAGGTCCGGGTCAGCGGAAGAGACTGCTATCTTCTGGATATCCAGATCAGCCAGGGTAACTCCGGAGGACCGCTGGTCAATTCCGAAGGAGAAGTAGTAGGAGTGAATACCTTTATGCTGAACGATGAGGCCAGATATGCGGTAGCGATTGATGAGCTGATCCGGGATGTAAGCCAGGATGAAGTACCTATGTGCTGGCGGGAGAGCAGATCCTGTCTTGTATTTTGTGATCGGGGGCGCTGCTCTTCTGGTTGTAGTGCTGGTGGTCGTAATCGTGGCGGTCAGGAGCAGCAAGGCAAAGACGGGAGAAGCGAAGGCCGCATCGGTATCCGCAGCCCCACCGACACCGCCGCCTGGTCCATGGCCGGAGACCATTCCGACGCTCCCGCCGATCCGGTGCAGAAGCAGGCACCTCCGGCGCCGGATGCCCGGTTTGTTATTGTGGCGGGATCAGCCAGCCCCCTGGCAGGGAAGAGTTATCCGGCGGGCAGGGAACAGACCATCGGAAGGGACGGTTCCCGGTGTGACATCGTATTCCCGGTGGAGACCAAAGGTGTGAGCGCAAAGCATTGTAAGATATCTCCTGCCGAAGAAGGGATCGTGCTCAGTGATCTGGGATCTACTTATGGGACGTTTCTGGCAAATGGCACAAAAGTGGAGCCGGGACAAAAGAGGATGCTCCGCTTGGGAGACGCCTTTTATCTGGGCGGAGAAGACAATCGTTTTGAGGTGAGATAGATGGCAGAGATACAGGTTGCAGTATTTACGGATGCCGGAACCAGAGACCATAATGAGGACGCCTGCGGATACGGCGCACAGGACGGGAGAGCCTGCTTCGTGGTGGCAGACGGCCTGGGCGGCCATGATAAGGGAGAAGTGGCGTCACACGCTGCAGTGGATTACATCATGGAACATTTTCAGGAAATGGAATGTTGTTCAGAAGAAAGCCTTCTTGCGCTTCTTGAAGGGGCGGATCAGGCAGTGCGGGAACGTCAGGAAGAGTGTCCGGATATGCGGACGACAGTGGCGGCCGCATTCGTTGAAAATGGCAGATTCTGGTACTTTCATGCGGGAGATACCCGGTGCTATTATCTGAAGAACGGCTGTATCTATACAAGGAGCAAAGATCACTCGATCCCGCAGATAGAGGTCAGCATGGGAGAAATACGGACAGAGGATATCCGGTTCCATGAAGACCGGAACAAGCTGCTGAAAGTGCTGGGCGATGCGGAGAAGATCAGGATCGGCCGTCTCGACGAACCGGTGGAGATTGAGCCGGGAGATGCCTTTTTACTCTGCTCGGACGGGTTCTGGGAGTATGTCTATGAAACAGAGATGGAGATAGACCTGGTGAAGTCAAGAACGGCAAAGGAATGGATGGAATATATGGTAAAGCGGCTGCTGCTGCGGCCGGCGGTGGAACGGGATAACTATTCGGTTCTGGTATGCTGGCTCTGAAAAGGAGGGAAGAAGGATGAATTATGCTGGATTCGGGAAACGGCTCCTCGCCTATCTGATAGACGGGGTCATCATAGGTCTTGCAGGAGGGATCCTGGCAGTATTTTTCGGATATTATTTTTATCTGATTTTTGGATGGCTTCTGGGAGCATTATATTTTATTTTGATGGAAGGAGGAACCTGGCAGGCAACGCTGGGGAAAAGAGCTATGGGACTAATCGTTACGGACATGAATGGAGATCCGATATCTTATGGAACAGCGACTCTCAGGTATCTTGGGAAGTTTGTCTCTTCTCTGATCTTAGGGATCGGTTATCTGATGGCAGCATTTACGGAGAATCATCAGGCGCTTCATGATAAGATTGCATCCACACTGGTGTTGTGTGCGGCGCGGCCGGGAATACCAGATACAGCTCTCAGGGAGCAGGCAGTCCTGCACCGCCGTCTATGGCTTCGCCGGGGACCGGCAGGTGTATTGTCGGGATCAGCGGAGAGTTTGCCGGCAGATCGGTGCAGCTGCTGCCGGGGGGAACCATGATCGGCAGGGACAGCGTAGCGTGTCAGATTGCACTGTCGGCATCAGCACCGGGAATATCCAGCATCACTGCCAGGTGAACTTTAATCCCCAGACCGGAATGTTTATTATTAATGATCTGGGGTCTACCTATGGGACATATCTGATGAACGGCATGCGAATCCCCAGCGGACAGCCGGCGGCCCTGCGCCCGGGAGAACGATTTTATGCAGGAAGTCAGGCGAATGTATTTGAAGTACGTTAGGAGGAAGAACGATGCAGCAGGTAAATGGGAAGAATCTCTGTGAATATTGTTTTTCCGATATGCAGGAGAGTGACCAGTTCTGCTCTTCATGCGGCCTGGGAAAGGAAAATTATTCTGTAGATCCCGGCTCGCTTGCGGTGGGAGAGATCCTGGCGGGAAAATATCTGATCGGAAAAACACTGGGCAGGGGCGGATTTGGGATCACCTATCTGGGTTCGACATTCCCGGAAACAGGAAGGTGGCCATCAAGGAGTATCTGGCCGGACGGCCTGGCGGCGAGACAGCGGGACAGAATACGCTGACAGTATACAGCGGGGAGAAGGAAAATCTGTTCCAGAAAGGTGCGGAGAAATTCTTTGAAGAAGCGAAAACCGTTTCCCGGTTTAACGGTAATCCCAATATTGTATCCGTCTATGAATTTTTCTACGAGAATCATACGGCTTATTTTGTGATGGAATATCTGGAAGGAATGGATCTTAAGAAATATGTGGCATCCCATGGGGGAAGGATCAGCCAGGAAGAAATGGTTTCCCTGTTCCTGCCGATTGCAGATGCCCTGACAGTGGTACACAGCGCCGGGATCCTGCACCGAGATATTTCACCGGACAATATTTTTGTGATGAAGGATCAGGTAACCAAGCTTCTGGACTTTGGAGCGGCCAGACAGGTGATCGGTGAACAGAGCAAGAGTCTTTCCGTGGTTCTCAAGCAGGGCTTTGCGCCGATTGAACAGTACCAGACCAGGGGGAATTTCGCCCCTGGTCCGACATCTACTCCCTGTGTGCCAGCATGTACTTTGCCCTGACCGGCAGGTGCCCATCCCTGCCATGGACCGGATGGATATGGATCAGCTAAAGCCGCCGTCGGCCCTGGGAGCTTACGTATCGCCGCGGCTGGAGCAGGTGATCATAAGCCTTTCTTATCGTATGAATCTGCGGCAGCAGTCGATGATTGAATTTAAAAGTGAATTTCTGGCAGCGCTCCCTCAGACGGCATATGCAGGATCAGACGATAGTCAGCAGACAGGATACAGCCAGCAGACAGGGTATAGCCAGCAGACGGGATACGGCCAGCAGACAGGGTATAGCCAGCAGACGGGATATGGCCAGCAGACAGGATACGGCCAGCCTGTTCCGGATCAGACAGAGGCTTTTGTCCAGAAGAATGCAGGCTATTATCAGAGAGAATTTGCAAAGCTAAGGGACGGGAAACGGGCAGGTTTCCATGTGCCCGCATTCCTTGTCCCGGCATACTGGGCTGTGTACCGGAAACTGTACCGGGAGGGTGCGGTCATCTGGGGAGGGCAGGCGCTTTTAATGCTGGCCGGGGCGTTTCTGATCTCTAATATCGTGAATGCTTCGGCAGTTACAATTGTCTATTCCGTTTATGCCTTTTTGCTGGGAGCCGTGATTGCTGTCATTTCCGGTCTTTTTGCGAACAGGATCTATTACGGTTATTGCCAGAAAGTGATGAAAGAAGCGGAGCAGGCCGGGGAAAACGGTGGCATCATCCTGCAGAAAAAGGGTGGAGTGACCAAGACAGGGCCTTTTGCCGGTATGCTGGCCGGAATGCTGGTGATATCAGGACTTTGCGGGACGCTGGCCGGAATGCTCATCAGCGACGCACAGGACAGCGGCAGCAGCTCTTCCTATGACTACAGTTATCCGTCTTCCGGAGGGTCTTCCGCACCGAACCCGGCCTATGCATGGATGATTCCGGCACGACGATGGATCAGGAGGCGCTCACGGAGGAGGAAGCTCTGGCAGCAGTACAGGAATCTTATTTTGACAACGGGGAAGTGGAAACAGAGGCCTTTGAAGAATTGTTCCCGGCCATATATCCGGATGGAGAGTGGGAGACAGATGAGGACGACGAGGGCATCCTGGTGAGCTACAGAGGCACCGGCTACAGCCCGGCCTCTTATCAGCAGGAGACCTACCGGTATGTATTCCTGGTGGCGGGAGATTCCGTAGATTTTTCTGAAGTCAGCATTGGAGACAGATCCCTGTATGATGAAGATATCGACGCAGCGCTTGCCTATGCGGATGTCTGCTATGATACGATCCGGGACGGGAAATCCGGGGTTATGGATATCCTGTCCACAGATGACGGGAATCCGTCCACGCTGGATGAGACAGAGTATTTTCTCCAGGCGGCAGGTATCGGATATTCGGTAGAGATGAATGTCAGCGGGGAAAAGGCAAATGTGGTGCTGGAGGATGATACCAGGATGATCTTTTTTGCAAACCGGAGCGACTATCTGGAGGGGGCCGAGGCTTACATCCTGACCATCAAGGATGAAGAGATGAATGTCAGCACTTTCCAGAAATATTTTTACAATACGGAACCTCAGCCAGATTATTCCTATTACGGTATGGACAGTGCAGGAGCTGTCAATGCCTCAGATCTGGCGGATATGACTCAGACGGATCTCTATATCATGCGGAACGAAGTGTTCGCACTGCACGGACGCAAGTTTGACGATCCATTCTTGCGGGCAGTCTTTTCTTTTACAAACTGGTACAGTCCCACATATGAGCCTGAGGAATTTCCGGATGTGTTAAGCTCTGTGGAAAAAGCCAATGTCAGTACGATACAGTCCGTGGAAGAAGAAAAGGGTTACTGGGGAGACTGGGAGTCTGGTAAAAAGAAGAGAGGAAGAGGTTTAATGAAATATGTGAGCGGCGCAAAAGTATTTGGCTGCTGGACAGTGGAACGCGTTATCCGGGAAGACCGGTGTGTTACAATCTGTGAAATCCGCAGAATGAAGGGACGAAAGCGAGAGAAAAGAGTGATGAAGGTGGTGCATGTTCCCGGATATCTGCTAAAGGATGCAGTCCGGGCAGCGTATCTGCTCACGACACTGAAGGGTCAGACAGGGATCGCGGAATATGAAGCGTATCAGACAGAAAAGCTTGGAGACGAGGGGTATGACCTGCGGATACGGATGAAGAAATATCAATCGTTCCATGAATACCAGAAGGAACATCCCATCCGGAAAGGAGAGGTCTGGCAGATTGCGCTGGAACTTGGAGAAGGGCTTGAAACGGCCCGCCACCGGGGAATCTCTCATGGAATGATCGGATCGGAATACATCCTGGCAGATAAGAAGGGACAATTTTTCCTGTCGGATTTTGGCATGGCACCGTTTCTACGAGAAACCACATGGACCGGAAATGCATGGGATGATCCGGCAAAAGACGTTTATGACTTGGGATGTTTTTTGAAGATATTTCTGAATGAGAAAGAGGAAAAGAGTCAGGATGCTTTTGAAAGGGTAATCACGAAAGCTTCTGCGAACAGTCAAGAAGAGAGGTATCCCCATGCGGGGGCCATGCTGTATGATCTGAAGCAGATTTCAAAACGGGATTATCAGGAGGCCTGGAAGCAGACGCAAAGAGGCCGGCAGCGGATGTTGCGCCGGCTGGCGGCAACGGCAGCAGGAGGAGTGGCTGTTCTTCTCATTGGCACATGGGCTGTCTTTCAGTATGTACTTCCGGAGGCTGAGAAGAAAGAAAAGGTAATGGAATTATCATTGGAGGCGGAGCAGCTTCCGGTATACTCCGAGGAAGACATCCGTCCGGCGGCGGAACTTCTGGATCAGGAAGAGACAGAGCTGCTGGCAATGATCGAGGACGGGATCGATCAGTTTAATGAAAATGCGCTGAGAGAGATCAGGACGGAAGATACGGCCAAAACAGCAATGGGAGAGGAATCATACTCTCTTAATACAATCCTGACTATAGACGAAGGAAAACAAATGATCCGGGAAGAAGAAAGTTATTCGGATTTTTCGGCAGATATTGTGTTTTATACTGTGGAAGACGGAAAAGACTATATGTTATGATACTTACTTTGGATATGATGAGGAACGCAAGGATTACAGGGATCTGGATGAAAGGATCCTGCTGGATGAAACGGCACCGGAAGGAATTCGCTACAGTGCGCTGACAGCAGATCAGAGATTATGTAATGGTATGCTGTCCCGCGAAGACGAAGCAGGCCTTATCGACTGCCAGGTAAAAGAAAGATCAAGAGAGAATGGAGTTGTACATATAGAAATAGAACTTCAGTATCTTTGGCTGGATGAATATACGATAGACAGCGTCCTGGAAACCTATGGGATTAAGGAAGAGGATCTACAGCTTTATGATCAGGGGAGAGAAATTATAAGAAAGATATACAAAGCTGCAGGAACATGACCGAAAACAGGGCAACCGGGTGACATGGGCACTATTGGATCGAAGAAGAAGGACATGGACTTGTGCAGAGCCGAAGAGTGGAACGGATGCCGGAGACAGAGGAATTGTACGAATGTCGTACGGAACTCTACCGGATGCAGACTTATATCCGGTCATACAATAATTTCCTGGAGCAGGGCAGCTCAGAACTGGAAGCAAGAAGAGGGACTGATGAAGATATAAAAAAAATTTGATGAGAACCAGGAAGCTTATGAAGACAGGATATACAGCACCCGGATGACAAAAGCATATCTGATCGGAGAGGCATGCGGAGAGATGACAGGATTTCCGGCAGATTACAGAGACATTACGTATCTGGAGGTACAGGAACGGTTAAAAAGGGATCTGTATGGAGACAGTCAATGGGAGTAAATTGTAAAAAAGTATTGACGTCTGCATATAATAGTGATAAAGTATCTGTAAATATTTCAAAACCGTTGAAGAAGAGTGAGTATTTGTCAGATTCCCCTTACAGAGAGCCGCAGGCGGTGGGATTGCGGCAGAAAGGAATGGCAGAGAATGGACTTCCAAGGGCGAACCAAACGGCAGGAGCCAAGTAGGGGAGCCGGAGAGGATTCTCCGTTATCAAAACCGGCGTATGTCAGTACGCACTAAGCGGGTGTATGAAGATGCACCAAGCCGGGTGGCACCGCAGGAGTTGTAATTCGTGCTCTTGTCCCAGCAGATGTAACTGTATGGGATAAGGGCATTTTTTATTGAGGTTCCTTATCTCATGCATATTTCAGAACAGGGGTTGTCAGAAAGAACCCCCGAATGATTCAGGAAAGGAGACCCAAAACTATGAAAGATGCAAGAGACCAGAAGATTCCCTACAAGATTTATCTCTCAGAGAGCGAGATGCCAAAGACCTGGTATAATGTGCGTGCAGATATGAAAAACAAACCGGCGCCGCTTCTGAATCCGGGGACGTTAAAGCCCATGACGGCGGAGGAGCTGTCAGGAGTATTCTGTGAAGAGCTGGTACAGCAGGAGCTGGACAACGACAGCCGTTATATTGATATCCCGCAGGAGATCCAGGATTTCTATAAGATGTACCGCCCGTCTCCGCTGGTGCGGGCCTACTGCCTGGAAGAAAAGCTACAGACTCCGGCGAAGATTTATTATAAATTCGAGGGCAACAATACCAGCGGGAGCCATAAGCTGAATTCCGCCATCGCCCAGGCCTACTATGCGAAGAAGCAGGGGCTTAAGGGAGTCACCACAGAGACGGGAGCGGGACAGTGGGGGACGGCACTTTCCATGGCCTGCTCTTATCTGGGACTGGACTGTAAGGTCTACATGGTAAAATGTTCCTATGAACAGAAGCCCTTCCGCCGCGAGGTGATGCGGACCTACGGAGCAAGCGTGACGCCGTCACCGTCTATGGAGACGGAGATCGGCAGGAAGATCCTGGCAGAGCATCCGGGCACCACCGGAAGTCTGGGGTGTGCGATTTCCGAAGCCGTGGAGACAGCCACGCAGAACGAAGGATACCGTTATGTGCTGGGAAGTGTGTTAAACCAGGTGCTGCTGCATCAGTCCATCATCGGCATGGAGACGAAGGCGGCGCTTGACCAGTACGGGATCGTGCCGGATATGATCATCGGCTGTGCCGGGGGCGGATCCAACCTGGGCGGACTGATCTCTCCGTTTATGGGAGAAAAACTGAGAGGAGAGAAGGATTACCAGTTATCGCCGTAGAACCAGCCTCCTGCCGAGCATGACCAGAGGCGTCTACGCCTATGATTTCTGTGACACCGGCATGGTGTGCCCGCTGGCGAAGATGTATACTCTGGGAAGCGGTTTCATTCCTTCTGCGAATCATGCCGGAGGACTCAGGTACCATGCATGAGCTCCATCCTGTCTCAGTTGTATGCAGACGGCTATATGGAGGCCAGGTCAGTGGAGCAGACCGCTGTCTTTCAGGCGGCGGAAGCATTTGCCAGAGTGGAGGGTATTCTGCCGGCGCCGGAGAGCAGCCATGCCATCAAGGTGGCCATAGATGAAGCGATGAAGTGCAAAGAAACCGGGGAAGAGAAAACCATCGTCTTTGGCTTGACCGGCACCGGATATTTCGATATGATGGCTTATGAGAAGTTCCATAATGGAGAATGACAGATTACATCCCGACGGATGAGGATCTGCAGGTCGGATTTGAAGGGATCCCAGATTTCCGGGAAATATGGAGTAAAGAATAGGAGAGATGACGGATGAAGATATTGGTGGTAGTGGATATGCAGAATGATTTTATCGACGGCGCCCTTGGGACGAAAGAGGCCGTAGGAATCGTGCCAAAGGTGGCGGAGAAGATTAGAGGCTTTGACGGAAGGGTTCTCTACACCAGAGACACCCATGAGAAAGATTATCTTGAGACCCAGGAAGGGAAAACCTGCCGGTAGAGCACTGCATCCAGGGAACCAAAGGCTGGGAGCTGGCTCCGGAGATCGAAAAGCTCAGAGTGGAGGAGCCTATTGATAAGCCTTCCTTTGGAAGCACGGCGCTCGGAGCACTTCTGAAGGCGCAGGATGAGGATCTGAAAAAGCAGGGAAAGCCGGGAATAGAATCCATTACGCTGATCGGCCTTTGCACCGATATCTGCGTGATCTCAAACGCCATGATCCTGAAGGCGTATCTTCGGAGGTGCCTGTGATCGTAGAGCTGACTGCTGTGCGGGAGTTACGCCGGAAAGCCATAAAAATGCATTGGAAGCTATGAAAGTATGTCAGATTAAGATTGAACATGGTATAATATAAACAGTACAAGATAAAATGGCCATCAGGCAATGGAGGGAGAATTATGAAACTGGGAAGCATTCGGCATGAGCTTGCCTTACAATCCGCAAAAACAAAAAATTCTGCAGTCAAAACTTTCTCTCTATGCAAAGGAATTGTATTTATATGGAAGTGCGGCCAGAGGGCAGGTCAGATGGGATAGTGACATTGACTTACTTTTAGTACTTGACCCGGCGCAAAAGAACAGTAAAAAAATAAAGAAAGAAATTGTATAATCTGAAAGGAACTATTTCGGATGAAGAACTGGACGCCCCGGAGGTGGACTTGAAAATTGTTTTTGGAGATGGATGGAGAACCAGTACGCAGACATATTATAAAAAATATTGTGCAGGAGGGAAAAAAAATATGGCAGAAGAGTTAAAACATATTATGATTTGCTGATAATAATTATGATTTCCTGATGGTGCATATAAAAATGGTCTGGTAGGAAATGCGATGGGGGCCATGGCGCAGGAGACATGTGAAAAATATCTGAAGCATTTGATTGACGAGTATGTGATACTAGGAGATTCTGCAGATAATGCTAAGAAAACGGAGATTTTAAGGACACATAACCTGACAAAACTTTCAAAATATATATCATCTCATCTTCCGGAGGTGAATTTGGACCGACCATCATTAAACTTGGTAAATGGGCTGTATTTCACAACAAGATATCCTGGTGATGAAAGTATCATGGTTGAAAAGGATGACTTGGATGAGTATATTGATGCTGTAAAAAAGTGTAAAAATGCTGTAGATGAATTTATTCGGAGCAAAAAGGAATGATGGACAATTGGGGACGGGGGATTTTCAGAAATCCCCCGTCCCTAACTAAAATTATTCCGGATAAATAAGCTGTCTGTCAGAGATGTTTTCCAGCACTTCTTTCAGATATTTCCGGGCAAGATAATTTGCCATGGGACGGTTCATGTCCAGATAGTTTCCGCAGTCCTTTGGAGCGGCACCTGGAACCTCCCCTTCAAAATCTGCGATAAAGGTGAACATTTCAGTCATCAGGGCACGATATCCCGGGATGTATATTCGCCGGAAAGGATCAGATAGAAACCGGTGCGGCATCCTGATGCCGAAATAGATCGTTTTGTCCGCCCAGGTTTCGTGATTGCGAAGAAATGTAGCGCCCAGATGTTCGATCGTATGTACCTCGGCAGTATTCATTACCGGCTCGTCATTCGGGCTTGTCATGCGGATGTCAAAGGTGGTAACCGGATTTTGGTTCACATAATCAATGCGGGATACATAGAGTCCGGGGACCAGCCGGATGTGGTCTACTGTAAAGCTCTTTATTTTTTCCATGGTTAAACAACTCCTCTTTTATATATTATTACTATTCACAGCCAACCCTACTCGCATGCGCACTCGTCGCGCTTGCGCACTCCAGTTTCGCCCTTGCGGGGCTAAGACTGCTTATGTGGATAGTAACTGTTTGTTACCAGTATACCAGCTTTCTTTTGATTTTACTAATGTAAAATGTAAGGAGATGTGGTATACTTACTTCGTGTGTATAGGAGGCAGAAGATGAAGTTATATTTGGTTAGACATGGAATCACAGACTGGAATGCGAGAAAAAAGATACAGGGACAGGTAGATATTCCCCTAAATGAGGAGGGAAAGCGCCTGGCGAGGGAGACGGCAGAGGGGCTTTCGGACGTGCCGTTTGACCTTTGTATTTCAAGCCCTTTATGCAGGGCGAAGGAGACGGCGAGGATTATCCTGCGGAATCGGAAAACACTGATCCTGGAGGACCCCAGGATCATGGAGATGGCCTTTGGAGAGTATGAGGGAAAGTGCTGCTCCAAAGAAGGATGGGATGTGCCGGAGAGCTTTCACCGTTTCTTTGACGATCCGGCAGGATATCAGCCTCCGGAGGGCGGAGAGTCCTTTGAAGATGTGAAAAAGAGAACCGGCGAATTTCTGGAGTCTCTTTATAAAAAGGATGCATATCAGGAACTGGATATTCTGATTACGACCCACGGGGCAGCATTGGCAGGGCTTCTCAATAATATTAAGAACGAGCCTTTGTCCTGTTACTGGGGAAGCGGTGTGCACCGGAACTGTGCGGTGACCGAAGTAGAGGTCATAAACGGAGTACCAAAGATTCTTTCGGAAAATGTAGTATACTATCAGAATGTAAAAGATCCCTGGGCGGAAGACGCTTAGAGGGGAAGATGATCATATAGATAAATGGAGGAAAAAAGATGATTGGCGATAAGAAAGTATTATTCAGCGGTATGCAGGCGACCGGAAACCTGACACTTGGAAATTACCTGGGGGCATTAAAGAACTGGGTTTCTTTAAGTGATGAGTATGAGTGCTTTTACAGTGTGGTGGATATGCACTCAATTACGGTAAGGCAGGATCCGGCGACTTTAAGAAAGCGGGCGAGAGCGCTTCTGACTTTGTATATTGCAGCCGGGCTTGATCCGGAAAAGAACTGCATTTATTATCAGTCCCATGTGTCCGGACATGCAGAGCTGGCATGGATCTTAAACTGCTTTACCTACATGGGTGAGCTGAACCGTATGACCCAGTTTAAGGATAAGGCAGCAAAGCATGCAGATAATATCAACGCCGGACTTTTCACCTATCCGGTACTGATGGCGGCGGATATCCTGCTTTATCAGGCAGACGTGGTGCCGGTAGGGATAGACCAGATGCAGCACCTGGAGCTGACAAGAGACATTGCAGAGCGATTTAATAATATTTACGGGGATGTATTTACAATTCCGGAGGCGTATATCGGAAAGGTGGGCGCAAAGATCATGAGCCTGCAGGATCCGGCGAAAAAGATGTCCAAATCCGATGAGAATCCTAACGCCAGTATCTACCTGATGGATGATCCGGACACGATCATGCGCAAATGCAAGCGTGCAGTGACAGACTCTGAGGCTCAGATCCTGTACCGGGACGAGCAGCCCGGCGTAAAGAACCTGATCAACATTTACAGTGCATGTACCGGAAAAACACCGGAAGAGACCGTGAAAGAGTTTGACGGAAAAGGCTACGGAGACTTTAAGGTGGCAGTGGGAGAGGCTGTATGTGCTGTATTGAAACCGCTGCAGGAGGAAGTGGCGCGTCTGGAAAAGGATAAGGCTTATATCGACGGGATCATCAAAGCAAATGCGGAAAAAGCAGGATATTATGCGAATAAGACGCTGCGCAAGGTTCAGAAAAAGGTTGGATTTCCGGAAAAGATCCGGTAGTCGTGGTACAAAGAGGAAGGGAATATGAAGATACAATCGGCGGGACAGCAGAAGTACCAGGATTTGATCCGAAAACCGGCAGAGCGGGTAAGGACTGCTATGATCGTGTGGATCAGCCTGGCGTGTCTGGCCTTTATCAGCTTTTTTTCTAATGTGTGGGTCGCGTTGATCCTGGCGGCAGCAGCGGCTGTGCTCGCCGCCAGAAATATAGGGGCGCGCAGAGTCCTGGAAGGGGCGCTTGACGGCATAGAGGACCGGGAAGATTTTTTCTGTCAGCTTATGGAAGGTAATACCATGGAATTTCCGGGGTATCCGGTCGTGGTCACCAGAGAATATCTTGTGACCGCATATCAGACCGTTTGGTTTACCGGCTGGAAGAGGTCAAGAAGACTGGAAGGAAGAACTGAAAAAGATATTGTTTCCCGGAAAGGTAAAAGTAAACGAAGAAATCCTTAATAAAGTGTCCGCATATATCGGCTGAAGCATATGCCGGCAGATCAGAAATGGTCTGCCGGTTTTTTATTGCCTTTTCCATACTCAAAAGGTATTTTTAGCGATGTTTTAGAAGTATTAGACATGTAAAAATGCATTAAATATAATAATTATGTAAAAAGCCGGTGCCTGCTATCTGCGAAAAATGTGCCGGACTGGCAAAAACTGAGGTGTAAGGAATGAACAAATCTATAAAATCAACGATAAAGCCTGTGGGCGACATCTTCATGACTGTACTGCTTTTATTTTTAATGGGCTATCAGTTCTGGGGCGAGACGGCTCATGAATGGGCCGGGACGCTGATGCTTTTGCTGTTTATCGCCCATCATATACTGAACGCAGGCTGGTATAAAAATATTTTTCGTTGGCAGGTATACGCCGATACGGATTATTATGACCGTGATTAATCTTGCCCTGCTGGTCGCCATGCTCTGTCTGATGGGCAGCGGGATCATGATGTCCCGCCATGTATTCTCTTTTCTTTCTGTCAGCAGCGGGATTGGGAACAGCCAGGCTGGTGCATATGGCGGCGTGCTACTGGGGATTTGTCCTGATGTCCCTGCATCTGGGGCTGCACTGGGGAATGATGATGACAAAAATGAGGCAATCTCTGCCTAGCACCGGTCCATCCAGGATCAGAACTGTCATACTCCGCATAGTGGCTGCGGTCATTGCAGTGCATGGGGCGTATGTATTCATCAGCCGGAATCTCATCACATATATGCTTTTGCAGACACAGTTTGTTTTCCTGGATTTTGGCGAATCTCCGATATCCTTTTATATAGATTATCTGGCAATGGCAGGGCTGTTTGTCTGGATCGTCTATTATCTGACCATGATATTCAGAAGGAAGAAAAAGGAATATAGAAAAGCAGATTAGAAGAGGGAGTGATAGAAACGATGATCAATGAACGACTGGCAGAGATACTTATCGATTCTTTCTGGGAGATACTGATACCGGGACTGACTATGACCATTCCACTGACTATACTGGCGTTTTCACTGGCATGGTGATAGCAGTTATCACGGCATGGTACAGTTTGCAGAGATAAAAATACTGAGGAAGGTGGCGCGGTTTTACATATGGGTGATCCGCGGGACCCCTCTTTTGGTTCAGCTGTTTGTTGTTTTTTATGGTCTGCCAAACATAGGCATACTGATCGAACCATTTCCGGCGGCTGTACTTGTCTTTTCCATCAACGAAGGAGCATCCGGATGCAGACGTGAAGATCGCAGCGCTGACGGACGACGCCTCGGAAGTAGCGATCCCGTTCAGAAAAGGGGATGAGACAGCCAGTCTGCGGGAGGCGGTCAACCAGGCCATCAGTGAATTGAGAGAATCCGGTCAGCTCTCTGAATTATCGGAGAAATATTTTGGAACAGATATTTCTCAGGAATAAATGAGAAGCAGAATGAAAAAAGGAGGAAGGTTGCAAATGAAGATTGTAATTTTACAGGGAAGTCCGAAATAAAAAGGGAATCCACCAATATTTTAGTTTGATGAATTTCAGCAAAGGAAGTCGGAAGCAGGGCAGGGCCACAAGTGGT
>ENA-OPZM01000414-OPZM01000414.1-human-gut-metagenome-genome-assembly--contig:-NODE-414-length-18773-cov-7.705996_pt1 | contig 18773 bp, 23 predicted proteins | sample MGYA00242478_ERZ504493 | MGnify/ENA primary metagenome ERZ504493 (study PRJEB26092, sample SAMD00036227) | human gut metagenome | host: Homo sapiens | study: EMG produced TPA metagenomics assembly of...
TTGACCAGCTTGCCAACGCCGATCTGATCCAGATGCTGGAACGGATCGCTCTCGTAGATCTTGTTCTCGTAGTATGCGCCCAGGAACTTGGCGGCATCATCACGGCTGAAGCGAAGGTCATCTGGTCAGGTCGTTGGTGCCGAAGCTGAAGAACTCAGCTTCCTTAGCGATCTCGCCGGCAGTCAGGGCTGCGCGCGGGATCTCGATCATGGTACCGACCTGATACTTCATCTCAACGCCGGCAGCAGCAATCAGTTCGTCTGCGACCTTGACCACAACGTCCTTGACGAACTTCAGCTCCTTGACCTCGCCGACCAGCGGGATCATGATGTGCGGGGTGATCATATGGCCGGTCTCAGCAGAGACGTTCAGAGCAGCCTTGATCACAGCGCGGGTCTGCATCGCAGCGATCTCAGGGTAGGTAACAGCCAGACGGCAGCCACGGTGACCCATCATGGGGTTGAACTCGTGCAGAGAAGTAACCACGTTCTTCAGATCATCGAAGGTCATGCCCATATCGGCAGCCAGCTCCTTGATGTCCTCGTCCTTGGTGGGCAGGAACTCGTGCAGAGGCGGATCCAGATAACGAATGGTCATCGGGCGCTCACCCATGATGCGGTACATGGCCTCGAAGTCACCCTGCTGGAACGGCTCGACCTTGGCCAGAGCAGCTTCGCGCTCTTCCACGGTGCGTGCGCAAATCATTTCACGCACAGCCTTGATGCGATCCTCTGCGAAGAACATGTGCTCGGTACGGCACAGGCCGATGCCCTCAGCACCCAGATCCACTGCCTGCTGTGCGTCGCGCGGGTTATCAGCGTTGGTCATGACCAGCAGCTGACGAGCAGCGTCTGCCCAGCCCATGAAGCGGTTGAAGTTCTTATTGCCGGTAGCGGCCACGGTAGCGACCTGCTCGCCGTAGATGTTGCCGGTAGAGCCGTCGATGGAGATCCAGTCGCCCTCGGCGAACTTGTGGCCGTTGATTTCGAAGGTCTTTGCTTCCTCGTCGATCTTGACCTCGTTGTCATTGCCGCAGCCGGAGACACAGCAGGTGCCCATACCACGGGCAACAACAGCTGCGTGGCTGGTCATGCCGCCGCGGACGGTCAGGATGCCCTGAGAAACCTGCATGCCCACGATATCCTCGGGGCTGGTCTCCAGACGAACCAGAACGACCTTCTTCATCTTGCCGGACTTGACCATCTCCTCTGCCTCTTCAGCAGTAAAGACGATCTGGCCGCAGGCAGAACCGGGAGAAGCTGCCAGACCCTTGCCGACGACCTCGGCGGCCTTCAGGGCAGCGGCGTCGAACTGGGGATGCAGCAGGGTATCCAGCTGCTTGGGCTCCACGCGCAGGACAGCTTCCTGCTCGGTGATCATGCCCTCGTCCACCAGATCACATGCGATCTGCAGAGCAGCCTGAGCGGTACGCTTGCCGTTACGGGTCTGCAGCATGTACAGATGGCCGTCCTCGATGGTGAACTCCATATCCTGCATATCGCGGAAGTAGTTCTCCAGACGGGTAGCGATCTCGACAAACTGATCGTACACCTCAGGCATCTGATCCTTCAGGTGGCTGATGGGAGAAGGAGTGCGCACGCCGGCCACAACGTCCTCGCCCTGTGCATTGATCAGGTACTCGCCCATCAGCTTCTTAGCGCCGGTGGCGGGGTCACGGGTGAATGCAACGCCGGTGCCGGAGCGGTCGCCGGAGTTGCCGAATGCCATCTGCTGCACGTTGACAGCGGTGCCCCACTCGTAGGGGATCTCGTTCATCTTACGATAGACATTTGCGCGGGGGTTGTCCCAGCTGCGGAAGACGGCCTTGACAGCTCGATCAGCTGATCGCGGGGATCCTGGGGGAACGGCTTGCCCTCGTTCTCTTCGTAGATCTTCTTGAAGACACCGACCAGTTCCTTCAGGTCATCAGCAGTCAGGTCAACGTCGTTCTTGACGCCCTTGGCTTCCTTCATCTTGTCGATCTCGACCTCGAACAGGCTCTTCGGGACCATCATAACGACGTCCGCGAACATCTGCACAAAGCGGCGGTAGCAGTCGTATGCAAAACGGGCGTTGCCGGTCTTCTTTGCCAGACCTTCAACAGCCTCGTCGTTCAGGCCCAGGTTCAGGATGGTGTCCATCATGCCGGGCATGGACTGACGTGCGCCGGAACGGACGGAGACCAGCAGGGGGTTCTGGTTATCGCCGAACTTCTTGCCAGTGATCTCTTCCAGACCCTTGAGGTGCTCAAAGATATCAGCAGTGATCTCGTCATTGATCTGACGGCCGTCTGCATAATACTGGGTGCAGGCGTCGGTGGTGATGGTGAAACCCTGCGGCACCGGCATACCGGCTGCGGTCATTTCTGCCAGACCAGCACCCTTGCCGCCCAGAGTATTCTTCATGGTGACTTTGTCGCCGCCGAAAGCATCATTGCCTTCGCTGAAGTAGTACAGATACTTTTTGCTCATGCGTTGTTTACCTCCCATTCGTGACTGCAGCACAGCCGCACCGCAGTCTCATCGTTTGCCTTGTCTTAAAAACTCGACCGATGAACATTGTTTGTGAATGCTAAACTATTATACCAGAAAATCCATTCCTTTCCACCATGCAAAATCCCGAATTTGTCTGTTATTTTTTATGCAAATCCCTTGAAATTTGCCAAGTTTTAAGGTAGTATAGAATGGGAGAAAGTTCGAGAGGTTTTTCGTTTTCTGATGCGGATTATCCGTCTGTTGGATACAACTTTCTATCCCTGTAATTTCAGCTTTTTCTTTTTTGTCGGCGCAAAGCTTCTGTTGTATCCATCTTTGGATATGGATGCATCATTTTTCCGGGTCGGGCCTTATCATCCACCGCCGGGAGCCGCCGTGCCGGAAGGGAGATCTATCGTATGGAAAATTCTGTTTCTTCTGCTGCGCTGAATGCAGCGCGTGAGCAGCTGGATGCCGCCGAAGCCGCCCGCGAGGTCATTCTGCTGCAGCACATCGCAAACGGCGTGATCATCGACAGCCGCACCGTGCAGATCGCACCGGACGTGGTCATCGCCCCGGGTGCCGTCATTCTGGCCGGTACCATCCTGCGCGGCAGAACGGTCATCGGTGCGGGCTGCATCATCGGCCCCAACACCCTCATCGAGGACAGCATCGTAGACGAGGGCAGCACCGTCAACGCCAGTCAGGTGTACAGCAGCCACATCGGCCCTCACAACAACATCGGCCCATTCACCCATGTGCGGGTGAACACCGTCACCGACTACGGCGTGCATCTGGGTGCATACGTGGAGACCAAGAACTCCAACTTTGCCCGTGGCAACACGGTGAGCCACCTGACCTACATCGGCGACAGCGATGTGGGCAAGTACTGCAACTTCGGCTGCGGCACCGTCACCTGCAACTACGACGGCAAGGATAAGTTCCGCACTACAATCGGCGATTACTGCTTCATCGGCTGCAACACGAACCTTGTAGCCCCCGTGAAGGTGGGCGATGGTGCCTACACCGCCGCCGGCAGCACCATCACCAAGGACGTGCCCGCACAGGCACTGGGCATCGCCCGTGACCGCCAGACCAATCTGGAGGGCTGGGCAGAGCCCAAGATGGAAGCCTACATTGCCAAAAAAAAGAAGCTGGAAGACGAGCAGAGCAAGTAAGCTGTCCGTTTTTTCGCGTACAGACCGCTGCACAGGATGGCCCTGCGCGGCGGTTTTTGTTTGCAGGTGCATCTTTTTCGCTTATAATGTATATCTTTTTGCACGCGCGTATGTTATACTTAGGACTTGCATCGGACAATTTATCACAAAAAGGAAAATATAACACTCATGAATACAAATGACATCTGGCTGATCGCCGGTCTTGGCAATCCGGAAACAAAATACGACGGCACCCGCCACAATGCGGGCTATGCCGCGCTGGACTATCTGGCCGACAAGTGGGCATTTCGGTCAGCAAAACCAAATTTGAAGGCCTGTGGGGTCAGGGCGAAGTGGACGGCCACAAGGTGGTGCTGCTCAAGCCCCTGACCTACATGAATCTTTCGGGCGACTCCATCGCCCCCACGGCGGGCTTTTTCAAGATCCCTGCCGACCACGTCATCGTTCTGTGCGACGATATCACCCAGAACCCCGGCAAGCTGCGCATCCGGCCCTCCGGCTCCGCAGGCGGACATAACGGCCTGAAGAGCATCATCGCCCGCTTGGGCGGGGAGAACTTCCCCCGCATCCGCATTGGCGTGGGTGCCAAGCCCCACCCGGACTACGACCTTGCCGCGTGGGTGCTGGGCAAGTTCCCGGTAGAGGATGCCAAGGCTCTGAGCGGCCGCTACCCTGATCTGGAAGCCGCCGCAAAGCTCATCATGGACGGCAAGCTGAGTCTGGCACAGAGCAAATATAACGGGTAAGAACCCCATTTAAAACGCCCTCCGCTTGCGCTCTGGGCATTTTCAGCGGAACTTTATTTTTATTGTTTGTGTTTGTCGCGGCCTGCGGGCCGCTCCAAACACATTTTCACCGAGTGGGGCAGCACTGGCAAGCTGCATTTATGTTCTTTGATGCATTTTGAGGTCACGCCCCCTCTCGTGAAAAAGCAGCAGAGAAAAGCCCGCAGGCTTTTCTCTGCTGCAAATAAAAAATAATCATTCCTCTGCCATTGCCAAAGCGCAACAGCGACGACCGCCGCCAGTGGCGGAAACAGGGAGGAGTTGTTGGGGCAGCGGCCAGCAAGATGCGAGCGCCGCTCAAGGCGTGAAGCAGATGCTGGGTGCCGCAACCCGTCTGCGGCGGCAATTTCAAATCGTCATCTCAGCAGGAAAGGAGGTTTTTCCATGTACGAAGCCTTACTCAAGGCCACACCGGAATATCAGAAGATCGCGGCCAGCTTTGCAAAGCCTGGTCCTGCCGCGCTGTTCGGTCTGCCGCCCGCAGGCCGTGCCCTGCTGTACGCCGCGTTGCAAAAAGACCTTTGCCGGGTGCTGTGCATCGTGACCCCCGGCGAGGCCGAGGCACCCACTTTGCGGACGACCTCAAGGCACTGGGGCTTGCCGCTGCGGTGTTCCCGCCCCGGGACTTTATGCTGCGCCCAGTGGAGGGCGCGGGCCGCGAGTACGAGTACCGCCGCCTTTCGGTGCTGGGCTCCCTTGCAGGCGGGCGGCTGAACGCGGTCTGCGTGCCCGCCGAAGCGCTGTTGCAGTACACCGTGCCCCGGGATGAATTTTTAAAGAACACTCTTACCCTCAAACCCGGCATGGTGTATAACCGTGAGGGTCTTGTGGCCCGGCTGTTCGCCGCCGGGTATGTGCGGCGCAGTCAGGTGGACGGCCCAGGACAGTTCAGTGTGCGCGGCGATATCGTGGATATCTATGCGCCGGATATGCGCCAGCCTGCCCGCGTGGAGTACTGGGACGACGAGGTCGATTCCATTTCTTCCTTCGACCTGCTCACCCAGCGGCGGGACAGCGCACTGGAAAAGATCTATCTTTCCCCTGCCCGCGAGGTGCTGTTCGGCGATACCGCCGAGACTGCCGAGGCCCTGCGTGCCGCCATCAAAAAGGCACGCGGCCGGCACCGCACCGCACTGGAAAAGGCCATGGAAGCCGACCTTGCTCAGCTGGACTCCGGCTGATGCCGGAAGCCATGGATAAATACTACGGCCTGCGCTATCCGAGCCCGGCCACCCTGCTGGATCATCTGGACACACCGCTGTTCATTCTGGACGAGGTGGGCGGCATCCGGGATGCCCAGAAGGCCACCGAGTTCCGTCGCAGCGAAGAGCTGACCGGCCTGTTGGAAGAGGGTGTGCTCTGCCCCGGGCTGGATGTACTCTACCAGACCATGGACGACCTTGCCGCTGCCGCCCAGAAACAGAGCACCCTGCTGTGCGAGAACTTTCTGCGCGGCATGAACGAGTTCAAACTGAAAGATCTCATCAACGCCGAAGCCTTTGCCGCCCCCAACTGGAACGGCGACCTTGTCTCCCTGCGAGAAGACCTTGACCCGCTCATTGCGCAGGGCTATGCCGTCACCTTGTTCTCCGGCACCCCCAAGGGTGCCGCCGCCCTCACCCGCGACCTTGCCGACAAGGGCTACTCCGTGAGCATGAGCCGGGATGTGCGGCCCACAAAAGGCATCGTACAGGTGCTGCCGGGCCATCTGACCGCCGGGTGCACCTTCCCGTTTGCCCATGCGGCGGTGCTGTCCAGCCGTCGCACGGTCTGGAAGAAGAGACCGCCGCCGAGACCAAAAAGCGCAAAAAGAACAAGAACGCCCTTTCCAGCCTTTCGGACATCAAGCCCGGGGATTACGTGGTGCACCAGAGCCATGGCATCGGCATGTATGCGGGCATCCAGCGGCTGGAAGTGCAGGGCGCCACGAAAGATTACCTCAAGGTACAGTATTCCGGCTCGGATGTGCTGTATGTTCCGGTGACCCAGCTGGACCTGCTGAGCCGCTACACCGCCCCCGGCGACGAGGAAAAGGTAAAGCTGGCAAAGCTGGGCGGTGCCGAGTGGCAGCGCACCCGCGCCAAGGTAAAAAAAGCCACCGAGGAGATGGCGCAGGAACTGATCGAGCTCTACGCCCGCCGCCGTCAGGCCACGGGCTACGCCTTCCCGCCGGACGGCGACTGGCAGCGGGACTTTGAGACCCGCTTTGACTACGACGAGACCGACGACCAGCTGAACGCCACCGCCGAGATCAAGCAGGACATGGAAAAGGGCTGGCCCATGGACGCCTGCTGTGCGGCGACGTGGGCGTGGGCAAGACCGAAGTGGCCCTGCGCGCCGCCTTCAAGTGTGTGATGGGCGGCAAGCAGTGCGCCATCCTTGCCCCCACCACCCTGCTGGCGTGGCAGCACTACAACACCATTCTTTCCCGCATGGAAGCTTTTCCCGTGAAGGTGGAGATGATGTCCCGCTTCCGCACCGCAAAACAGCAGAAGGAGACCCTCCGGGGCCTACAGTCGGGCAGTGTGGACATCGTGGTGGGCACCCACCGGCTGCTGTCCAAGGACGTGAAGTTCCATGACCTTGGCCTTGTCATCATCGATGAGGAGCAGCGCTTCGGTGTGAAGCACAAGGAAAAGCTCAAGGAGAACTTCATCGGGGTGGACATGCTCACCCTTTCGGCTACCCCCATCCCCCGCACGCTGAACATGGCCATGAGCGGAATCCGGGACCTTTCCACCATCGAGCAGCCGCCCATCGAGCGGCAGCCCGTGGAGACCTTTGTGCTGGAATACAACGACGTGATCCTTGCCGAAGCCATGAAGAAGGAGCTTGCCCGGGGCGGGCAGGTGTACTACCTGCACAACCGGGTGGACAACATCGAAGCCTGCGCCGCCCATGTGAGCAAGCTGGTGCCCGGCGCACGCATCGGCATTGCCCACGGCAAGATGACCGAGGAAGAGCTGAACCCCGTGTGGCAGCATCTGCTGAACGGCGAGATCGATATTCTGGTGTGCACCACCCTCATCGAGACCGGCATCGACGTGCGCAACTGCAACACCCTCATCATCGAGGACGCCGACCGCATGGGCCTTGCCCAGCTGTACCAGATAAGAGGCCGGGTGGGCCGCTCCGGCCGCAAGGCCTATGCCTACTTCACCTTCCGGCGGGACAAGACCCTGACCGATATCGCTCAGAAGCGGCTCTCCGCTATCCGGGAGTTCACGGCCTTCGCTCCGGCTTCCGCATCGCCATGCGGATCTGCAGATCCGGGGTGCGGGCAGTCTTCTGGGCCACAGCCAGCACGGCCACATGGAGCCGTGGGCTACGACCTCTACGTGAAGATGCTGGGGCAGGCCATCGCCCGGGCCAAGGGCGAACCTGTCCGGCGGGACAAGAGTGAATGCCTTGTGGACCTGCGGGTGGATGCCTTCATCCCGGAGAAATATATCGCAGACGCCCGGGCCGCATTGAAGCTTATAAGCGCATTGCCGCCATCCAGACGGCAGAGGATGCCGCCGATGTGCTGGACGAGCTCATCGACCGCTACGGAGACCCGCCGCCCTCGGTGAACGATCTGGTGAACGTGTCGCTGGTACGCGTGCAGGCCAGCACTGTGGGCGTGACCGAAGTGACCCAGAAAAAGGACACCCTCACCCTGCAGCTGGAAAGTCTGGAGCTGCCCATGATCCGGGGCCTGCTGGTGGCCTTCAATGGCCGCGTCACCGCCGGTGCAGGCAACCGGCCCTATCTCTCGGTCACGCTTCAGCCCGACGAAAAGCCGCTGGAGCTGCTGCAAAGCATCCTCAAGGCGATGGCAGAGATCCTTGCCTCCGCCGAGCAAAAATAAACATCATAGGAGCATTACCATGAAAAAGAAACTTCTCGCGCTGATCTGCGCACTTGCACTGGTGTTCAGCCTTGTGGCTGCACCATTTCCGCCCCGAACACCGTGGGCAGCATCGGTGATTTTGAGATCACCTCCGGCATGTATCTGCTGGCACAGTACGGTGCTTACCAGCAGGCCGCCCAGCTTGCCGGCACCGATCAGGACACCACCGACGTAAAAGCTTCCTGAAAGAGACCATCACCACCGACTCTGACAGCGGCGAGACCGCAGTTGTGAGCGACTATGTGGCCCAGAAAACGCAGGAAACGTTGGAAACGCTGGCCGCTGTGGATGCCCGCTTCAAGGCGCTGGGCGGTGAGCTGACTGCAGAGCAGCTTTCCACTGCCGACCGTTATGCCCAGCAGATGATGGACCAGTACGGCGACACCTACACCGCCAACGGCATTGGTCTGGAGACCGTCAAGGCATATGAACGTCTGCAGGTGGAGCACACCGCCCTGCTGGATATGGTCTACGGCCTGGACGGCGAGACCCCAGTGGAGGACGACGAGCTGACCAGCCATCTGGACGACAGCATGTATGAGATCTGCTACATCAGCATCCCGCTGTACAATACCAGCACCTACGCCTTTGCGGACGATGACCAGAAGGCCGAGATGCTCAAGCTGGCACAGGCCGCTGCCGACAGCGTCAACGCCGCAGGCGGCGAGACGGTCTCGGATCAGGTGAGTGCCCTGCATGAGACCGCACAGAATGCCCTGCCGGACATCTACGCTGTGCTGGACGGCAAAACTTCCGACGACAGCGCCAGCGTCCAGACCGAGCTGCTGACCGAGAGCGATGTTGCTTCGGCCTTTACGCAGGACGGTGCTGCCGATGCTCTGCGCAGCCTTTCCTACGGCGAAGCCGCTGCCGTGCAGATCAACGGCTCCACCCTGCTCCTGATGGTGCGTGTAGACCCGCTGAGCGTTTCTTCGCTGGACGACCTGCGCAGCCAGATCCTGAGCGATATGAAGGGCGGCGAGCTGGACGACGCACTGGCCGCAGGCGGTGCAGAGCTGGCACACGATCTGGACAGCTCTGCCATGAACAAACTGCCCGCCAAAAAGATCGTGAACAACAGCGCCAACAGCTGAGAACAAAGACCCTCTCAGGCAAACCCTTACGGGTTTGCCAGCTCCCCCGAAAGGGGGAGCTCTTTTTATTTTCCGACAAGCACAAAAAGCTCCCCCTTTCGGGGGAGCTGGCACGGCGTCAGCCGTGACTGAGAGGGTTCACTACTTTCGCAAACTCTGCGGCAAGGGCAGCATTCACCGAGCGGACGGCATTGGCATCCGGCTTGATCTCGGCCCGGTCATAGGTGAACAGACCGTTCACCTCATCTTCCACATCCGTCAGCTGGGTGTACACCAGCGCCGAGAGTCCTTTTTTGAGCTGCGGCAGCACCGTGCCCAATTGCAGCTTTTTGCAGCGGGCGGTCAGGTCTGCGCGGCTCTTGGCCGTGCCGTAGCCGTAGGTTTTGCCCGGTGCTTCGTGCCCCGGCATGGGCCATGCAATGCCGCCGTATTCACTCAGGGCCACAGTGCGCTTTCCGGGCTTTACATGCAGCGGATAGAAATAGTTGTGGATGGAGCACACATCTCCGCCGCCCTGATCATACCAACCGCTGGCCTCGTCCACAAGGCGGGTATCGTCCAGCGTGCGGATGGCCTGCACTGCCCCGGCCGCATCAAACTGGCCCCAGCCTTCGTTGAAGGGTACCCAGCAGCCGATGCACGGATGGCAGCGCAGGGCTTCCACGGTGGCTTGCAGCTCTTTGCGGTATGTTTCCCGGCTGGATGCTTTTCCGCGGCTCAGCAGGCTCCAGAGCGGCTCTGCGTCGGGCAGGCGGCGCACAAGGGGCTGCAGCACATTGGTCAGGTAGGTGACGAACCACAGGTTGTATCTGCTGCCGCCGTTCACCATGTCCTGCCAGACCACAAGGCCGAGCCTGTCGCAGTGGTAGTACCAGCGCTGCGGCTCGATCTTGGCGTGCTTGCGCAGCAGGTTGAATCCCAGCGCTTTCACCTCGCTCAGCTCCCGCTCCACCGCCGCATCGGAAGGCGGGGTATACAGGCCCTGCGGCCAGTAGCCCTGGTCCAGCAGGCCGTTGAGCAGGATGGGCTTTCCGTTCAGGCAGAAGCGCAGCACGCCCCGCGCATCCGGCTCACAGCTCCACTTGCGCAGGGCAAAGTAGCTGTGCACGGTGTCGAACTGCTCCTCCCCTCCCTGCGTGGTGCCCACGGTCAGGTCATACAAAAACGGGGTATCCGGCTCCACGGAAAGAAATGTTCCTCCGGGATGTTCAGCGTCACCTCGCCGTCCCGGTCCGCTTCGTCGCTGCCCCAGTCCTCGGCAATGGTCACGCCCCCGGCCCGCACCACGGCCCACAGGTTCACTGCACCGCCGGGCATGGAAGTATGAGCTTTCACGGTCACGGTGCGGGCATCGTAGTCCGGCGTGACCGTGAGCGACTGGATGTAGTTTTCCGGTACACGCTCCATCCAGACCGTCTGCCAGATGCCGCTCTGGGCCGGATAGAACATGCCGCCGGGCTTCAGGGTCTGCTTGCCCCGGGCCTGCGTACCGCTGTCCGTGGGGTCCTGCACGGCCACCCACAGGCTGTTGCGGCCCGTATCGTTGAGCTGGGCGGTGACATCCAGTGTGAAGGGCCAGTAGCCGCCCCGATGGCCACCCACCAGATGGCCGTTCACCTGCACCGCACAGGCATCGTCCACCGCGCCGAAGTGCAGCAGCACCCGGCCCCCTTCTCCCGGAGGGGGAGCAAAGGTGCAGTGGTAGTGCAGCCACTGGCCGGGCTGCAGGGTGCGGCCCACGCCGGAGGCCTTTGTCTCCGGCGAGTAGGGCACCAGAATGCTGCCGTCCCACGCAGCGGGGTATTCTGCTGTCTGAGTAATGGCGTATTTCCACAGGCCGTTCAGGTTCTCATAGCTGTCCCGGCGCATAGCCGGGCGAGGATATTCCGGGAGTGGGTGCATGGTTTCACCGCCTTTGATTTGTTGGTTTCATTCTAGCACAGGGCGGGTGGCTTGTATAGACTGAGCAGCAACGATTTGGAATTGTCTCCGCGTTCGCTTTGGACGAGTTGTGGCACACAGCATTTGCTGCGCAAACCGGTCTGCGCCTTGAAAGCCCCACCGGGGCTTTCATGCCTACGGGTACCGCCGTCCTTTCTGGTACTCTTTTGTGCGTGCAAAAGAGTACATATTCGGCGGTAATGCCTTTTGCAAAAGCCATAGAATCTGCCCACGCGATTACGCTCTGCACCGGAAGCATTTTCCACATACAAAAAGGCTACTGCACCAAATGGCGCAGCAGCCTTTGCTTTTGTAATGATAAAACAGAAAACCAGAAGTCAGAGCTTACTCTTCGTCCTCATCCTCGTCATCCTCTTCGTCATCATCGTCCTCTTTCGGCTTATAGAAGATGCCGCTCAGGAAGATGCTGATGAAGTACAGCAGCACCATGGGGACGGCCACCATGCACTGAGACACGATATCCGGCGGGGTGACAACGGCCGCGATGAAGAAGATGATCACGATGGCAACGCCGCGCACCTGCTTGAGCAGCTGCGGGTTGATAATGCCCATCTTGGACAGGATGATGGTGATCAGAGGCATCTCAAACACGCAGCCAAAAATGATGAACATGGTCAGACAGAGGTTGACATAGCTCTCGATACTGGTGGTGGTCTGGATGTACTCTGCACCCTCGATGCCGGTGCTGAGGAAACGCAGCATGAAGGGCATCATGAGCTTGTAGGCGAACAGCACACCCACGCAGAACAGGATCAGGCCCAGCAGCATGACCATCTTGAAGAAGAAGCTCTCGCTCCGTTTCAGGCCCGGCTTTGCAAATGCATAGATGTGTAGAACGCCACCGGCACAGTGACCACCACGCCTGCCAGAATGGAGACGCGGAAATACTGCATCAGCTTTTCCTGCGGGGCAATGGAAACAAACTCGTAATAGTCGCGGCCCATGGCAGTGAGCAGATCGATCAGACGGTCGGCGTATGCCAGCGAGACCACAACACCCACCACGAACACCACCGCGCAGATGATCAGCCTGTTCCGCAGTTCTTTCAGATGGCCGGTCAGCGTCATGCTGCCGTCCTCTGCCATGACTTCGGCTTTTTTCTTTTTGCGCTTAACGTTCGTAGCCACAATTACTCCTCGTCTTCGTCCTTCTTGGAAACCTGCTTCTCGGTCTTCTCCTCGGAATCATCGGAGCCTTCCTCGTCCTCCATGCCCTTCTTGAAGCCGTTGATGGTCTTGCCGAACATCTTGCCCAGCTTCGGCAGGTTCTTGGGTCCAAAGATCAGCAGAGCGACGACCAGGATGATCAGCAGTTCGTTAGTACCAATACGCATAATAAAAATCTCCTTTTTACTTTGCCGCGCCGCGTGGCGGGCTTATTGCATGTATCAGGCAACCGCGGGCGCGGGTGCATCCAGTAAGTAATCAGTCCTTCGGCAGAACATCATTCTGACGAGGGTCTTCCTCCACCGGCTCGGCCGCAGGAGCAGCCTCGGCAGCTTCCTGTGCGGGAGCCGCTCCTGCAGCAGGCTCGGCCTTTTCCTCTGCGGGTGCAGCGGCAGGCTCAGCCTTTTCAACCGGGGCGGCGGGTTCTTCGGCCTTCTCGGCAGGTGCAGTGGTCTCCTCAGCGGGAGCGCTCTCCTCTGCCTTGGCGGCAGATGCAGCGTCCTCTTCCAGCTCTTCCACCGGCTCCTCGGTCAGCTCGGTCACTTCCTCGGCGGCTTCCGCTTGGCAGCTTCCTCCTTGCTGGTCTTGCCGATACCGGTAAAGCTCTTGGTCACATCCTTGACGCTGTTGTCGATATCCTTCTTGATATCGGTCAGCGGGGCAACAGCTTCCTTCAGGGGAGCCTGGATCTCATTCAGCGGCTCCACAACGTTCTTCTGGATCTCCTCAGAAGCAGCGCCGGTGTACTTTTTCAGTTCACGCAGCATCTTGCCGATCTTCTTTGCGTAGACAGGCAGCTGATCCGGGCCGATGAACACGAACGCCACGATCACGATGACGACAAGTTCCCAAAAACCAATTTTCATACTAACTCGTTTCCTTTCCTGTGCGGCGGGACGTTTTCCGGGGCCGACGCACCTGCATTGCAGTGCGTGCCGCGAACCGTTCTTTGCCCTGTTCTTCGTCCGCTTCCGTGGGAGTTCGGCGCTCTTTGCGCCTGTGTTGCCCTACTTATACCGAAAAGTGGTGAACTCATTCTGAACAATATATGAACTTTTCATGAACGAGTGCATATTCAGGGTATTTTTGTAAACAAATAATATTTTGCACTTGTTTTATTACATTTTGGATAGGATACAACAACGCAGTCTTTTGCAAAAAAGAGGACACCGCACAAAACGGTGTCCCCTGAAGCGTCCTTTGCGGGGATCAGTGACCGCAGCTCTCGCAGTGGTCGCAGTCCTCCTCGAGCTTACCCACGATGGGTTCCGGATCGATGCCCTGACGGCGGTAGTAGTCGGACAGAGCAGCCTTGACGGCCTGCTCGGCCAGAACAGAGCAGTGCACCTTGATGGGAGGCAGACCTTCCAGAGCTTCCACAACGGCCTTGTTGGTCAGCTTGAGCGCCTCGTCGATAGTCTTGCCCTTGATGAGGTCGGTGGCCATGCTGCTGGTGGCGATGGCGGCACCGCAGCCGAAGGTGAGGAACTTGACATCCACGATCACGTTGTTCTCAATCTTCAGGTACATGCGCATGATATCGCCGCACTTGGGGTTGCCCACTTCGCCCACGCCGTTTGCATCGGGGATCTCACCCACATTGTGCGGATTTGCAAAATGCTCCATGACCTTTGCGCTATACATGCTTGCCATAATTACTGCTCTCCCTTCAGGCTGAACTGGCGGGCCGTGTTCTGGCCCTGCAGCCACATACAACTCATAGCACGGCGGCGGGGGATCACTTCCTCCAGCACGTCGCACAGATATTTTGCTTCTTCCATGGTGTTCTGCGGGCCAAAGGTGAACCGCATGGAGCCGTGGCCGATCTCCTCAGGCACGCCGATGCTCAGCAGGACGTGGCTGGGGTCCAGACTGTCGGAGTTGCAGGCAGAGCCGGTGGAGGCGCAGATGCCGTGCATATCCAGATCCAGCAGGATGGTCTCGCCTTCCAGACCCGGGAAGCTGATGTTCACATTGTTGGGCAGACGGGGGCTGCGGCCGCCGTTCAGGCGGGCTTCCGGGATGTTCTTGAGGACGCGGTCGATGACATAATCGCGCAGCTCGCTCTCGTGGGCCATGCGCTCATCCAGATGCGCCGTGGCGATCTCCAGTGCCTTGCCCATGGCAGCAATGCCAGCCACGTTCTCGGTGCCTGCACGGTGGCGGGCCTCCTGACTGCCGCCATCGATCAGGTTCTGGGGCCATACGCCCTTGCGGCAGTACAGGGCACCCATGCCCTTGGGGCCGTTGAACTTGTGGGCGCTCATGGACAGCATATCCACGCCCAGCTCCTTCACATCCACGGGGATGGCACCCACAGCCTGCACCGCGTCGGTGTGCATCCACACACCGTGCTTGTGAGCGACCTCGGCGATCTCCTTGATGGGCTGGATGGTGCCGATCTCGTTGTTGGCCATCATGATGCTGACCAGCGCGGTATCGGGACGGATGGCAGCTTCCACGTCCTCGGGACGGATGTAGCCCTCGGCGGTGGGCTTGATATAGGTCACTTCAAAGCCCATGCGCTCCAGTGCAGCCATGCTGTGCATGATGGCATGGTGCTCAAAAGCGCTGGTGATGAGGTGCTTTTTGTTCTGGCGTGCTTTGGTGAAGGCGGTGCCCTTTACGGCCCAGTTGTCAGCTCGGAGCCGCAGCTGGTAAAGAAGAGCTCAGCCGGACTTGCATTGATGGCCTTTGCCACCTGCGCACGACCGGTGTCCACGAATTCCTTAGCCTCATAGCCCACACTGTAATGGCTGCTGGGGTTGCCGCAGGCACCGCTCAGGGCTTTGACCATCATTTCCAGTGCCTCGGGAGCACAGGGAGTGGTGGCAGCATTATCCAGATAAACCACTTTTTCCATGTTTTCCATAGGATGATCCTTTCTTATTGAACGCGTCTGCGGGAGCCTTGAATGCCCTGTGCAGATGCGGAATCCTTTCAACGGATAAGTTATACCATATCATTCCCTAGTATGTCAATATGAATACTGGATTTTCGTGATTCAGTCACCTTTTTTGCCCTTTCCGGTCAGTTTTCCCAGTACCACCTTCCACTTGGGGTAGCCCCAGCGCTTATCCTCGGCAAAATCGTCCGCCAGCTTCCACGGAAAATTGCTGCCGTCAAAGTAAAGATTGCCCGTCTCGTCCACGCGGTCCAGCTTTTTGGGCAGATACGCCTCGTCGTAGTAGCTCTTGCGGCGGTCGGGCAGCACCCAGTGCAGGGTGCCGTCCTCGTCCATGCCGGATGCCCATACGCCGAACACGAAGGTTGCGGCTTCGCCGTAGCAGTGCTGCTCAAAGCGGATGGCACCATCGTAATAGAACTTGATGACCTCCAGCGTGCCGGATTCCTTTTTGCCGTCGCGGCCCAAGGTGGGGCGGTAGTCCTGCTGGTAGCGGCAGCCGCAGTGACTGCCGGCAAAATCTTTTGCGTGGAACGACATGGAGTTATCCTTCTTTCTTTTTAAAAATGCCCTTCAAAGTCGCCCTCGATCTCATAGGGCCAGCTCAGGATGCCGCCCAGATCGTACAGACGGGTGTAGCCAAGGCTTTCCAGCTTGCGCACGGCATCGGCACTGCGGCGGCCGGTGCGGCAGTAGACCAGCCATACAGCGTTCTTATCCGGCAGCACCTCAGCCGCACGGCTCAGCACCTGACCCAGCGGCAGCAGCTTTGCGCCGGGGATGTGGCCCACGGCAAACTCGTCCGGCTCCCGGACATCTACAGCAGCCGCCTCGTGTGCATCCAGCAGACGGATGGCATCGGCAGCCGTGATCTTCTCACTCATACTCTCACTCCTTATAATATCCTCTTACCCATCCTATGATAGCAGACCTTTTTTGTTTGCACAAGAGGATACCTTTGCAAAATCCGAGCAACGTGCTATACTATAGGAAGCAATAAGGAGAGGATCGCCATGAAATTTTCGACCAAAAGCCGTTATGCCCTGCGCCTGATGGCCGAGCTGGCACGTTATGCGCCGGGCACCACCGTGAGCCTGAAGGAGATCAGTGAGCGGCAGAACCTGAGCCTGAAATATTTGGAGCAGATCGTGACCCCGCTGGCCCGTGTGGGCCTTGTAAAAAGCGAGCGCGGCAGTCAGGGCGCTACCGCCTGACCAAAGCCCCTGCCGACTACACCGCCGGCGAGATCCTGCGCGCCATTGAGGGCAGCGTGGCACCCATTCCCTGCCTTGGCAGCGAGACCAACGAGTGTCCCATGTGGGAGCAGTGCTTCACCCTGCCTTCTGGACCGGCCTTGATGAGGTGATCAACCAGTATATCGACAGCGTAACGCTGGAACAGCTTTCCAGCCAGCTGCCTGCATCCGATAAAAAAGAAGGCTGTTGCAGCTGCGGCACGAAAAATGCCTGAATCTTGAAAGAAATGCTTGACATTCGCCTTTGCATCGGCTATAATAACAAAGCATTCAGCGAATGCCTATAGGGGTATAGCTCAGCTGGTAGAGCAGCGGTCTCCAAAACCGCGTGCCGTGAGTTCGAAACTTACTACCCCTGCCATAAACGCACAGGTTCTTCGGAGCCTGTGCGTTTTGTTTTTGTACTCAAAGCGATCCGCGCTCCGTCAGCCTGCTTTTGCAGTCATACAACAAAAAACACCCCGAAGTCCTAAGGCTTCGAGGTGTTTGCTGTGGAGCTGCTATCCAGATTCGAACTGGAGACCTCATCCTTACCAAGGATGCGCTCTACCAACTGAGCTATAGCAGCAAATGGCGACCCGGATCGGGCTCGAACCGACGACCCCCAGCGTGACAGGCTGGTGCTCTAACCAACTGAGCTACCGGGCCATGATCGCTCAAGTTTCGCGCGGCGCTTACCGCCGGAACGTGCTTTATTATATCGAAAAAGCGTCCGCTTGTCAAGCATGAATTTACGAAAAACGCAAAAAAGCCTGAAAGAGCCGTTCAAAGCCCGCTCTGCCCTGTTCCGGACCCGCACAGCAGAAACGATCTACACAAAGAAAAACGCCCCGAAATCTTTCGACTTCAGGGCATCTGAACTGGAGCTGCTATCCAGATTCGAACTGGAGACCTCATCCTTACCAAGGATGCGCTCTACCAACTGAGCTATAGCAGCGCAATCACAGCTCAGTTATAATACCACAGTTTCCACCGTTTGGCAAGAGGTTTTTGCAAAAAAATCTGGATTTTTGCAAAAAAGTCGTTTTTTACGAAAGAACTCCCCCAGTCTGCTTACGCAGACAGTCCCCTCGGAGATGGGGCCTTTGGCAGTACGGACAACTTTCCGGTTTTGCCAAGGGCTCCCTCTCTGAGGGAGCTGGCATCGCGCAGCGATGACTGAAGGAGTCTTACTTTATCACTCGATCAGGCCGTTCAGCAGGGACAGGCACTTGCGGCTGTGCAGCTTGCGGATCGCCTTTGCCTCGATCTGGCGCACACGCTCACGGGTAACGCCAAAGTCACGGCCAACCTCTTCCAGCGTACGGGGACGGCCATCGTCCAGACCAAAGCGCAGGCGGATGACCTTCTCTTCACGAGGGGTCAGGCTCTTGAGAGCCAGATTGATCTGCTGTGCCACCATGGCGCGGTCTGCGGCCTTGCCAGGGGCTTCGGCGTTTTCGTCTGCGACGAAATCGCCCAGAGAAGAATCCTCTTCCTCACCCACGGGGCTTTCCAGACTTGCCGGCTCCTGTGCCATGCGCTGGATCTCGCGCACACGCTCCACGCTCATATCCATGGCCTTTGCCAGCTCTTCCGGGGTCGGCTCGTGGCCGTTCTGGTACACCAGCTGGTTGGTGGCCTGACGCATCCGGTTGATGGTCTCCACCATGTGCACCGGAATGCGGATGGTACGGGCCTGATCCGCAATGGCACGGGTGATGGCCTGACGGATCCACCAGGTTGCATAGGTGGAGAAGCGGAAGCCGCGGTCACAGTCGAACTTCTCGGCAGCCTTGATCAGGCCGATGTTGCCCTCCTGGATCAGATCCAGGAATGCCAGATTGTGGCCCACATGCTTTTTGGCAATGGACACCACCAGACGCAGGTTGCTTCGCTCAGGCTGCGGCGGGCGTCAGCCATCGCGGCGGGTCTTGAGCAGCTCAGCGCGCTTTTCGTCGCTCAGGGGCCGTTCTCCACAGCCTCCATAGCTTCCTCTTCGGCAGCCTTTTCCTCGGCATCCTCGCTGGGCTTCTCGTTGCCCTCCTCGTCCAGATCTTCGGTATAGCTGCGGCTGTTCTCA
>ENA-OPZM01000415-OPZM01000415.1-human-gut-metagenome-genome-assembly--contig:-NODE-415-length-18771-cov-2.271562_pt1 | contig 18771 bp, 29 predicted proteins | sample MGYA00242478_ERZ504493 | MGnify/ENA primary metagenome ERZ504493 (study PRJEB26092, sample SAMD00036227) | human gut metagenome | host: Homo sapiens | study: EMG produced TPA metagenomics assembly of...
ATGCAAAGTATCAGGTGGAGATTCTGTCTGGAAAGTCTTGCAAGAGATCTGCTATAGTCGGTGAAGTGTTTGAGCGTGGCCAGCATGACAGATGATCCATATCCCTAAAGTAAAGATAGATCGTCGAGTTGTGAAACCCGGCTTTTTCGGCGATCTTCCGTATAGAGAGAGACTCAAGTCCCTCCTGGTCGATCAGTTCCCGGGCCGCTTCGATGAAGCGGATCATGTTCTGTGTTCTTAATTCTTCTTTTTGATTCATTGACATACCTTTTGATTCCTTCATTTTTCACAAATTTCCTAAAAATGTAGGGCTGCCCGTAAAGAGGCTAAGCTTATAAATTATATCATTTTTGCAGTGCTTTTACAAGTGACAAAACGGATATAGACAGAATATATAAGCGAAAAAAATGTTTGTTAAAAAATTAATCAATATCATTGACAATAAGCGCGCTTATCTATATAATTATGGTAAAAATGTTAGAAAAAGCGCGCTTATCAAAAAGAATTATGTGAAAACTAACTATAGATTTTGTCTATAGTTAAACATGGCAAGGAGGGAAAATATGAAACTTGAGATTGGCAATTTCTATGTCAGAGACATTGTATTCGGAAACGAACTGTCTTTGAAGGACGGTGTGCTCACCGTAAACAAAGAAGAGCCCTTGACTATATCCGGCAGGATGAGAGGATCACAGAAGCAGAGCTTTATATTGCGAAGCCTGGCGATAAGATCCGGATGTGTCCGGTAAAAGAGGCGATCGAACCCAGGATCCGTCCGGATGGAAGGGGAATCTTCCCGGGATATACGGATGATCTGCGCCGGCGGGCGAAGGTGTGGTATATGCACTGAAAAACTGCAGCGTCCTGGTTGTCGGAAAGCACTGGGGAGGCTTCCAGGACGGTGTGATCGATATGAGCGGAGAGGGACAGAAATATACATATTTCGGCCAGCTCAACAATATCGTTCTGGTGGCAGACACCAATGAGGATTTTGAAAAGCATGAGCAGCAGAAGAAAAATGACGCACTGAGAAGAGCCGGACATAAGCTGGCAGAGTTTATCGGTGCATGTGTAAAAGAGCTGACACCGGAAGATACGGAAGTTTATGAACTGGAAGCAGCGATCAGAAGAGATCCGGAAATTGAAAAGCTGCCTTCTGTTGTTTATGTAATGCAGCCGCAGTCCCAGATGGAAGAGATGGGCTACAACGACCTGCTTTACGGATGGGATACCAACCACATGGTGCCGACCTTCATGCATCCAAACGAGGTGCTGGACGGAGCGCTGGTATCAGGAAGCTTTATGCCGGTTTCCTCCAAATGGTCTACTTATGATATGCAGAACTGTCCGAACATCAAAGCATTGTATAAGGCTCATGGCAAGACGATCAACTTCCTGGGCGTGATCATGTCCAACCTGAATGTGGCTCTGGATCAGAAGGAACGTGCGGCGCAGTTTGTTGCACAGATTGCAACCAGCCTTGGGGCGGACGGAGCAGTCGTTGCAGAGGAAGGCTATGGAAACCCGGACGCCGACTTTGTAGGCTGCATCGTAGCACTGGAAGACGCTGGTGTTAAGACAGTAGGCGTAACGAATGAGTGTACCGGACGTGACGGACAGTCCCAGCCGCTGGTAACACTGGATGAGAAATGTGACGCTATCGTTTCCTGCGGAAACGTATCAGAGCTTATTGAGCTTCCTCCGATGGAGACCGTGCTCGGAGAGCTGGAAGCACTTGGAAGAGACGGACTTTCCGGCGGATGGCAGATGATGAGATTTTAGGACCTTCCGTGAGAAAAGACGGTTCCATCATTATGGAAAACAATTCTATGTTCTGTGGTGACCAGGTGTGCGGCTGGTCTCCGAAGACGATGAAAGAGTTCTAGGCGGAGGTGAAAAGATGAAAAAAGCAGTTTTATATATCAATCAGTTTTTTGGTCAGATCGGTGGTGAGGAGCAGGCAGGAATCGCGCCTGAAATTCACGAAGGACAAGTAGGGCCGGCAAGTGCAGTTTGCAAAGGTATCTGGATGCCGAGATCACACACACCATTATCTGCGGCGATAACTATATGGGAACCAATACCGAGGCGGCAGTAAGTGAGATCCTTGGTATGCTGGAAGGAAAAGAGATCGATCTCTTCCTTGCAGGACCTGCGTTCCAGGCCGGACGTTACGGCGTGGCCTGCGGAACCATCTGTAAAGCCGTGAAAGAAAAATTCAACATTCCGGTGGTGACATCCATGAATGTGGAAAATCCGGGTGTAGAGATGTTTAAAAAAGATATGTACATTATTCAGGGTGGCAATATTGCCGCAAAAATGCGCAAGGATGTTACCGCAATGGTCAAGGTGGCGAATAAGCTGCTGAATGGCGAACCGGTGGGAAGCGCGGATGAGGAAGGATATTTTGCAAGAGGTATCCGCCGTCAGACCTGGCTTGCCGATGGAAAGCCGGCATCTGAGCGTATGATCGATATGCTGGTGAAAAAATTGAATGGAGAGCCTTTCCAGACAGAGCTGCCGATCCCGAAGATCGACAGGGTACCGATCGCTCCGGCAGTGAAGGATCTGAAGAAAGCAAGGATCGCACTGGTGACTACAGGCGGTATCGTTCCGGTAGACAATCCGGACCATATCCAGTCTGCGTCTGCAACGCGCTGGGGACGTTATGACATTTCCAATGTAGATGCGCTGAAGGGCGGAGAGTATAAGACGATCCATGCAGGATTTGACCCGGCGGCAGCTGATGCGGATCCAAACGTCATCACTCCGATTGATGCCTTAAAGGTGCTGGAAAAGGAAGGATTTTACGGAAGCCTGCATCCTTATTTCTACTCCACGGTAGGAACAGGAACTACGGAGCAGAGCCCAGAGAATGGCAAGAGAAATGGTTCCGTATCTCAAAGAAGACAATGTGGACGCCGTGATCATGGTCTCCACCTGAGGTACCTGTACTCGTTGCGGTGCAACGATGGTAAAAGAAATCGAAAGGGCTGGTTTCCCGATCGTTCAGATGTGTAATCTGATCCCGGTAGCAAAGACTGTTGGATCCAACAGGATTGTTCCGACCATCTCTATCCCATATCCGCTGGGAGACCCGGGCACACCGAAGGAAGAACAGTGGAAGCTTCGTTATCACAGGACAAAAGTGGCTCTTGAGAGCCTTGCTACGGACATTACAGAGCAGACGGTATTCCGTGTATAAGGAGGGAAGGGGCGGGAAACGCCGCCCCTTGCCGTACTGGAAAGGAGAGAGTGTATGGACAAGAAGAAAGCGGGGAATACAGTATTTATTGTTTCGCTGGTCATAGTTGCTGTTATGGTATATGGTCAGTTGTGTTTAATGATAGTTTTACGGTTGTCTCCAATGCGGCGTTTAATTTTCTGACCACAGATTTCGGGTGGCTGTATCTGCTGGCGATGATCGTGTTTCTGGTATTTATCGTATATGTGGCCTTTGGCAGATTCGGGAAAATCCGTCTGGGCGGTGATGATTCCAGACCGGAATACAGTAATCTTACCTGGTTTGGCCTTCTGTTTTGGCTGTGGTATGGGTGTAGGTCTGGTATTCTGGGGAGTCGCAGAGCCGTTGAGCCATTATCTGAATCCGACGGAAGGAATCGAAGGAGCAACGCCTGAAGCGGCAGATTTTGCGATCAAATCCTTTTTTACCCATTGGGGAATCCTGCCCTGGGCAAACTATGCGGTGATTGGTCTTGCGCTTGCTTATTTTATGTTCCGCAAGAATAAAAAGGGTCTGATCAGCACGATCCTGGAACCGCTGATCGGTGAAAAGCTGGCAAATGGATGGCTTGGAAAGCTGGTAGACATTCTGGCGGTATTTGCAACAGTTGCAGGAGTGGTAACATCTCTTGGGGCTTGGGACACTGCAGATCAACGCCGGATTGGAATATATGTTTGGAATTCCTTCTAACCTGATGGTACAGATCATCATTATTGTGGTGGTTTCCTTCCTTTACATCGGATCTGCGGTATCCGGTATTGAGAAAGGCATCAAGATCATATCGGATACAAACCTGTATGTTGCTATCGGGCTGATGGTCGTATGCTTTATCGTAGGGCCGAAGATCGAGGTGTTGAATAGTTTTATCAATGGCATCGGTCAGTATATTGGCGATTTTATCCCGGATGCAATGTGGATCAATTCTTATGGCGACAACAGCTGGCTGGGAAGCTGGAGACTGTTCTACTGGGCATGGTTCATTGCATGGGCTCCGTTTGTTGGCGTATTTATCGCCCGTATCTCCAAGGGACGTACCATCCGTGAATTTGTGATGGGCGTGGTACTGGTTCCGGCTATCGCATCCTGTATCTGGGGAGCTGTTTTTGGAAACCTTGGAATCAACCTGGCAGAAAAAGGCAAAATGGCGATCGAAACTCTGCAGGAGCTGTCGCTACGCCGGAGGTCGGATTGTTTGTCGTACTAAATGAATATCCGCTGGGATTTTTGCTGTCCATTGTGGCGATCGTATCTCTGTGCGCATTCTTTATTACGTCTGCAAACTCAGGCGTATATGTATTGTCAATGCTTTCCACAGATGGAGATATCAATCCTCCGAACAGCAAGAAGATCCTCTGGGGTGTTATCCAGTCTGTTATGGCTGTCGGCCTGCTGATGGCAGGAGGACTGAAGCTCTTCAGACCATATCGCTGGCGGCGGCGTTCCCGTTCATTTTCATCATGTTCGGAGCATGTGCGTCATTTATCAAGGCAGTCCGCTCAGAAAAGGTTGTAGAGAAGCATGAAACAGGCAAGAACGCTGTGACCAGGCAGAGACCGGAAGTCTGGGAGGAGCTTAAAAGCTCTGGCATATACCGGGTAAAAAAAAGAATATATCGAAGAAAAAAACGGATCCATCACGGATTATTATCTGGAACTGTACCGATGGTATACGAAGACCGCCAAAAAGTATCTTACGATCCCTCCAGGCTGTGAGTATCCCATCTGGCTGTCGCTGGGCGAGGAGTTCATGCTGCAGCCAGTGGAGAATACTGTGATCCTGAAGCTCGAGATCCCGGAAGGGCAGTATCTGATCTGCAATATGAAAGGATGGGATTACCGGGTAAATTACTGGTATGTTCCTCTGGATCAGGAAGATGACAAAAAGCACAAAGAAGAGCTTAAGCGTTATGGCATTGCGTCAGAAGATGAACTGGTGACCGGGCGGAAGGGTGAGTTTTATCCAATGCTGAAAAGAAAGATCACTGGCAGCTGGGAGCGGATATTTACGGTGCCGCCGGATACGGAAGAGAATGCGGCGGCTACCGCGTGGGAACTTCGGAAAAGCTGGGTGCGGGAAGTGAGAAGATATGAGTGATGGAACAAAAGAAATAAAAAAGATGTTTACCGTGCAGGCGGATAGAGTGCTGTGTACGCTGGCCAGAGACGGCGTATACTATGTGAAAAAAAAGTTACGTTCAACAAAAATATCAGGAGACGGCTTGGATCTTCCGGGAAGCCTACGATTTTTTTACAGCGCATGCATCTGAAATTTTAAGTAAGCCCCTTGAAGCTGAATCCCCAGTATGGCTTTTCGGCGATCCCGTATGGGCGCTGCCGGATCCGGGCACTCACCGCCTGCAAATAGAGATCCCCAAGGAGGAAGTCCTTTTATTTGACCGGCGTAAATGGAACCGGATCCTGAATCTTTCTTATGTAGGAACGAAGGAAGAGGAACAGGAATTTGGCGCGCGGATGAAAAAGCAAGGAGTCATGGATGCGTCGGATGTCTTTGCAAAGCCCTATTATCCTCAGCTGAAGGCGGAAATCAAGAAGAGCTGGAGGCGGCTGTTTGATGATTTTCATGAGGAGAAGATGGATGTAAAAGATATCCAGGGCGCTTCCTGGTGCCTGAAAAAAGAGTGGATCTCGGCAAAAAAATAGAGAAGGTCAAACAATAAGACGAATAGAAAATATGTTCTATTCCGTCTTGCTTTTTTGATCAATGGTTAAGATCCCGTTTTCTTTTGTAACATCAAATTTCAGAGGATTCTCTCTGGCCCATTCCGGGTCTTTGTCTGCATGATCCTTCCAGATATAATAGGCCTTCAGGAAACCACCATGAACCATTTTCTCTGCATTCAGCCGTGCCTGGACCGCATCGTCGAAATTCTGGAAGGTGCCAAGATAAAAGCGCTTCCCTTTAAAACCGATGTCAACGCGGTAACGGTCGTTTTTCATTTGATAGACGCCGCGGAAGCCGCTGGTGTTATCTTTTCTGTGCTTTCGGTTTTCCAGGATCTCTACACAGGTGCCGTCGATGATATGAAGCTGGCCTGCAATGTTTTTCTGGTTTTCTGTCTTGAGACAGCCGCAGCTTTTATAATTTCCATGTACCAGTTTCGCTTCTGAGATATCAGAAGTATTGCCGCAGTCGCAGAGACAGTGCCAGTATACAGAGCCGTTCCGGTCTCTTTTTTCTGTAGGGAATAAAGCCGTCAGCCGTCCGAATCTTCTGCCGGTAATGTCAAGTATCTTGCTGCCGTGTTTTTGTGTCAAAAGTGTCTCCCTTCTCTCACTTAAAAAGTGTACCTTCTCAAACCCTTCTTTGTAAAATTTATGTAAATGGCATTAAGTTTATTTTACTTGAAAAGCGCGCTTTTTCAAGTGCCAGTATGATCTGGAACTATTTTCCTTTTTACAGGAACCGGACACATAGATATAACCGGGAAATATTCGAAAATATCAGGAAAGGAGTAGAAGAGTGCAGAGACTATCGGTATAATAGAGACTATAAAGAGGATATCATATAGATATATCTGGTAAAGGGGAATGTGGATGAAAGCAAAGATACTGATCGCTGACGATGAAAAGGAGATTCGTGATATTGTAAAGATGCTGTTGGAAGGGGAAGGCTATGAGGTAATGGCGGCAGCTGACGGGCAGGAGGCGCTTTCGCTTGCAGATGCTTCCGTCGACCTTTATATCCTGGATGTGAATATGCCGAAATTGTCAGGATTTGGAGCGGCAGCAGAGATCCGGAAACATTATTATGCGCCGATCTTGTTCCTGACGGCGTATTCCGGAGAGTCGGACAAGGTCATGGGATTTTCGGTAGGTGGGGACGATTATCTGGTCAAGCCCTTCTCTAATATGGAACTTCTTCTGAGAGTACGGGCGCATCTTCGAAGAGCAAAGGATTACGGCCCGGCATCCGTTCCAGAGGTGGCTGAGAGGGAAGAACGGCCAGGGATTATTCATTATAAGGATCTGAGGCTGGATCTGGACAGACAGTCCGTAGAGAAGGATGGAGAGGTCATTGTACTGACTTATACAGAATTTAAGATCTTGGAACTGTTTTTGACTCATCGCAAAAGATATTTTCCATGGACAATATTTACCAGAGTGTCTGGGAGGATGAAGCAGTGGGAGATGGTACTATTATGGTACATATTAAGAATCTGCGTAAAAGCTGAAAGATAATTCCAGAAATCCGGAATATATCAAAACGGCATGGGGAAAGGGGTATTATGTCGATTAAGGGGAAAAAGCTGGCTGTCGTGATATTGGAATATTTGCTGATCAGTGTGCTGATATCGTTATTCGTGTTTTGCTTTTTGTATTTTTGTCGGGGTCTATTGTAGAAAACTATTTCTGGCACCATGGGATTGTATTGACAGAGGTACAGAAAAGGGTATTCAGCGTCTGGCTGCGGAGCGTGTGCGGGCTTGCAGGCTGATTATTTTTGTCGTTTTATTCCTGTTCATGCTGGGGCAGAGACTGTCTTATCTGATTCAGATCATCCAGGGGGTGGAGCTGCTGAAGGAAAAGGAAATGGAGACCAGGATCCCGCTGGAAGGTGACGATGAATTGACGAGGCTGGCAGAAACGATCAATTTTGTGGCGGCATCCAGAAGAGAGCTGGATCAGAGAGAACGGCAGATGCAGGAGGAAAAGGAGGCATGGGTACGCTCTATGTCCCATGATATCCGAACACCGCTGACCTCAATGGTGTCTTATTCGGAGCTTTTGCTGGACAAGGAAAATCCGGAGCCGGAGGAGTTGAGAGACGCTGTACGGCTGATGCATGAGAAATCCCTGCAGATAAAGGAACTGACGGATCAGCTGATGGGGCAGGAAGGAATCCGTTGGGAAGATATAGAAGATATTGCCTTTCTATTTTCTCAACTGGTGCAGGAGTGGGAAGAGATCCTGGAAGAACGTTTCACGATCAGGACAGATCTGAGCGGACTTGCAGCCTTGGAAGGCAGGATGGATATCTTTTCATTAAAAAGGATCTTTGACAATCTGATATCTAATATAGAAAAGTATGCGGACGAAGAGAAGGAAATAATTTTAAAAGTGGAAAATCAAAATCGATGCGTGATCATTACCCAGGAAAACGGAATCCGAAGGGACGAACGTCAGGAAGACAGCCATAGGATCGGTCTTGCAAATATACGTAAGCTTGCGCAGATCTACAAAGGGATATGGAGGCCGGGGAGATGGATGGGACCTTCCGTATCCGGATCAGACTGGAAATTTCTCCGGTTCTTCAGAATTCTTCAGAAATCTCTCCATAATTTCTTTATGAAAAATTGTTAAACTGCGTTTGTAAAGAAAAAGAGGAAAGAAAAGGAGAAATAATTATGGCGATTGGAATGATTGTAATTTTGTTTGTAGGACTGTGTGTGATCAGTATTTTAGGAACGCTTCTGCTCCTGCTGGTTAAAAGTGAGAAAGCGAAAAGAAAGATATTTTATGCAATGAGTGTCTGGGGAATGACGGTTGCTGTGCTGAGCGCGACCAGTCTGCCGACCAACTATACGGCGCAGCAGATTGCGGCATGGGCTCTCGGTTCTTAAGCGTTGCCGGAATAGTTGTACACGTAAAAGCAAAAGAAAAGATGCAGCTTAATATAGCGTATGCATTGGTTATAGTATCCTGCCTGGGAGGAGTTGTAAAAATGTTCCTTATTTAAAGCAGGCAGAATTTCAGAACAGGAAAGGGATAACGGAATGAAAAAGATTGTTTTTTTGGGAGACAGTATTACAGATGCATTTCACAAGATGAATGTGGATGAGGAAAAGCTGGGAAATGGATATGTAAAAATCATCTCTGAGAAACTGAAAGAAAGAAAAAACAGGTTTTTATCCGCAATGCCGGGCACGATGGGTTCACCCGTGTCCGGCCTTCTGCGTTTGTTTGAGTATGACTGTATGCAGCATGATCCGGATCTGGTAAGTATCCAGATCGGGTGTAATGATGCGGCAGTGTTTATGAATACCGGGAAAACGCTTGAAGCACAGGAGTTTGCAGAGAATTACCGCAGGCTTCTCGGGCGGATAAAGGAAAGTACCAGAGCAGAGATTCTGTGTATGGGGCCATTTATCTTTCCTCATCCGCTGGAGTATGCAAACTGGATCCCGGTGATCAAAAGAATTGAAGAGATAGAGCATGAGGCAGCCCGGGATATGGCAGCCAGGTTTCTGCCGCTGCACGATATTTTGAACCGGACGGCGGAGAAAGAAGGGTATGATGCAGTGACGGCAGACGGAACGCATCTGACCAGATATGGAGCAGGGATCGTAGCGGATCTGTGGATCGGGGCAGCCATGGAGATGGGAATTTAAATGTTGGATTTTTGACTGAATGGATTGACTTCTCCCAGATACGGTGCTATGATAATGATATCAAAATGATATCACAACTCAGAGAGAGGAGAGTCACTATGAAGAAAGAAAATGTACAGGAAAAAGTGCTGCATCCGGCCAGTGGATATCTGATGCTTCTTTTCGGGTTAGTTATATTGATTGCAGGGATTGGAGGCATTATTGCGGGATCGGTTGTGGGAGCTATGAACGAAAATGGAGTGCTGATCGGTGTAGGCGTCTGCGTGGGGACAATCCTGATTATCGCTGGGATTCTGTTTCTGTGCGGGCTGAAAGTACTGAATCCTAATGAAGCATATGTGCTGACATTATTTGGAAATTATTATGGAACGATCAAACAGGAAGGATTCTTCTGGACGAATCCTTTCTGCTCGGCGATCAATCCGACAGTAAAAGCATTGCCGGTTGTAACGGGAAAGGTGGAAGGTTCTGTCGGGACCATATCTGTGGGAGCCGGAAAGAAGGTTTCCATGCGGATGATGACACTGGACAATAAAAAACAGAAGGTAAATGATCTTATGGGGAACCCGGTAGAGATAGGAGCGGTTGTGATCTGGCGCGTGGTAGATCCTACCAAAGCTGTGATCAACGTGGAAAACTATAAGAATTACCTGTCTATTCAGTGTGATGCAATCATCCGGAATACGGCAAGGCAGTATCCTTATGATACGAATGAGAGCGGGGATGAGAAATCCTTGCGGGGAAGCAGCCAGGAGATTGCAGACATCATGTGTCAGGAGCTTCAGAAGAAAACAGAAGATGCGGGTATCAAGATTGAAGAGGTGCGGATCACCCATCTGGCTTATGCGCCTGAGATTGCATCCGCAATGCTGCAGAGGCAGCAGGCTGCCGCTATCATTGACGCCAGACAGAAGATCGTGGAAGGTGCTGTCGGCATGGTAGAGATGGCACTGACAAAGCTGAATGAAACGAGATCGTTGAGCTTGATGAGGAGCGTAAAGCAGCCATGGTCAGCAACCTGCTGGTAGTCCTGTGCGGCAATAAAGAGGCTCAGCCTATTGTAAACAGCGGAACACTGTATTAACGAAGGCTGGGAAAGGTAACGGCGGCAGACATAAGAGTCACCAGATCGGCTGCCGGAAAACTGGACGGAAAGGGGGCGTGCTTTTGGGAAAAGAGGATAAAGCGGCGGAAAAATCAAAAGCCAAGAAACAGGTCCCCCTGCGCCTGTCACAGAAGCTGTATGATGAGATCGCTCAGTGGGCGGAAGATGATTTCCGGTCAATGAACGGTCAGATCGAGTACCTTTTGACAGAGTGCGTGAAGCGCCGGAAGGGAAAAAAGGAATAAATGGGATCTTAAAACGAGATTTCCGTAGATGGTGCAGGAAAAGGACGTATTGCGAAAAGCGATACGTCCTTTTCCTGTGTGGCATATGTCTTGATGACAGGAAGCAGAAATAAGGGAAAAACCAGAGAAAATAGTTTGTACCACTTTTCTTCAACTATTTTTCGTGTATACTGTTTAGAGGGAAATAAAGAAGAGGGGAATGTACTGCAAAAACAAGAATTTCAGATAATTTGTGGGCGGGTAAAACAAATGAGGAAGATGAAGGAGAGGGTAAAATGTTTAAAGATCATGCATAAAATTGACAGGAGAAAAGCAGCGGCAGTGCTTGTGCTCCTTTTGGTGATGATTCTTTCGGTGACTGTTTTTTCAAAGGCGGCAAGCGACCCGGAGAATCATGCGGAAACAATCGAAGCGCTCGATGAAAAGAAAGAGGATGTCCTGAAACTGACGGCGACATCAGCGGCGGCGGCCACTGCGCTTGCGGCAATACCCGGCGACGCGACGACACCTGTGGCAAATAAAATGGCGGATCTGTCATCGTATTTTTGATCATTCTGATGGTTGTTTTCCTGGAAAGTATTTGGTCACGCTTACAGGATATGCAGCATTTACAATATTGATTCCGGCAGCATGTGCACTGCTGATAGTGGGGATATGTGTGAATCGGACGTTTCTCCAGGTGCTGGCTTTGAAAAATAGCCGCATTTGGACTTGTGATATTCCTGATCATCCCAATCAGTATGAATGTTTCGGCGATGATAGAAGAAACCTATGATCTGAGTGTTGAGGAAACGATGGAAGAGGCGGAGGGAATCACGGAAGAAATAGATGAAAGTACGGATTCAGAGGGGAATATTGTAGAGAAAGCCTTATCTAAGATCAAGGATGGAGCAGAGGGGCTGCTGAAAAAAAGGCGAAACTCTTCTGAACCATTTTATTGAAACGATTGCTGTAATGCTGGTTACCTCCTGCCTGATCCCGATCATTGTACTGGTGTTTATGTCCTGGTTTGTCAAAATGTTATTTGGAGTGAAGATAAGCGCTCCAAAAGATATGCCGAAACGGATTGCCACGAAGTTCCCCGGATATAAAAAAGAAGTGAGCGGGAAACTTTCCTAAGTAAGTGAGCATGACTTCCTTTCCCCCTGCATAGATTGTAAAAACAAGATGTGCAGGGGGATTTTTCTTGAAGGATTATATTGAAGAGCGGGCGGTGGAGATCGCATACTATATCATCGAGCACAAGGCCACAGTGAGGCAGACGGCAAAGCAGTTTGGGGTGAGTAAATCGACGATACATAAGGATGTGACGGAGCGTTTGTGGCAGGTGAATCCGGCCCTGGCGGCAGAAGCCAGGAAGGTGCTTGATGTCAACAAATCCGAACGCCATATCCGGGGCGGCCTTGCTACAAGGGAGAAGTATCTGCATCAGCATGCATAAAAATTTGCTGTTGCATTATTGAAAAAATATGTTAATATAGTGCCTGTGAAAAGGAGAGGTTACTATGAACAAAAGATTAGTTGTCTTTCAGGGCCCAAATGACGTTGTGGAATTCGTAAGGAAGGTCACGAAATATCCATATGATATGGATATGAAGCACGGAAGGTATATCGTTGACGCGAAATCTTTGCTCGGCCTTATGAACCTTGGATTCCAGAAAAAGATTGAATTAAAAGTCTATGGCGACGATTGTGAAGAGCTTTGGAACGATATCAGAGAATTTGTAGCGGCATAGAAATGCAGCAGCAAAAGGACTATGCAGGGGTAAAGCAGATATGCTTTGCTCCTGTTTTTATATGCGCTTATCGGAAACTGCATTGACAAATATTCGTGAAAAGAGGATAATGGTTCGAGTCGGAAAGGAAGATGAGGGAACTTGAAAAGTTTGGTACAAAAGAAGGATAGAAGCCATTATCTGTTCAGTAACCGGGAGCTTACTGCTTTGATCATCCCGCTGATCATTGAACAGATGCTGGCTGTGCTGGTGGGGATGGCCGACAGTATCATGGTGGCGAGCGTCGGGGAAGCAGCAGTGTCTGGTGTTTCCTGGTAGACAATATTATGGTGCTGCTGATCAATGTGTTTTCAGCGCTGGCCACAGGAGGCGCTGTCGTGGCGGGGCAGTATCTGGGACAGGGAAGAAAGGAAGGTGCCAGAAAGGCTGCAGATCAGCTGGTTTGGTTTATCACGATCTGCGCAGTGGCGATTACATTGCTCATTTATGTCTGCCGCTACTGGATCCTGCATGGTGTGTTCGGACAGATTGATGCTGAAGTGATGGGCCATGCCAATACCTATCTTTTGATCGTAACGGCATCGATTCCCTTTATAGCATTATATAACGGCGGCGCGGCCATTTTCCGGACGATGGGAAATTCCCAGATCTCCATGCGGGTATCTATTGTGATGAACATCATCAATGTGACGGGGAATGCGATCCTGATTTATGGAGTACACATGGGAACTGCCGGAGTGGCGATCCCGACGCTGGTTTCCAGAATCGTTGGCGGCGGTTTTGATCATGGTGCTTCTCTGTGACAGCCGGAGAGAAATATCGGTGACCCCGTCGCTGAACTATCGCCTGATTTTATGCTGATCAGGAAAATCCTGAGCGTTGGAATACCAAATGGACTGGAAAACAGTATGTTTCAGCTGGGGAAAATTATTGTGCTGAGCCTGGTTTCTACCTTTGGGACTTATGCAATCGCAGCCAATGCTGTTTCCAATACTCTGGCTTCATTCCAGGTCCTGCCGGGAATGGCCATTGCACTTGCGGTCACCACGGTGATTGCAAGGTGTGTCGGGGCAGGGGATTATGAACAGGTGAAATATTATACCAGAAAATTAATCCTGATCACCCACGGAGCGCTGGTAATTACAAATGTTGTCATTGTGGTGGCGCTTCCATTCATCTTAAAGGTTTACCATCTGTCGGATATCACAGCAGAGACAACTTCGCAGATCGTTATTTTTTATGCAGTCTGCAGCGTGCTGTTCTGGCCGTTATCATTTACCCTCCCGGCTACATTCCGGGCATCCGGTGATGCGAAAATGTGTATGATCATTTCGGTGGTGTCTATGTGGATATTCCGGGTCATTTTCAGCTATGTGCTGGGCGAATATTTGGGCATGGGCGTATTCGGAGTATGGGTGGCTATGATCATCGACTGGCTGGTACGGGAGAGCTGTTTTGTGATAAGGTACCGCAGCGGGAAATGGAAACACCAGGCTATTTCTTAAGGGGAATTTTCGCAGGAACGTAGAAAATGTCATTGTAAAAGTGGATTTCCTACTTTATAATAAATAAATACAATGATTTTCGAAAAAGAAAATGTAGTTGTTTTGACAGTGTATATAAGGAGGAACAAGGGTGAAAAGAGAGTTAGTCATTGTCCTGGATTTTGGCGGACAGTATAACCAGCTGGTGGCAAGACGTGTCCGGGAATGTAATGTATATTGTGAGATTTATTCTTATCGGATTGATATTTGAAAAGATCAAAGCCATGAATCCTAAGGGAATTATCCTGACCGGAGGACCAAACAGCTGTTATCTGGAGGATTCCCCCACATATTCCAGAGAATTATTTGAACTGGGAATCCCGGTACTTGGCCTGTGCTATGGGGCGCAGCTGATGATGCAAGTGCTGGGTGGCAAGGTAGAACGTGCAGACGTCAGAGAGTACGGCAAGACGGAAGTCTGATCGACAAGAAGGCTTCCAAAGTATTCCGGGATGTATCTGAAAAGACTGTATGCTGGATGAGCCATTTCGATTACATTTCAGAGATCGCACCGGGATTTGAGATCACAGCGCACACAGCAGACTGTCCGACAGCAGCGGCAGAAAATGAAGAAAAGAAGCTGTATGCGATCCAGTTCCATCCGGAAGTGCTCCACACACAGGAAGGAACGAAAATGCTCTTTAACTTTGTGCGGAATGTCTGCGGATGTGCAGGAGACTGGAAGATGGACTCCTTTGTAGAGAGTTCGATCGAAGCAATCCGTGAAAAAGTGGGAGACGGCAAGGTATTGTTGGCGTTATCCGGCGGTGTGGATTCGTCTGTGGCAGCAGGACTTCTTTCCAGAGCTATCGGAAAGCAGCTGACCTGTGTATTTGTTGATCATGGCCTCCTCAGAAAAAATGAAGGGGACGAAGTAGAGGCAGTCTTCGGACCGGAAGGGGATTTTGACCTGAATTTTATCCGTGTCAATGCACAGGAAAGATATTATGGCAAGCTGGCCGGTGTGACAGAGCCGGAGCAGAAGCGTAAGATTATCGGCGAGGAATTCATCCGTGTGTTTGAGGAAGAGGCAAAGAAGATCGGCGCCGTAGACTTCCTGGCGCAGGGAACTATTTATCCGGATGTGGTAGAGAGCGGTCTGGGCGGAGAATCCGCTGTGATCAAATCTCATCATAACGTAGGCGGACTTCCGGATTACGTTGATTTTAAAGAAATCATCGAGCCGCTTCATGATCTTTTCAAAGACGAAGTAAGAAAAGCAGGACTGGAACTGGGACTTCCGAAAGAACTGGTATTCCGTCAGCCGTTCCCGGGACCGGGACTCGGTATCCGTATCATCGGAGAGGTGACGGCGGAGAAGGTAAAGATCGTACAGGATGCTGACGCTATTTACCGGGAAGAGATCGCAAATGCCGGACTGGACCAGGAGATCAACCAGTATTTTGCGGCACTGACTAATATGCGTTCTGTTGGCGTCATGGGAGACGAAAGGACTTATGACTATGCAGTGGCGCTGCGTGCGGTGAAGACGATTGATTTCATGACAGCCGAGGCGGCGGAGATCCCGTATGAGGTGCTGCAGAAGGTGATGAGCAGGATCATTAATGAGGTCAAGGGGGTTAACCGGGTATTCTATGATCTGACCAGTAAACCGCCGGGGACGATAGAGTTCGAATAATCCACACAATTTGATAAAGCCAGTATTTATGCGGGTTGCAAACAAATTTGCTTAGTGATTGGCAACGAAATGGCAACATTTTGTGATTATTCAAAAGATAAGAATTTTATTTCATAACGTATATAAAGAAACCTTACTGATTTTCAGAAGTAAAAAACTGAATATCGGTAAGGTTTTCTTTTTTCTTATTTTTCTTTTTTAGTCAATTCTTTTACAAGGTAATCACTCAGTTCCTGAGATGGTACCTTGGCACGTTTCTGGTAAGTATCCAGTTCCGGGTACTTATATCTCCATTCATCATATTCTTCCTTGCTGATTTCACCGTTTTCCAGTTTGTCAGCTTGTTCCATCCATGCACGAAACATTTCATCGACAGATGAACCGGGAGCAGATATGGAAGAGTCAAGGCAGAGATGAGGTTGTCCATCTACATTTTTTACCTTCAGACCATACATATCTTCCAGTGCAAATAGTGTATGCATCAGACCTATATGGGTATCAATATCGGGCACGGTTAAAGCATGTGTGTTGACACCAAAGATCTGAGACATTTGTTTTACAAGATCAATCTTAGGAACTCTGGCTTCAGATTCATACTGAGCCATGCGGACATCTGAGGTTTTTCCCATGAATCCCAGTTGTTCTCCGAGTTGCTTTTGTGTCATGCCGATGCAGTTACGAAAATATTTGATACGTTGTCCGATTGCCATTTTTGTTTGCCTCCTTATAGTAGTCATTCGTGTTGTCATAATTAATTGTGATAGAAAATAAAACAATTCTGTTTAGGTTCAGTATAGCATGAGCAATTTCGGATAGCAAGAAGAACTTAAACAAAAAAATTTAATATTCTCATAAAATCACTTGACTTAAATTAAAATGTTTAGTACCATGCAAATGTAACAACTTAAACAAATTACGTTAATATAGAGAGGAGAGATGCGATGTGACGAACAGAACTTTTATGACAGTAGAAGAAGTTGCAGCGGAACTGGGAGTTTCCAAGTCTTATGCTTATAAGATTGTCAAACAGTTAAATGATGAATTACAGAAGCTGGGTTATCTTACGGTAGCTGGCAGAGTAAACACCAATTATTTCCGTAAAAAAGTATGTTACAGCGAAGTGTAAGAGAGAGGAGAATTTGTATGAGTATTTACAAAGATAATGTCACTGGGAAGTGGCGAGTGGTTTATCGGTATACCGACTGGACAGGGAAAACGAAACAGACTTCAAAACGAGGATTTCCTACGAAGCGAGAAGCGCAGATGTGGGAACACGAACAAATGTTAAAGCATGATGCAAAACTGGATATGACTTTCGCAAGTTTTTATGAAATCTATGTAGAAGATAAAAAGGAACGAATCCGGGATAACACATGGGGAACTAAGAATAATATTGCCAGAACAAAAATTCTTCCATACTTTGGGGAGAGAAAGATTGCAGAAATTGAACCAAAAGATGTGATTGCATGGCAGAATCATTTGCTTGCATTTAAGAGAGCGAATGGAAAAGGGTATTCTGTTTCATATCTGCGGAAAATCCACAGCCAGTTAAGTGCCATTTTCAATCATGCAGTTGATTTTTATCATTTGCCTTCTAATCCGGCACAGAAAGCTGGAAATATAGCAATAGAGGAATATAAGGAAATGTTGTTCTGGACGAAAGAAGAGTATTTGAAATTTGCAGATGTGATGATGGATAAACCAGTTTCTTACTACGCTTTTGAAATGCTTTACTGGTGTGGTATCCGTGAAGGAGAGTTGCTTGCCCTGACACCAGCGGATTTTGACTTTACAACGCATACACTGCGAATTAACAAATCATATCAAAGATTAAACCGGGAAGATGTGATTACCCCACCAAAGACATTTAAAAGTAACAGATTTATCAAGATGCCACAATTTATATGTGATGAGATGCAGGATTATATGGGAATGCTTTACGGTCTGAAGGAAGACGAAAGAATTTTCACAATTTCCAAATCTTATCTGCATCATGAAATGAACAGAGGATCAAAAGTATCTGGTGTGAAACGAATTCGAGTGCATGATTTGAGACATTCCCATGTATCGTTATTGATCAATATGGGATTTACGGTATTGGCAATCGCAGACCGAATGGGACATGAGAGCATTGATATCACTTACCGATATGCACACCTGTTTCCAAGTGAGCAGACGCAGATGGCAGAACAACTGGATATTGAAAGGATGGAAAAATCAAATGGAGAAGAATCTGGACAGTAAAGGAAGATGGAGAAACAAAATTGTAGCATTCCGGGTATCACCGGAAGAAGCAGAGCAGATTGATGCAAGTGTCCGATTGTCAGGACTTAGCAAGCAGGACTATATCACAAAACGATTAACTGATCGGGAAATTGTGGTACAGGGAAATCCAAGAGTGTATAAAGCATTGCGAAATCAGATGGCAGAGATTTATGAAGAATTGAAACGTCTGGAAAAATGCAGTGAGGAAAATGAAGAGTTGTTGAGTATCCTGAGATTGGTCGCAGAGACATTGTATGGATTGAAAGGGGATAATGAATGACAGTAAAAGAAAAAATGACTGTTCCGATTGCATCTGTTGGCGCAGATGTGGAACAGCCATCAAGTAATAAATTAACCAACCAAAGTATAGCAGATTTGCCCGGTAAGGGCAATCTGCAAGCCACAAATAATGCGGAAAATACAGCAAAATCAGCAAATAAAAAGAATCCAGATGATCTGGAAACAGTTTCCATGATGGAATTATATGATACTGCATATCCACCAAAACTGCCGATTATAGATGGACTTCTGTATAACGGAACTTACCTGTTTGTCGGTTCACCGAAAATTGGAAAATCATTTTCATGGCACAGATCGGTATCACATCAGTGAAGGACTTCCATTGTGGGGCTTTTCAGTCAGAC
>ENA-OPZM01000416-OPZM01000416.1-human-gut-metagenome-genome-assembly--contig:-NODE-416-length-18770-cov-3.354718_pt1 | contig 18770 bp, 14 predicted proteins | sample MGYA00242478_ERZ504493 | MGnify/ENA primary metagenome ERZ504493 (study PRJEB26092, sample SAMD00036227) | human gut metagenome | host: Homo sapiens | study: EMG produced TPA metagenomics assembly of...
ACCGCCTCATCATAATAAAACAATATCCGTGTTCTGGTATACGGGATAACCTGCGTTTTTCCAAATATACTCACTGATATTTCCTGCTTTGGGGATTTTGTTTTTGATATTTTCCAGTTTTTCCCGATTGTCCGGCAGAAGCGGCAGAAGCTTTCTGTCGATATCCGCATATCGTTCTCGCATTTTATGGGTTCCGCCATTTAATCCGATGAGCAGATATAATGCTACACCCATGATCGGAAACACAAGTATCAGAATGATCCATGGCATTTTCATGGAAGAGGTCTGATCAGATGCATATAGTGCCAGAACCAGAATTCCTGCAAAGACTCTGGTCAGCAGATTAACGATCTCCGCATACTCATTCAGCCTTGTGATCATGATAATAATAAAAGCTGCTTCCAATAAAATACAAAGCACCGAAAAGCATAATCGAATGACACCGTTTTTCGTTTTTGCTCTGCCCTCCAATGTATCCTGCTTCATAAAACCGCCCCTTTCTGCATTGAATGGGAATTTCCTGTTGTGCGTAAGCCTAACTGAATATTCCTGTTGCGTAATAAAATCAGCAATTATCTTCTATACTGCAAACAGCGCAGCTCTGACCTGCTGATTCTTTGTCCACCGTAATAAAAAATGAAATATGAAGAAAGCCCTGGAAGCTGCAACTTCGAGGGCTTTTGCTTTTTTTGTTATAAACACTTTAATTCTTTTTTGCCTGCGAGCATTATATCATATGCGATTTTTCTTCGCAATATACTCCGTATATTTTTCAGTTCATAAATACCACATGGCTTTTTCATACTATAATCAGCAGTATGCAGATACATCTTTGCAATTTCTAACGACTCAGAAGGAAATTTTCACCGTTGCAATCCACGATTGGGAGTTTGTTGTCTTTCTTGTTGTTTTCCTCTTTCTTTTATACTTTCCAGCCAACGGCCAATTCTCTGGACTCCACAAATCTGCGATAGATGCCGCCTTGCTGCATGAGCTGTTCGTGAGTACCGCTTTGGACAATTTTGCCACCGTCAATGACGAGGATGTTGTCAGCGTGGCGAACGGTTTTCAGTCGATGGGCAATCATGATGATGGTTTTCTCTTTAGTCAATGCTTCAATGGCATTAGTCAGCTCCTGCTCGCTTTCCGGGTCAACATTGGCGGTTGCCTCGTCCAAAATGACAATGGGTGCATCCTTCATAATGGCTCTGGCAATGGAAATGCGCTGTTTTTCACCGCCGGAAAGATTTGCGCCGCCCTCACCGATAATAGTTTCATACCCATCGGGTAGTGCCATGATGAAATCGTGACAGCAGGCTTTTTTCGCTGCTTCGATAACCTTTTCCATCGGTGCATCCGGCTGACCGAAACGGATATTGTTGGCGATGGTGTCCTGGAACAGATAGACGCTCTGGAACACAAAGCTGAAATTGCGCATCAAACTGTCCATGCTGTATTCCTTTACATCCACACCTCCTAATCTAACGCAGCCCTTGTCCACATCCCAGAACCGGGCGATGAGATGGCAGAGCGTTGTTTTGCCACCACCGGAAGGACCCACGATGGCTGTGGAGGTTTTCTGCGGAATATGCACGGAAATGCCGTCAATAGTCTTTCGCTTGTCGTAAGAGAACTCCACATTCTCCACATCAATATCATAACTATCCGGGGTAATATCTTTTCCGTCAATATCCATAGTAGCATATCCAGCACAGAGTTTGCCTTGCTTACATTCAAGTCAACATTTCGCAGGAGTGCCGAGTAACTGCCAGCACTGTCCAGTGCGCCGAACAGAATAAAGGCGGCAATGACCATGACCACGGCGTTCAGCAGTTCCATTGTGCCGTTCAGATAAAACGCAACGGATACGCCCGCAATGACCACGCCGATGAGCTTGGCTGTCAGACTTTGCAAGAACATGATGGGGACAAAGGTATCTCCGATTTTATGTTTGCTGCTGTGTTTTCGTCGATGGCCTGATTCAGAGCCTTGCTCTTTTCTCCGGTCAGATTGTAAGACTTGACTTCCGCAATGCCCTGAATGTACTCCAGCACCTTTTCCACCAGCTTGCGGTCAGAAGCATCCTTTACCGGTGCGACCGTCTTTGCTTTCTTCTGCAAGTAGCTGTTGACGGCAAAGAACAGGAGCACACCAATTACGGAGATGCCGCCAATCCGCAGGTCAAAGTACAAAATCATCAGCGCAACCACCACCGTGGTCAGAATGCCCTGGGTCACCATCATGACAACACGGGTGGCAACATCTGCCAGAGCCTCCATGCTGTTGGTGGCGACGGAGGTGATATAGCCAAGGCTGTTTTGGTTGAAGTAGCCCATAGGGAGATACTTCAAATGCTCGGCAATTTCAATGCGTTTGTCGGCACAGGTGCCGTATCCAGCCTCGCATTGGAGCATGGTGGAGCAGTAATTCGCAAAAGCATTGCCTGCGATACTAAGCAACATAATACCGAAAGACAGCAAGATATGCTGTACCGTCAGATTTCCGCTCAAAACGCCCTGTAAGGTCACGGCGATAGCCGGAATTTTCAAAGCCTCAAACAGAGCCTTCAGCACACCGAGGAAAATGGACTTTGTAAATTTGCGTTTGTTGATCTCACCGCAAAAATTGAAAAAACGTCTAAATATCTGGATCATTGTGCTGCACCTCCTTCCTCCGTATCCCGCACAGCAATATGAGAACGCCACATCTGTGCGTACAGGCTGTCCTTTTCCAGCAGCTCCTGGTGGGTACCACTGGAGCGGATATTGCCATCCTCCACCACAAATATCCGGTCGCTGTTGGTGATAGTGGAAAGCCTATGGGCAATGACCAGCAGGGTCTTTCCTTTTGTCAGCTTGGCTACGGAGGACTGAATGAGGGCTTCATTTTCCGGATCGGTAAAAGCTGTTGCCTCGTCCAGAATGACGATAGGAGCGTTTTTCAACATGGCACGGGCAATGGCGATACGCTGACGCTCGCCACCGGAGAGATGCCCACCGGCACCGCCCACAATAGTCTGGTAGCCGTGATCCAAACTCATAATAAAGTCATGGCAACCACTGTTCTGGGCCGCCTCAATGACTTCTTCGTCCGTTGCGCTCTGGTTGCCCATACGAATATTTTCCATGACGGTGGTGTCGAACAGGTAATTGTCCTGAGAGACATAGGCAATGTACCGATTGTAGTCCTGCTGGGTCATTTGGCGAATATCCACGCCGCCGAAAGAAATACTGCCGCCGTCCACATCCCACAGTCCCGCAATGAGTTTTGCAATGGTGGATTTCCCGCTGCCGGAAGGACCAACGAGGGCGTTGACCGTGCCTTCCCGAATGGTCATGTTGATGCCATGAAGCACCTCTTTCTCGTGGTAGCCGAAGGTCACGTCATGCAGCGCAATATCGTTATTTTTCGGCTGAGATGCGGAAACCTGCGGGCGGGTCTGCTCCTCCTGCTCTAAAATACCGGTCACTTCTCCGATGATGGTACTCAGCTTTGCCAGATCGTCGCCGTAGGACATAACGGTAATCAGGGATGTGATCAAACCAACGGAGAACAAAATGACCTGAATAAAGGTATTAGCATCCAGCGTACCGGTACGGAACAGCAGACCGCCGATGGGAAGAACCGCCACCATGGTCGCCGGGAAAACGGACATGGCAAGGCAGAAATAGATATTGCATCGCCGCATCCATTCCACATAACAGCTTGCGCCCTCTTTGGCGGCGACCACGAATTTTTCATAGGAGCTTTGTGCCTTGCCAAACGCTTTGATGACCTCAATGCCATTGATATACTCTACCGCAGTATCATTGAGTATCTTGGTTTTATCCACGGTGTTCTGATAGCTTTCCGCATAGCCACGGGTCATTCCTGCATAGCACCCGAATCCGATGGGCACTGTTGCCAGCACAGCCAGAGCCATGCGCCAATCCAGTACAAAGAGATACACCAGCAGGGCAATAGGCACCAACAGGTTTGATGTAAATTCAGGAATGATATGCGCCATAGTGGTCTCGATGCTGTCGATGCGCTCCACCAGTACATTTTTCACCGAACCGGAGGCATATCCAGCACCGTGCCCAGCGGCACACGAGTCAGCTTCTCACATACCCGTTTGCGGATGTTGCCCAACACCGCAAAGGTCGCCTTGTGAGAAAGCGTGGTGGAAATGCTGTGAAAGCCGCATCGCCCCACCCAAAGAAGCGCCATCACAAGGCAGTGTTGTAAGTAAATATTCGTGTCCCGGCATCCACCCAGTAAATCGCCAATCATATTTGCCATGACGAAATAGGGCAAAATGCCACAGATCACGCCACATACAGCACTGAGAACGCTGAGTACATAACGGGAGCGATATTCTCCCGCAAAGTCCCAGATCCACGTTGCTGTAGAGCGTTTCATTTTTGTGTTCATGTTCTACCTCCTGTCATTTCTGTATTCAGCAGGGGGCGTATCAAAGATTTCCTTGAAAGCCGCTGCAAATTTACTTGGATTATCGTAGCCGACAGCAGACGCAATCTCAATAATCCGCTTTTTACGGTCTGTTACCAGCATGGACGCTGCCACATTCATCTTGTAGTTGCGGATATAGGTATAGATGGGGCTGCCATACACACCCTTGAAGCCGTTTTTCAGGGCCGATGTGCTGAGATCAAATTGCTTTGCCAGTTCTTCAGTGGTGTAATTTCGGGTCAAATCGTCGGTCAGCAGCTTATGTACCGCCCTGATCTTCTCAGCCTGGCTGGAATAGAAATACGGGCGTTCATCTTTGTACTCAGACAGTTCCAAAGCCCGCAGGAACACCAGCAGCTCCATGACCTTAATTTTGAAATAGTCCATGCGTATCTTTGCCGGAACATTGTAAAGCTCCGAGAAGATATGCTCAATGGAAGGGTGTTTGCGCAGGATATAGATACTGTCCTTACCGCAGAACTTGTCTGCCAGTTCCGATAAGTCAAAGGACACACCAGGCATTGCATCCCGCACGGATTGTTCCGCATGATCGAGGAAGAAGCCAACCGTGATACCATGATAGTGAGACACAGGAAAATACATATCGCCGCTGTGATGCACCCGGCGATCCATTCGCAAATCGCCCTGTTCCATGTAATACCGCATATCTTTGTCCGTCCGATGCTCGATTCGTCCTTCCCGACAATGGTCGATGCAGAAGATGCGGGACGAACTGTTAAAACGGCTGTAACAATGGGTCATGTGAAAATCGTTATATATCAGGTACACACCGTCAAATACCCGATAAATGGTCATAAGTCCATCGCCGCTGGGATCTCTCATCCGAAGCACCTTGCAATCCTCAGTCTCCACCATTTCTTCCAGATTGTCACCCATGTCCGTACTGTGAAACATTGCCCAGGGACTATATTCATTTTCCAAATTAACACCTCCTCAAAGGCAAGTTATAGGTGGCTAACTCGTATTAATTAAGGAAAGCCGGTTTTCACGGCTTCCGTAGTAATTATATTCATTTTACAGTTTACTTTCTAATCCGATCCGCTTTTTTCGCTCCATTTGGTAAAAAATATTTGCAGCAAAGCTGAAATTCTTATCCCAGCACCACATCCAACACCATCATCACGCTGAATCCCAACGCAAAGAATACTGTACCGATGTTGGAATGCTTTCCAGCAGACATTTCAGGAATCAGTTCTTCCACTACCACATAGAGCATAGCTCCTGCGGCAAAACTCAGCAAATACGGCAAAGCGGGGACAACAAACTGTGCTGCAAGAATTGTTAACACCGCCCCCAGTGGCTCTACAATGCCGGATAGGACACCGCTTAGAAAGGCTTGCCCTTTCTTCATTCCCTCTGCCCGCAGAGGCATAGAGATAATGGCACTCCGGGAAGTTTTGAATGGCGATACCGAGAGATAATGCCAACGCACCCGCTGCTGTGATTTCATCGTTTCCGGTCAAAAAGCCTGCATAGACCACGCCTACTGCCATTCCTTCGGGAATGTTATGGAGTGTTACTGCCAGCAGCAGCATAGTTGTCCTGCCAAATCCACTTTTTACACCTTCCGGCTGGTCAGCATTGCGGTGCAGGTGTGGGATGAGCCTATCCAAAATCAGCAGGAACAGGATGCCAAGCCAGAAACCGGCTGCGGCAGGAATCACCGCACCTTTGCCCATATCCGCCGCCTGTTCCATAGCTGGAATCAGCAAACTCCAGATAGAGGCCGCCACCATAACCCCGGCGGCAAAGCCGGTCAATGCCCGCTGCACTTGCGTTCCAAGTGATCTTTTCAAAAAGAATACGCATCCGGCTCCCATTACAGTTCCTAAAAACGGGAGCAGGATTCCATAAAAAGCCGTCATATATCAATCCCTCCTGATAAACAGCAATGAGCACCCATCCAAATTTCCGATGGGTGCTCACATTTTTTTACTCCCCTTCGAAGCGATTTTCTAATTTATCAAAATTTCATATCGCAGCCTTCTTCCACGATTCAATGGTGGCGGTGATACGCCGATCAATATCCACACGAGCCGATCTGCATTCTTTCGGATGCTTCTTTGCACTCTGAAACGCCATTTTCACAAACAGACTCGCCCCAACAGGCAGCATGATCGGGATTGCACATGGCAGGTATAATTTCCAATAGGTCATGCTGTTTGGTAATTTCCGCAACGCTTGTCACCGCTTTGCAGACGGTATAATAGCTCATCAGTGCAATACAATCATAAGTGTCGCCTGTGCTGTTGTGGAAATTCTTTTTCCCACCAAGATTGGTACGCCAATCGGACAGATAGGAAACATATTGCTGCTGTACCGGTTGCCAGCTCCAGCACCTGCTTGTGCCGCACCACAGGATAGATTAGAGAATACATTTGCTTATATGCCTTGTGGTCTTTCTTCATAAAGTAGTCATAGATTTTCGCTGTGCGATCCAAAAATGTTACCTTCATAACATCACTCCTGCGTGCCGATTAGTCATCTCTAACTCGTTGCCTTTTGAAAAGCCGCCAGATGGCAGCTTTTCGATTTAATCAAATAATTCCCTGCAAGCACCATGCACCAGCATTCCCAACACCTGCGGATACAGTTCGCCGATTTCCCCCTGATGGGAGACAGTTAAGATCAGTCCACGGATGGTGGCGGCAGCCAGATCCATTCCGCCTTTCGGCACAAGTCCACTTGCCTCCAGAATTTGGCGAATATGACTTCGTCATCGTGATAGTGGGCAGCCTTGATGTCAGATGGTATCCGCCGCAATAAATACTCCGCATTGTTTTCGATGAAGGTCATAGCTTTGGTATCGGAAAGGTATTTGCAGGCGGCAAGAATGATCTGCGTTGCTCGCTCCGTTGGTGGAAGTTCTGCATTGTCCTGCAAGGCTTTCTCCGCTACGGCATACGTTTCCGCATGAATATTTTCCAGCACAGCAAAGAACAGCAGTTCTTTGGATGGGAAGAACTTATAGAACGAGCCCTTTGCAATACCCACCGCCTCCGTGAGCTGTTCCACCGATGTTTTCCGCACCCCGATGGTCACGGCACAACGCAACGCTTCGTCTAACAAATCCTTGCGGATCATTTCATTTTTCTGTTCTGTAAACGCCAAGTGATAACCTCCAAATCGTTTTGACCACTTTTGTTCTTTCGGTCATGATTATACTCTTTGTACTCGTCCCTGTCAATAGATTTCAAAGAAAAGTTACTGTTCACTGGCAATATTCCGCGAGGTGTTTTTGTGAGCGAAGGTCACAGAAAATCCGAGACATACTGCGCGAATTTATGCGATCAGCATAAATTCTGTGCATCGCGAAGCGTGTTACTGTGTCCTCCCTGCCATTGTTTTTATAAGTTCAGATTCTTCACCCAATTTTTTAAGGAATCTTCTGATAAGTTTCCATTCAGCAGCTTGCCCTGAAGCAGTGTTGCCCCCGGACAGCTCGGTCCCAGTTTCTCATTTGTCTTTCCCATACCGCTGCCTCCGGAGGTTGCAAAAGGAATAATCGTCTTACCGGAAAAATCATAGCTTTCCAGAAACGTATTGATAATCGTCGGAGCAACATACCACCAGATAGGGAATTAAAATGTAGCCAGTTCCCCTCATGCGTTGATTTTACTGGGTTTAACTGTATACAAAACTGTGTTTACTGTTACTATCTTTCATTCTTTTCCAAAATAGCTTTGAAGCATAGGCCACATTATTTTCATATATGACACAAAGCTCAGCTCTACTTGTGCTTCATTAAACCATCCAACCATAAAGCTATTTATCTCTTCAAATAATACTTTTGAAAGTTTCTGAATAATAATTGTGTTATCCACTTCTTCAGTATAATCTTTCGCATACATTTTACATATAGAACGCACTCCAAAATAATTATATAGCACACCTACCGTTGTTTTTAATGCTTCAATATCTCTTGGAAAATCTGTTCTATTCATCATATTCACTACTAATTGATGTCTTGAGTTTAGGTAATTCCTAACTGTACTATTACCTATTTCAACATCAACTGTAAATGAAAAATCTTGAGTTTGTATACTATCTGCTCCTAACATTATCATCAATTCAACTTGTGCTGCATGATATTCTGTATAACCAGACAAAGCCATATATTTCCAAGAATCTTGCTTTGCATACATTTCCGTATCTAAAATATGCGTAAATTCATGAAACACAATATACCTTGGTATTTCCGAACTTTTGCATATCCTTAATATATGTTCATCTGTTTTCGTATTATAGTAAGCTTGGGCGGCTGAAGCGAATCCTGCTGCATCGCTTTCCTCAACATTAATTTCAAAAAAATCTATCTTATACTGTGGTAATTTCTCAATTTCCATAAACTCAATATATTCTTTTTCATATTCTTTAATTAAATTTTTAATTTGTATTTCTGTCATATTGTTTTATACCTCATATCAAAGTTAGCATTTCACTTTTAGTATACCATAAAACAATCCCATTCTCATTCTATATATTTTATCCTCAACGATGAAAAGATGTGTCTGCACACATCTCTTCCATCTTATTATTTTCAATGTTATAAGTTCTTAATAAAATTCAAATCCTGTTTCCGTAATGCCTTCTGTAACTTTTCGTTCTTTCTCTTCAGTTCCTTATTTTCTCTGCTCAGAGCTGCCACCTTCTGGTTCAACAGTTCAATCTGTTTTTCCATCGCCATGTTCAGAATTTCTCTTCTTGGATCTATCATTCCGGCCTGTTGCTCTACTGCTTGGTTCAATGTATCCCGGACGGTTGGATTTTTATAAAAGAATCCTCTCGACAATCCAGTTTTCTTCATCAGCTTTGGAACGCTGATACGTTCTTTATTTGCCAGCATATCTTGTATTGCTTGCAATGCCAGTTCAATTTTCTCTTTACTTTTTCTCTGATTTTCCTCAATCATCTTGTCGTATTTGCTCATATTCTTCACCCATCTTGCCAGACTCATATATATGATGTCACTCATCCTCTGTCTTACTTCTCTGGTTTCGTCTGCCATTCTTTGATTGCTCATTTTCCGGTAATGCTGTACATTATTCAGTCTTTTATGCCCCAATAGTCTCGCTATCGTCCAGTCATCCAGATGCATTTCTGTAAGTTTGACGCCATAGTAGTGCCGGAACATGTGCGTTCCAAACCCGAATAATTCGCCATGATCATCTTTCAACTGCTTTTCCTGTATCATGGACATGACTTTTGTTTTTATAGCCATATACTGCATCGGGCGGTCAGGTTCTTTTTCATTAACAAATATGTATTCTGTATCACCGAACTTTTCCTGTGTATATTCAATAGAACTCTGTAACAGTTTTGCAAGTTCTTTACTGATCGGTTTTTATATCTTTTAGTTTTAACTTGATATATTTCAATCATATCTTGGCCATTTTCTCTCGTCAGACAATCTGGTCTCAGTGTAAGGCCACCCATAACGCCACCTGTCACTGCTCCTGCAATACCACCGACTAACGTATCTTTTGCTACTTGTTTCAGACTATTTCCAGACAAACCTGAATTCACTGCACTATATGAAGCTCCACCAATAGCTCCAATAACTGCTCCTGAAACCATCGCCGTTCCTAAGCCACCCATTGCTGGCAATGCTGCCAGAACTGCTCCTGCAGCCAAACCGCCTGTTGCAGCAACTACAAGACCAGAAACTGTAACCGCAGTTATACCAATGGCTACTTTTTTCACCGCATTCCAGTCTACTTTTCCAAGCTTATCTGTAATACGATTTGTTGTCGTACACATATGTCGTACCACTTCTGAGCGGATTTCTGCCGTTCTTTCTGAAACATAGGATTTGAAAGATGTATAAGTTTTTCCAATTTTCTGTACCCCATTGCTTACAGAACGAATAAACTGACTTCCTCTGGATGTGATCTTTTGATATGTACTGCTACTGGTTACACGATTTTTCACAGATTGATATGTCTGTTTTGCATGTTTAGCTGCATTTTTGGCAGTTTTTGCTACCCCCTTCACTGTGTTAACAATAGTTTTTGCTGCTTTCTTAGCTGTATTTACTACTGTTTTGACTACCTTTTTCGCAGTATTAACGATTTTCTTGCCGACACTCTTGACTGCTTTCGCTGCTTTTTTAGCTGTACTCTTAATCCTGCTCCACAATGAATGTCCTGTCGGATCACTGTAATTCAGCGGATTATTGGTCGTATAATCGTAGCGGTTTCTGGTCAATGGATTTTCTGTCGTTCCAAGGTCACTATCTTCAGTTGTAAAGGTTCCGTTCTCTGCGTTATAGTATCTTGCCCGCAGATACTGAAGTCCTGTTTTTACATTTGTGGACTCCCCATTGTAACCGTAGTAATTGACACCGTCTGCTGTTCCTGATGTAAGGTTACCGTATGAATCATACTGATAACTGTTCGTCAGATTAGCTGTTTCGGTCAGGATTCCGGTCACGCTGTTTCTTCCGTCATATAAATAATAACTGCTTTCTTCCGATTTATCAACGCTTACCCGTTCTCCGATTCCACTTTCTCCATAAGTATAAGCCTGACGTACTTTCTCGTCTGCTCCATACTCTGCAAGGACTTCTGTATTCTCGCGATTGATATCGTTGATATACTCTGTCAGTGTGTATCCTTTGGCATTGGAACCGCCTTTTACCAGAGAGGCAAGCTGCTCTTTCGGGCTGTTTCCATCTTCGGTACGCTGGTTCGCCGGGATCAGGACTTCATCGCCATAGCAGTCTTCCCATTTATAGGTGTTATCAAGTTCGAATACCCGGTTGTTATCTCCATCGTACATGGCTGCCATCAGGACTGTTCCACCCTGTTTTACTACTGCCAAACGATTCTCTGCTGTGTATTCATAAGTAACCGGATCTGCACTGTTTGTCTTATCACATTCCTGGATCAGATTGCCATCTTTATCATAGCTGTAGGTTGTTCCCGGATCGCCCCAGATCTTTGCATTGGTGCGTTTGATGAGCTGGTTGGAATCGTTGTACTTATAGTTATATTTTGCTTTGCTGACACCATCCTCGATCTTCTCGTAAGAGGTCCGGTTTCCAATCTTGTCATAAGTATAATTATGGACTGTCTTTTTACCGCCCTCTGCTTTTTCTGTACAGCGTGTCAGTTCCCAGTTGTCATCGTATTCATAGGTACGTGTCGTCTGGATCTCTTTTTCCTGATGCTCACAGTCTGCTTTGTCTGTCTCTTTCTGTGTATCGCCCCAGTTGTACCAGTCTTCCCAGCTTGGCGTCTTTCTTGTTCCAGCTTCCAGTTCCGTAGCTGTTTCTCCAACTACATATCCCTGATCATTGTACTTGTACTCATAAGTACTGATTACTTTGCCGCAGGAACCACAGGTATTCACAATCTTTGTGATATGATCTTCTGCATCGTAAGATACTTCCGTCTTTGTTCCATTACTTCTAGTAACTTCTGTCACACGGTTCAGTGCATCATGCTTGTAAGTGGTTACTTTTCTATTACGGTCTGTCAGTTTTACCAGATTATCATTTAAGTCGTATTCATAGCTGATCTTTGTCCCATCCGGGTATACGATTGCCTGCAGATTATCTGCGTCATCATAAACGTAGCTGACATCCTTTTTCGAACCGCTTGTCACTTTGGTGATTCTTCCAAGTGCATCGTATTCGTAGCTGCTCTTGCCTGTCTGATCCTTCATGGATACCCGTTCCCCGGCACTGTTATATGCGTAGGTCACGTCCTTTTCGGATGTCTCGCCTTTTGCGTCCTGATAAGATTTCTCCAACAGGTCATTCAGTTTGTCGTAATCATACGTGGTTTTCTTGCCGCTTGCCTGTGTATGTCCGGTCAGTCTGCCTTTTTCATCATAGTCGAATTTCTCCGTTCTTCCTGCCGGATCTTTGATGGATGTCAGGTTGCCTTCTAAGTCATAAGTATAATTCGTTGTCTTATTTGCTGCATTGGTGAAGGTCACCAGGTTATCCATGTTGTCGTAACCATAAGTTGTTACACCGCCAAGGGCATCAGTTACTTTGGTCAGGTTGTCATTCTTGTCATATTCCAGATGGCTCTTTAATCCGGTCTTATCTGTAACAACCTGAATATTCCCATGTGCATCGTAATCAAATCCCGTTGTGAATCCACGCTTGTCTGTAATAGAAGTTACCCTGCTGTCCTTATCATAGGTATAGGATTCCTTCTGCCCCAGTGCATCGGTCTCTTCTGTTACACGGTTGTCTTTATCGTAGACTGTCTTTGCAACATAGCCCATCGGATCTGTTACAGATGTAACATTATAATTCTTATCATATCCATAGCTGGTCTTTCTTCCACCCGGTTTGGTGATCTCAGTAATATTTCCTGCCGGGTCGTAAGTGTAAGCAGTTATCTTACCAAGCGGATCAGCTGCAGAAGTCATCTGACCTGCCAGGTCATAACTGTAGGTATTGCTCCGTCCAAGCGGATCTGTCTCCTTCACCAGATTGCCATACTTATCATAAGAAAAGCTGGTTGTTCCATCCAGTGCATTGGTAGAAGACTTCATGTTATGGAGCTTATCGTAAGTATAAGTAGTGGTACTCTTTAAGCTGTCGCTTTCTTTTACCACGTTGTCCACTTTATCATAAGAGAAATTTTTAGTATAACCCAGTGGACTGGTCATACTCTTCAGACGTCCGGCTTTATCATAACTATAGGTATACTCTCCACCATTCGCCTGTGTCATCTTTGTGACATTGTCATTCAGGTCAACACTGTACTGTGTCTCATTTCCCTTTGCATCCGTTACAGAAATGACATTGCCATGCTTGTCGTAATCATATTTGGTAACTGCTCCCTTTGGAGAAATCTGTTCCGTCATGTTACTCAGGCTGTCATATTTGTATTCGGTAATGAGTCCCATCGGATCTTTTGATTTGGTAAGATTTCCAATGGCATCATAACGGTATTCATTTGTTTCTTTTAACGGAGAAGTCTCACCGATCTTGCGGTCCAGTTCATCATACTGGTAGGTTGTCGTATTTCCATTTCCGTCTGTCTGGGATACGAGATTGTCATTTTTATCGTAAGCATACTTGGTAACCGTACCGTTTCATCGACAGATTCCGTCACATTATCATTTCCGTCATACTTAAAGGTGCTGGATGCTCCCAGTGGATTTGTCTGAGAAATAACCCGGTCTTTCTTATCGTAAGCGTATTTATATGTGGCTTCCTCTTCTTCTGTCATGGATAACTGGTTGCCGACTTTATCGTAGGTAAAGGTTGTTTTATGACCTTCCGCATCCGTTACCGCTGTAATGCGGTCCATAACATCATATTCATAAGATGTGATACTTCCGTCTGCTTCAGTAAGTTTCAGGAGTCTGCCGTACTGATCGTACTTGTATGTTGCTGTCCTGCCAAGTTCATCGGTCTGTGTCAGTACATTTCCGGCACCATCATAAGTATAATCCATACTGTTTCCACCATTGTCGGAGGAATGGATCAGGTTGCCTGCTCCGTCATATTGATAGGTAATTACGAGTCCCTGTGCATCCGTACATTTTACAAGCTGTCCGATGGCATCGTACTCCATCAGCACCTTGTCCCCTGTCGGCAGTATTATGGATGTGTTATTTCCCTCTTTATCATACACATAACTATACGCATTGCCGAGGGCATCTGTCATCTTTGTGCTGTTGCCCTGTGAATCGTATTCGTAAGTGGTCTTTCCTTTCAGGGCATCCACCGTCTGTTCCAGATTGTCGGTGGAATCATATTTCATTGCTGTAATGTTGCCCTTTGCATCGCTTACCGATGTCATGTTTCCATTACCATCGTAAGTCATGGTACTGGTATTTCCATTTTCATCGGTAGAGGATACCAGATTTCCATTTAAGTCATACTTCATGGATACGGTATATCCAAGGGCATCTTTGGATGTAGTCAGATTTCCTGCCTTGTCGTAAGCATAAGTATCTGTTCTTCCCTCTTCATCGGTAGAAGATACCAGATTTCCTGCTTTATCATAAGTATATGTGGTAGTTCCACCTTCTGGGTTGGTTTCACTTAAGCGGTTTCCTGTATTATCGTAGGTATAAGTCCAGGTTCTTCCACTGTCATCTGATTTTGATACCAGATTGTCTGCCGCATCATAAGTATAAGTGGTAACTGCACCTAATTCATCTGTCTCTTTAGCGAGTCTTCCGCAGTTATCATATTCCTTGGAATGGCTGCTTCCATCTCCATAAGTAATCTTGGTTTCATTTCCTAATGCGTCATATTCATATTTGGTTATATTACCAACTGCATCTTTGGACTGAAGCACCTGTCCAAGAGAATCAAACTTGGATACGGTTGCATTTCCATTTCCATCGGTATATTTTTTCAGATTTCCTGCTTTGTCATATTCATAGAGCTTTGTTCCAAAATCTTTATTACTCTCTTCTATGACACGTCCCATGCTGTCATACTTATAAGTAATTGTATTTCCTTTTGCATCGGTTGCTTTGACCTGCTGATAATTCTTATCATAAACGTAGCTGATCTGATTTCCTTTCGGATCTGTACCACTGGTCATGTTGTACATCTTATCATAAGTATAAGTGGTGGTATTCCCCAGTGCGTCAGTACTTGCTGTAATATTTCCCACACCATCCAGCGTATAAGCGGTCACACCGCCATCGGCTGCTGTCTTGGAAGTCAGATTGCCATTCGCATCGTAACTGTTCGAGGTTACATTTCCAAGTGGATCTGTCATGGTAACTGCACGATTCATCGCGTCATACGTGAATCCCCATGCTGCTCCATTTCCATCCACATATCCGGTCATGTTCGGTCCGTCATACGAATACGTTGTTGTGACACCTCTGCCGTCTGTCTGGGATACCATACGATGTTTGTCATCGTAAGTATAGGTAATGGCTGTTCCATCCGGTTTTGTAGATGTGACCATATTTCCATTACCGTCATAACTGTAAGTAACCGTTGCTCCGTTATATCCAGTTGCACTGGTCAGCTTATTCTGCTCATTATAAGTATAAGAGGCTGTCTTTCCATCCTCTCTTGTCTCCGTTGCTACATTGCCAAATGTATCATAAGTGTAAGTTTTTTGTTCCGGCTGCTGTCGTTTCGGAAGCAAGCTGATTCTCTGCATTATAAGTCTTTTCACAGGTTGTTCCATCCGGATATTCAATGGATGTTGTGCGGTACTGATCATCATAATGATAAACGGTCTTATTTCCTTCGTTATCCGTTGTTGTAGTAGAACTCTTTCCGTACTTGAAAGTTGCCGTTCCTTTTTCTGCATCAGTCTGCTCTACAACTCTTCCTTCTTTATCGTAAGTATTCTTTACAACCGTATTGCCATTCTCATCTTTCCAGCTTGTCATACGGCTGTCATCATCATATTTGTACTCTTTTGTTGTTCCATTCGGATCTGTTACAGATATCAGATTTCCCTGCTCATCATATTTGTAAGAAACTTTTCCACCATCTGGAAGAGACAGTTCCTTGATATGCCCGAATTTATCCTGTTTTACCCCGAATGTTTTTCCGGATGGTGTTGTAATCTTACTCAGATTATAATCATCGTCATAATCTAATACTGTCTTAAATCCATTCACATCCGTTACATAACGTAAAATTCCATATTTATCAAATGACCAGACGCTCTGATCCGCATCTGTCAGTTCCCATCCGATGTAGTCATGGTCTGTATCTTTATAGCTGACTGCTTTTAAATCATATACATAACCATCCGGAGCAGTGTAGCTTCCATCTTCATTCTTATCAAAGATCAGATAACTTCCGTCCCCTCTCATATACAGAAGACTTCCGTCCTCCATTTGAGAAAGTGACTGGTCATAGTTAAAGCTCCATCCACGTCCGAACATGGAATGCTGGTCTGTTCCTTTGGAATTGTAGCTTCTTGTAATGGAGAATTCTCCATTCAGTTCATTCATCGTCGCATCGGACTGATCCATGTAGAAGTTACCAGTATTTAAGTTGACTGGTTCAAATCCAAATTCACAGTGCAGGCCTCTTCCCATCAATGCTCCGTCAATCCGCATCTTATCCTGATCGGTAAGCGGTGCAGGACTATATGGAACATTTGTCTGTGGGTTACGGATAAAGATCGTGTTATTTGCGACTACCAGTGCGTCCATAACCTGATTGTCTTTCATAATGTTCTTAAGCGGAACACCATAATATTTTGCAATCTTCGGGAATGTATCAAACTGCTTCACTTCATAGATCACAAAGCTGTCACTGGTCACTTCTTTTCCTGTTTCCAGCTTTCCATCAATCTCTTTCGATGCTTTTGCTTTGATCTTATAAAGCTTGTCCTTCGTCAGCCTGAATACAGTGCACTCTGCCAGTTGGAATCTTTGCTGTAATACTTATTCGCCTCCGGGAACTGCTTATTGTATTCAGTACTGTCTGGATAGGAATACAATGGTTTTGCATCTGTTTCGTGATGTTCTTCATTTTCCTCATCTGGAAGCAGATAATATTCTACTGTAGATTTGCTCTTTGCAATTCCGTCTGCAAATACGGCATCAAACTTCAGCTTTCCATTTGTATTCTTTTCTGTCATCGGGCGAAGCAGGATCGTTGTTTCATCCAGTGACATATCTCGCAGATATGGATCTTCAGCCGGTGACCACTGGATGCTGAGTTTCGGTCCATAAACGGATGCCCTGTTATTCAGTACCTCACACTGCATAGAAGCTCCAAGGTTATTTGCCTCGGCAATGGCTACCAGTGCAAATCCGTTATTCGCATGAGTTCCCTGCACCCAGTCATTGACCAGATCTTTGACGTCATAATTGATATAGCTGTTCCTGCTGGTACTTGCATTCTGTACATCCTGAAACGTAAGATTTACTGGTTTTGTTTTCCATGTGATGGAGGTGTTCCACGACTGATCTACACGATAAAGTCCAAACTGGGATGCACCACCACTGTATGCAGTTTTCTGACTGACTGCAAATGTTGCACTGTCAATTTTGGAATCTTTCGGAATCTGACTAAAATTTGAATTTACTTTGATATAAGTCCGGCAGTTCTGGTGTGCAGTACCAAATCCTGCAAGGTTCCCAGACTTAATACCATCATCAAATCCGACATACGGATAATTGTTGTCACCAATCTGACTGGTAGGACTTCCCTCTTCCACACCGATCATGTTAAAGGAACTCTTCTGAATCTCTACTGGTGTCGGATCGATCCTGACCGGATACTGACGTTCTTCTGCCGAAAGCCAATCCCTATCTGGTTTTACGGTCAGGATTGTTTTTCCATCTTCTTCCCGAAGTTCCAATGTGATCAGGAAACTGATTTCCCCGGCAGCATCTTCCATTGATGGCGTCTCCAGAAGATACTTCGCATCTTTGATTGTCTTCCCTTCCGGATAGATATAGACCTGATTGTCTTTTACTTCTGCCTGATACCCCGGAATCTGCAGCTCGTATTCATAGACTTCCCTGTCTGTTGGCTGCTGAAGTACGATATCTTCCTTAATGCTGGAATCCAGTACTGTATACTGAACATCTGCGCCCTCGTAAACTTCATTATAAAGGATCGCATTGTCTTTAATAACGGAATGTGTATAATCTCCATCTACCGGAATGATCCCGATTCTGGTCTTTCCATTTTCAATCGTTACACCATTCTCTTCTGACATCTGTTCCGGAAGAAGGATAGCATAATCGTTTGCCTTGTTCTGATAAACTTCTGTTTTCTCTTCCTTTTCTTCAGTTGCCACTACACTGCTGGCTTCCTGTGCTTCTTCGGATGCCGGAGTATCTGCTTCTTCTGGTTTTACAAGTGTATTATCAACCAGCTCGGTATCTCCATCCTCATTCTTATAAGTTCCGACATAACCTCCATAAACGGTTGTATACTGCTTGTCCCCTGTCTTATAAGTCTTGGAAATGGCATCATAATCAATCAGTTCACCTTCCGGTTCTTCTGGAATCGGATAGTAATCCTGTGGTTCTTTCAACTCCACTTCTTTTTCCTGCGGATTTTCTTCTGTTTCTTCCGCTGGAGTTGTCTGTTCTTCCTGCGTCTCTGTATCTTCTGATGCGTCGTTTCATTTTGTACGTCCGCATCAGACTGCTGACTCTTATCTTGTTCTCCAGATGTGGAATCTGTAATCCCTGCTTCCTCTTCCGTCAAAGCCTCTGGTCTGGAGAAATCTGCATTCTTCTGTACATCCTCAATGGCCTCTTTTTGCCTGTACAAAAATAGGCTCTGTTCCCTGTAGTGCCATCAGGAGTGCAAGTACTAAGCTATAGCCGACTTCGAAATCTCTTCATAGTCTCTTTCTCCCTCTTGTAAT
>ENA-OPZM01000417-OPZM01000417.1-human-gut-metagenome-genome-assembly--contig:-NODE-417-length-18763-cov-4.658188_pt1 | contig 18763 bp, 22 predicted proteins | sample MGYA00242478_ERZ504493 | MGnify/ENA primary metagenome ERZ504493 (study PRJEB26092, sample SAMD00036227) | human gut metagenome | host: Homo sapiens | study: EMG produced TPA metagenomics assembly of...
GCATTTCAACAGAAGAGGCAAGAGAGCTTAATCAACTATGTTGAGGAAAAGCTTGGCAACGATATTTTTAAGTTCTATTCGGGTGTTGCATAACCGTCATTGTCTTGTATGGAAAAACGGCAATCCTCATCCGGGCGAACTCACACCTCCTCACGATATCTCAGGTCGTGTGATTAAAGAATACATTCCAAAGGGTGACGATACTGCCGCTCTCTATGATTTGATGAAGAAAAGCTATGATTTGCTCAAAGATCATCCTGTAAACAAGGCAAGAGTTGAAAAAGGACTTCGTCCCGCCAACTCAATTTGGCTCTGGGGCGAGGGTACAAAACCCGCTCTTGACAGCTTCTTCGGCAAGTTCGGCAAAAAGGGCAGTATGATTTCTGCTGTTGACCTTCTCAAAGGCATCGCAATTTGTGCCGGCATGAAAAGCGTTGATGTTGAAGGTGCAACAGGCTATATTGACACAAACTTTGACGGAAAGTGCAAAGCCGCCATTGATGAATTCAAAAACGGTGCGGATTTTGTATATATCCATGTTGAAGCTCCCGATGAATGCGGTCACAGAGGAGAGATTGAAAATAAAGTAAAGGCTATTGAACTTATTGATGAGCATATTCTCAAGCCTGTAACCGATTTTCTCAGAACATTTGATGATTTTGCCGTACTCGTATGTCCCGATCATCCCACACCTCTTTCTATTCGCACACACACTTCAAATCCTGTTCCGTATCTTATCTATGACAGCAAAAACGAAGTTGACAGCGGCGTAAGCAAATTCTGTGAAGAAGAGGCTAAAAAGACAGGCAACTATATTGAAAAAGGTTTCACAATGATGGATTACTTCCTTTCTAAATAATTTTTTGCTCTGTACTACATAATAAACCAAAAAAATAACATCCTTGCAGATATAATGAAATTAAAAATCTGTAAGGATGTTTTTATGTTGTGTTTGTTCATTATCATAACAATAATGAGTGTGATTACCTTGTTTGTAATTGCATTTTCTTATGCAGTAAAATTCCTTATCGGAATAATAATTAAACTTATACGCAAAAACGATTTAGATAAGTTTTAATGCTTCAACAAGAGCCTTTGAAAGCTGATCGGGGCAGGATGTGCCTCTGCCACGGCAGTCAATGCCTTTTAATCTGTCAACAGCATCTTTTGCGTCCATACCTTTAACAAGCATACAAATGCCCTGAGTGTTGCCTGAACAGCCGCCCACAAACTCACAGCTTGTAATTTTGCCGTTGCCATCAAGTTCAAGATTAATCTGTCTGGAGCAAACTCCCGTAGGGAAATATGAATATTTCATTGTAATACCTCTTTTCATAATTTGAAATCATATTATCACAGAAACAGAAAAAAATCCAGATAATTTTATTTTTTTGTTTTTAAAATTGAAAATCTATGTTATAATTTAAATATAGATTGCACTTTGTTACAAACTTTGCTCCCTGTTATGAAAGCAGAGCGTTGTTTTAATTAAAATCCAAGTGCGGATGTTCCACAGCTCTGATAGAATGGAACTATTATAAATATTGTAACAGACATTTACAAAAAGCAAATCACAGAAAGTAGGATATAATGTCAATTAATATAGATTTGGGAGCATGGAACTCAATTTTTGCAGTTCCCTCCAAAGTAGTCGATGAAGGATTAAAATTTTCTGACGGCGTAAAGCTTAAAGTCCTTTTGTTTGTCCTTCGTAATGCCGGTCGTTCCGTTGACGACACTGAAATTTCAAAGGCAACAGGTGTCAATGTAACCGATATTCCGAGGCGCTTGACTATTGGGTAAGTATGGGTGTGTTTAATCGAATTGAAAATACCTTTACTCCTGTAAAAAATAACGAGGAATTTGTTCCTGCACCGCAGACTTCTGTTCAAACGGAACAGACACCGCAACCTGTTCAGACTGTTTTACAGCCACAACAGACAGTGCCACAGCCTGTTCAAGCGGTTCAAGAGCCTGTAAAACAGGAAACAGGACAGTCACCAAAGGAAAGCACAGAAGAACCGCAAAAACATTTTACGGCTACAAGACCGCAAAAGCCTGATTTTGTATTTACGGCACAAAGACTTGCGGTTGATGAAGAATTAAAAATGCTTGTTGAAGAAACGCAGACAACACTCGGAAAGGTTCTTTCAAATTCAGATATTGCAACTTTGCTTATGCTCAAGGACACCTGCGGACTTCCGCTTGATGTTATCTTTATGCTTATACATTATTGTGCAAGCATTGATAAGGGCAATATAAGAACGATTGAAAATATCGGTATTCAATGGGCAAATGACGGTGTTTATTCGCTCGAGGCGGCTGATAACAAGATTAAGCAGATTCAAAAAACAACGGCAAACTTTTCAATTGTTTCAAAAGCATTCGGACTTAAAAATGTCGGTTCTCCTACAAAAAAACAGCTTGAATACGGTGACAAGTGGGTAAGCGAGTGGAAGTTTTCGCCCGAAATGCTCAGAGAGGCGTATGAAAGATGCGTTGATACAAAGGGAACAATGAATCTTCGCTACATTGACGGAATCTTAAAGCGTTGGAATGCAAGCAATCTTCACACGCTTGACGAACTTCATAAGTATGAAAAATCAGCGTCAAAGCCGTCGCAGAAACAGTCGTCATCTTATGATATTAATGAACTCGACAAATTTAATTCACTTGATAATTTTTAATTAAGAGGTTGGTATGGGATACAGCAACAGTGTTTATAAGGCTGCTTCGGACACATTACATGAACGCAGACTTAACGCCGAAAAGGCAGCGGAAAGAAGAAAAGAAGAGGTTTATAAAAAATTCCCCCGTGTGAAAGAACTTGAAAAACAGATTTCCGTGGGCGGAATCAAAACAGCCCGAGCAGTTCTTGCGGGCGGAGATGTGAAGGATGCCGTTTCAAAGCTTCGTGATCAGAATCTTGCAATGCAGGCAGAGGTCAGGAAAATCCTTACAGATAACGGTTATCCCGAAAATTATTTTGAACCCGATTATTTTTGTAAGAAATGTAATGACAAGGCTATTGTGACATAAACGGCAAAACTGTCAGATGTTCATGCATGAAGTCTGCTCTCATAGCCTGTGCATGTGCCGAGCTTAACAGAAACGCTCCGCTGTCACTTTCTACATTTGAGAGCTTTAATCTTGAATATTATGACAAGACTGTTGATCCGAAGCTTAAGGTATCTCCTTACGACCATATGAGCAGAGTTTTAAGATATTGTCAGAATTATGCAGATAACTTTAACTCGCATTCGGAAAGTATACTTATGAAAGGCGCAACCGGACTCGGTAAAACTCATCTGTCGCTTGCAATTGCAAACGAGGCAATAAAGAGGGGTTACGGTGTAATTTATGCGTCTGCTCCGCAACTTGTTTCAAAGCTTGAAAAAATATATTTTTCAAACAAGGAAGATGATTCAACATTCGATATGCTTGTTGAATGCGACTTACTTATTATAGATGACCTTGGAACGGAATTTCATTCTCAATTTTCCGTATCACAGCTTTACAACATTTTTAACTCAAGGATGTTGTCAAACAAGCCCGTAATTATAAATACAAATCTGACAATAAGAGATTTGCAGGAGAATTATACTGACAGATTTGTTTCAAGAATCTGCGGAAATGCCCGTCAGCTTGATTTTTTGGGCAGAGATATAAGGATCAGACGAAAATAATTTTAAAATATTTTCGTCAAAAATCCTGTTGCTGTCGGCTGTTTTGAAGGTCTGAAAACTTTTTTGAAAAAATTTTAAAAAAAAGTATTGACTTTTTGAACGATATGTCTTATAATTCATATCGTTGCAAGTTCGGTAGCAATTACATCTTGTGGAATAGTGTAACGGTAGCACGACAGACTCTGACTCTGTTTGTTGGGGTTCGAATCCCTATTCCACAGCCACAGCCCCGAAGTTATTCGGGGCTCTTTTATTTCGAGGTGTAGCGCAGTTTGGTAGCGCACATCGTTCGGGACGATGGGGTCGCAAGTTCGAATCTTGTCACCTCGACCAGTTTGGCGCCGTACTTTTTTAAGTTCGGCGCATTTTCTTTTTTTTAAAAAATTTGGAGGTAATTTTATGAAAAAAGTAATTTCGCTTGCAGTTGCTCTTGTTCTTTGCCTTTCGATATTTGCAGGTTGCGGTGCAAAGGAAGTTAATCTTGCTGATCTTATGGATAAGATGAATTCCGAGTACAGTGTAGATGCAACAAAGTATGAAACAAAGGATGATATGTACAAATATTACAATATCAATGCCGACGATATCAAGCAGTTTGCCGCTGAGGTCGGTAAGTCTGATACAGACAGCAAAAATACAGAGGTAGTTCTTGTTGAGGCAACTGATTCGGATGCCGCTTCAAGAGTTGAAACTGCTCTTACAAACCGCTATAATTCAATCTTCCAGCAGAATGCTTCCTATTCGGCAGAAGAGCTTGATATGGTGAAAAATTGTAAGGTTACAAAAGACGGTAACTTTGTTACAATGATTATCGGCGAAAAGGCATCTGATATGCTTACAATGTTTAATGACAGCATTAAATAATTCATTTAAAATTTACTGAGGGCGAACATCGTTCGCCCCTTTCTTTTGCAATATTTTAAGGCAGGTTAAAAATGGTACAGACTGAGATTCAAAAAAAATTTTTCACATATGAATGATATGCAGAAACAGGCTGTTTTCTGCACAGAAGGACCTTTGCTCATACTTGCAGGTGCCGGTTCGGGCAAAACAACTGTTCTTGTTAACAGAATAGCCTACATTTTGCAGTGTGAGCTTTGTAAACCATGCAGATACTTGCCATTACTTTTACCAATAAAGCCGCAGGAGAGCTTAAAGAACGAATCTGTGCGGCTGTTCCCGAGGGCGGTGCCGACATCTGGGCGGCTACCTTTCATTCAACCTGTGCAAGAATCCTTCGCAGATACGGCGACAGAATCGGTTATACAAGTCATTTCACGGTTTACGGGACTGACGATCAGAAAAAACTCGTCAAGGATATTTTAAAGCAACTCAATATTGCCGAAAAAACTTTGCCTGTAAAATCAATCCTCTCCGAAATTTCAAAGGCTAAGGATAAAATGCTTACTCCCGAAGAAATGCGTAAGGAGGCCGAATTTGACAGCAGAAAAGCACAGATTGCAAAGGTTTATGAAATCTATCAGACAAAGCTTAAAACAGCTGACGCAATGGATTTTGACGATATGCTTTGCAATACCGTAAAGCTTTTTGAAACAGCACCCGATATACTTGACTATTACAGAAATCAGTTCAAGTACATCATGGTCGATGAGTATCAGGATACTAACAAGGTGCAGTATAAGTTTGTAAGCTTGCTTGCAAGCAAATACGGAAACATCTGCGTTGTCGGTGATGATGACCAGAGTATCTACAAATTCCGTGGTGCTACAATCGAAAATATTCTTTCTTTTGAAAATACATTTAAGAACGCAAAGATGATTCGCCTTGAACAGAATTACAGAAGTACACAGAATATCCTCAATGCCGCTAACGAGGTCATCTCTAATAACACAATGCGTAAGGGTAAAACTTTGTGGACCGAAAACGGTCAGGGCGAGAAAATTAAGGTACATACAGCCGAGAATGAGCGTGACGAGGCTAATTTCATTGCTCAGACTATTCTTGACGGTGTAGCCGACGGAAGAAAATATTCCGACTATGCAATTCTTTACAGAATGAATGCCCAGTCAAACGCAATTGAGCAGGCTTTGTCACGAAGCGGTGTTCCGCACCGTGTAATCGGCGGTCACAGATTCTATGACCGTGAAGAAATTCGTGATATGGTTGCATATCTTCAGGTTATAAATAATCCTCATGATGATGTCAGACTTTCAAGAATTATCAATGTTCCTAAGAGGGGAATAGGTGCGACAACCGTTTCCCATGCCGCAGACATTGCCGCAGGACTCGGCGAAAGCATTTACGATGTAATCAAGGAGGCGGAAAACTATCCGCAGCTTTCCCGTGCCTCTGCAAAGCTCAAAGCTTTTGTTGCACTTATTGACGGACTTATTGAAGCCGAGCAGAGCGGCGAATATTCCCTTGCAGAATTATATAACCTTGTGATTGAACACACATCATACGAACAGTATCTTAAAACCGAAAAGGACAACCCTGAAGTTCGTATTGAAAACATTGAAGAACTTTCTTCAAATATCGTCAAGTTTGAAGAGGACTACGGCGATGAGGCAGACCTCTCTGCATTTCTTGAAGAAATTTCTCTCCAGACCGATATTGATAACTACGATGCAGATGCAGATACCTGCGTAATGATGACATTACATTCGGCAAAGGGACTTGAATTTCCTGTTGTGTTCATCGCAGGCATGGAAGAAGAAATGTTTCCGTCCGTTGCAACAATGATGAATCCCGATGAACTCAACGAGGAAAGGCGACTTGCTTATGTAGGAATTACAAGAGCAAAGGAGATTCTCTATTTCACAAAAACAAATTCGAGAATGCTGTTCGGATCAACAAGCTATAATAAGGCTCAAGATTCTTAAACGAGATTCCCGATAATCTTCTTGAATACAGCGGCGGAAGAAAGCAGATGTTCACACAGGCGTCTTCCGGGTTTGCATCGGGAACAGGTGAAAAAGTTTCCGTCGGCAAATCATCGGGTAGCTCGTATTCACCGAATAAATCATTTGGATTTACAAAACCTCCTGTTAAGAGCGGTGCTGTATTCAATGTAGGAGATTGTGTTCAGCACAAGGTGTTCGGCAAGGGCATGGTAATGAAAGCTGAGAAAATGGGCAATGATACTATGCTTGAAATTGCCTTTGACAAAGCCGGTACAAAAACTCTTATGGCGAACTATTGCAGTAATATGAAAAAAATCTGAGGTGATTAAAGTGCTTATATCATCAAAAAAGGTTCTGTGTCTTGCAATTTCTGCGTTGACAGCTTTTTCTGTGTGCCTTACAGGTTGCGGAAAAGACACGCAGTCTTCTGTATCTGCTACCGAGAAAACAACTGCCGTGGTTGCTTCACAGCCTGTAACAAAGGCGGCAACCTCCGATGAGCAGACACAAGAACCCACATGGAACTATTCCGAACTCAAAAGAAAATCTTCCGATATTTCCGAAAATCTTGACGCAATAATAACCGATAACAAATTCAGGGGAACGGTTTATGTCAAAATCGGAAATGCTCTTGAGTATATCGGCACTAACGGATTTTCCGACAAGGACAGACACACAAAGAATTCTACGGACACATGCTTTAGAATTGCTTCGCTCACAAAGCAGTTTACTGCTGTTGCGGTTATGCAGCTTGTTGAGGAGGGAAAGCTTTCACTTGATGATACAATCGACAAATATTTTCCGTCATATAAATACGGCAAAAAAATCACCGTTAAAAACCTGCTTACAATGACAGCGGGCATAAAGGATTACATCAACAAAGACGGCGATACAAATACTTATGCATACAACGAATCTCAGCTTGAATATAAGGTTTCAGCCGAAAATTCCGCAAAGAAAAATAAAAAAGCCGTAATGGACTGGATACTTGATCAGGAACTTAATTTTGAACCCGATGAGAAGTATATGTACTCAAACAGTGCATATTTTCTTCTCGGTGATATCATCGAACAGGTCAGCAAAACCTCGTACGAAAAATATATTAAAGAGAATATTCTTAAACCGTCGGGAATGATGAACACAGGCTTTGAAAGCACAGATAAGCTCGCTGTAGGATATCAGGATATTTATGATAACGCATGGACATTGTATCCCGGAGTAGGATATTCTGCGACAAGTTTAATTTCCAATGTTCCCGATTTACTCAAATGGGTTGACACTCTTTGTACAAACAAGCTCATTTCGGAAAAATCTTTTAAAGAAATGACAACGCCGTACAAGGGTAACTACGGTTACGGCTTTGTTGTGTCAAAAGACAGCAATATGATTTCTCACACAGGAAAAATCGACAAGTATAATGCTGCTCTCGCTTTTACAAAAGACGAAAATCAAATTTATATAGCACTTTCAAATTATTCAAACAGCAGTCCGATTAATCTGTTTAATAACATTCAGAAAATACTTGCCCCGTTTTACGGTTAATTTTCGGCTGTTAATCACCAAAAATCAAAACCTCCATAAAATGTATTGTTACAGTGCATTAATTGAACTGTCAATACTTTTACGGAGGTTATTTTTATGTCAGATGTACCTTTCTGTTCCTCGGAAAATGCATGCACCGAAGGCGGCGAGCAAACTAACGGTTGTGAACCTGTTTGTATCAATGTTTCACGAATCTATGACAGTTGCGGAGCAAAAGATTGCCTTTCAAATCTTCCTGTTATGTTTACCGAAGCAAACCAGAAAATTATTGATGGGGCTTGTTCCGTAAAGATAAGTAATGTGCGCATAATTACATCTACGGTAGAGGTTGAGCCTGTTGCGTTCCATCGTGGCTTTTATTCGGTTGATATGATGTACTATTTTGCCGTTACCGTTGAAGCCTATACAGCCGCAGGTGCGATTCCCGAAACTGTCACAGGTCTTGCAATGTACGGCAAAAGAGTTGTGCTTTACGGCGGTGAAGGCTGCGTAAAGTCATTCTCCAGTGACAAGGATGTTGTTTGCGATACATCAGATTCGGATTGTCCGTGCAAATATCCCTATTGCTTGCCGAGAGCAACGGTTCAAATTTCAAATCCAATGGCATTGTCTGCAAATCTACAGGATTACAATAATGCGAATCCGATAACTGTTTGCAGAACATTTCCGAATTGTGTTATTGATTACCTTGACGGAGAACCTGCACAGCCTGAAACACAGCGAGTGCTTGTTACAATCGGTATTTTTACGATTACAAGGCTTGAAAGAGATGTACAGATTATGATTCCGTCCTATGATTTTTGTGTTCCCCGCAAGGAATGTCCGTCAGCGCCCGATGATCCGTGCGAAGTTTTCAGTAAAATTGATTTTCCTACAGACTCATTCTTCCCGCCGAACGCAATACACCGTGGCGACCGTGACTCTTCTCATACATCTTCTTTTAAATGCGGTTGTGAAAACTGATTATACAGAAAAACGGGGCTGATTTCAGTCCCGTTTTGTTATGTTATTTTGAAATTGTTTCATAAAGTAATTTTATTCCGCTTTCAATTTTTACATCTTTTATTCCCGAAAAGCTTAACACAATCATATTTTCGGCTTTGTTGAACTGCATAGTTTTAATTAATGCGTCGTCAATTTTCTTTATAACAGAATCGTCAATCGTTTTATCCTTAAAAATCAGCGAAACATAAAGCGAAGTTTCGTTAAACACAATTTTAACGGAGGTTCCGAAATATTTCTTTATGTTTGAAAGCATAAGGTCGCTTTTTTCAAGATAAATTCTTCTCGCTTTTCTCAGATGAACATCAAGCTTACCGTTATTAATATACTTTGCAAGGGCAATTTGTTCTGTTTTTGACGCTGTCTGATTTGTGTATTTTTTGATTTTGTTGTATTCATCGGTGAGCTTTTGCGGAAGAACCATATAACTGATTCTGACAGAGGGAAGAAGTATCTTTGAAAAAGAGCCGAGATAAACCGTGTTTTCGGTATCATAATTCTGTACGCACGGCATAGGGTGCGTACTGTATCGAAGCTCACCGTTGTAATCGTCTTCAATAATCAAAACATTATTTTCTTTTGCCCATTTGATTATCTCAAGTCTGCGTGTAACAGGCATTGTAATGTTGCTGTTTACGGTAAAATTAGGATTTATAAGAATTATATCGGGCTTGATTTCTTCAAGTGAATCAATACAGGCTCCGTATTTATCACATCTGAAATATTTGATGTCATAACCGTGACTGTTGAACACATATTCACTCTGAATGTAGCTGTAATCCGCAAGTGCGATTTTCTTATTATTGCCGAGAAGTGAACAGAGTATGTGCAAAAGCGTCTGAGTACCTGCTCCGACGATAATATTTTCGTATGAGGTGTTTACACTCCGTGTGCCGAGGCTGTATTTTTGCAGAGCATTTCTCAGAATTTCTTCACCCTGTTCTTCACCGTAGGAAGTGAGCAGATAGTTTTGATTTAAAACTTCTTTAACATATTTTTTCCATTCGTTTATGTTGATTATACCATCATCAATGCTTTTACTGCTGAAATCATATTCATAGTATCTTTTTGTTTTGTTGATATTTGAAGACATTTTTATCGCTTTTTGACGGTGTACCGCTGAACTGTGCCTCAACATAATATCCGCTTCGTGGTCTGTTTGATATATATCCCTCTGCACACAACTGTTCATACGCTCCGTTGACAGTAGTTTTTGAAACATCAAGGTCGGTACTCAATCGCCTTATTGACGGAAGCTTTGTTCCTTTTTTCAAACTTCCCGTTTCAATTGATTTTCTGACCGACATATAAATCTGCCTGTAAAGCGGAGTTTTGTCTTTTTTATTGATAATTATAAAATCGTACAGCATAACATCACCTACCGTATTTTAACATTTTGAAAATATTATTGCAATATCAGTGTATTACGGTTGAAATTATTTCCGTTAAAATGTATAATTGTATGGTATGGCATAAAGTCACTGAAATGGCATAAAATACTAATTGCAGAGGGGATTTTACAATGAATGCTATGGCTGATAAATTTTTTGACAGTATAAAAGGGAAAAAAAGTTACTTTTATCGGAATCGGTACGAGCAATCTTCCGCTTATAAAACTTTTTGTTGAAAAGGGTGCAAAAGTTACTGCTTGCGATAAGAAGAATTTTGAAGATTTGGGACAGAACGGTATTAAGGCTAAAGAGTACGGTGCAGAACTTTTACTCGGTGAAAATTATCTTTCCGAGATTGATGCCGACATCGTTTTCAGAAGTCCCGGCACACCTTTTTATAAGGATGAGCTTGTTGCACTTCGTAACAAAGGCGTTGTTCTTACATCCGAAATGGAAGTTTTCTTCGACCTTTGCCCGTGCAGGATTATTGCTGTGACAGGTTCTGACGGCAAAACAACCACAACAACGATTATTTCGGAATTTTTAAAGGCGGCAGGTCTTAATGTACACCTCGGAGGTAATATCGGCAAGCCGCTTCTTCCTGAGATTGAAAGCGTGAATGACGATGACTGTGCAGTAGTTGAGCTTTCAAGTTTTCAGCTTATCTCTATGAGAAAGAGTCCGGATATTGCGTGGTAACAAACCTTGCTCCCAACCATCTTGATATACACAAGGATATGCAGGAGTACATTGATTCAAAGAAAAATATCATTCTTCATCAGAATGCTTTTTCAAAGGCTGTTCTCAACCTTGATAATGAGATTACAAACGGCTTTTCCGACAGCGTAAGAGGTCAGCTCGCAAAGTTCTCCGTAAAAGAAAATGTTTCAAACGGCGCTTTCCTTGACGGCGATACAATCTGCTATAATGACTACGGAAAAATTACCCGTATTATGAACATTCATGACATCAAAATTCCTGGTATGCATAATGTAGAAAATTATCTTGCCGCTATTTCAGCCGTATGGGGACTTGTTGATGTAGAAACAATGACAGCTGTTGCAAAGACTTTTGGCGGTGTTGCTCATCGTGCAGAGTTTGTAAGAGAGGTTGACGGTGTTAAGTATTACAACGATTCAATTGCGTCAAGTCCTACAAGAACCGCACTCGGCACACTTTCACTTTACAAGCAGAAAATCTGCATTATTGCAGGCGGATATGATAAGCATATTCCTTATGAGCCGCTTGGTCCCGTAATCAACGATAAAGTAAAACTCCTTATTCTTCTCGGTGATACTGCCCCGAAAATTGAAAAAGCCGTTAAAGAGGCTTCAAACTATGATGCGGATGAAATTGAAATCGTCAATGTAACAAATATGGAAGAGGCTGTAGCTGTTGCCCGTGAGCGTTCAACAAAGGGAGATATTGTTTCGCTTTCACCCGCAAGTGCAAGCTTCGGACTTTACAAGAATTTTGAAGAAAGAGGTAATCACTTCAAGTCAATTGTCAACGCTTTGAAGTAAGATATACAATGAACACAAAAGAACTTATTTTTGAACTCTGTTGTGCAATGGGTGTGTCGGGCAGGGAAGAACCCGCTTTGTCTGTTGCCGAAAAGTTTTTATCGGATTACACGGATGACATAAAGATATCAAACGGCAGTCTTATGGCTGTTTGCGGTAACAAAAATTCAGATAAAACCATATTACTGGACGCTCACATTGACCGCATAGGATTTATGGTTACCGAAATAAATGAAAACGGATTTGTAAAAGTTTCTCCGTGCGGAGGAATTGACGCAAGAACTCTTGCCGATACTCTGCTTTGTCTGCAGAACAATCCTGATATAACAGGTGTTGTATGCTGTATGCCTCCTCATCTTTCTGACGGAAAAGAGGACAAGGCTATGCCAACCGACAAAATCTGGGTTGATTTCGGTCTGCCGTATGATGAAGTTAATAAACTCATTTCATTCGGTGATATGCTGACATTTGCCTCAAAGCCGGCAAATCTTTTGAACGGCAGAATTGTTGCGCCTTGCCTTGATAACAGATGCGGTGTTGCATCACTTGTTAAGTGTGCAGAGTTATTGAAAGACAATGAAACAGATTATAAAGTAATTATCCTTTTAAGCTCTCAGGAAGAAACATTTGGCACAGGCGCTAAAACAGGTGCTTTTACAGTTGAAGCAGACGAGTCAATTGTTGTTGATGTAAGTTTTGCATCTCAGCCGGATGTTTCAGGGTTCTATTCGTCGGTTGAACTCGACAAAGGACCAATGATTTGCATTTCTTCAATTCTCAACAAAGAAATGAGCAAATCGCTTGAAAGCGTTGCAAAGAATAAAAATATACCGTATCAGCTTGAACCGATAGCAGCCAGAACAGGTACAAATGCCGACCATATTTCAATCAGCGGAAAAGGTGTAAAAACTGCTGTTGTATCAATCCCACAGCGATATATGCATACACAGAATGAAGTTATTTCTGTAGCTGATGTTGACAATACGGCAAAGCTTATTGCCGAATACATTAAATGCGGAGGTGCTTTCAATGATTGACATAAAATTGCTTGAACAGCTTTGCCTTTGCAACGGTATTTCGGGTGATGAGGTGAATGTTCGCAATCTTATAATTAACGAGATTAAAGACTGTGCCGATGATATTAAAACAGATAATCTCGGCAACCTTATTGTGTTTAAAAAGGGAAAAAAGTCTGCAAAAAGCAAACTTATGGTGTCGGCACATATGGATGAAGTAGGTCTTATGGTAACGGATATAACATCTGACGGTTACCTTAAATTTGACGAGGTCGGCGGAATTGACAGAAGAGTTCTTCCCGGTAAGCGTGTATGTGTTGGCAGAAACGGTCTTAACGGTGTAATCGGTGTGAAACCGATTCATCTTACAAACAGTGATGAAAAAACTGCTGTTCCGAAAATGAATGATATGTACATTGATATCGGTGCCGAAAGCAGGGAAGATGCGCTTAAATATGTAAACTACGGTGACGGCATTAATTTTGAGGGCGGTTTTAAGATTAACGGCAAAACTGTTGTTACAAAGGCACTTGACGACCGTTTCGGCTGCTATGTGCTTATTAATCTCATAAAATCCGAACCCGAATATGATATGTATTTCACATTTGTTGTTCAGGAAGAAGTGGGACTGCGTGGTGCTAGACCTGCGGCTTTTACGGTTAATCCTGATTTTGCTCTTGTTATCGAAAGCACAACTGCCGCTGATGTTGCAGAGGTTGATGCATCTCATCAGGTATGCAATTTGTCAAAAGGCGCAACGGTTACCGTTATGGATAGGGCGACAGTTTATGATAAAGAAATGATAAGTGCCGCTTTTGAACTTGCCGAAAAGAATAACATAGCTGTTCAGTATAAGAGAGCAGTTGCAGGCGGTAATGATTCGGGTGCAATTCATCAGAGCAGAGGCGGAGTGAGAACTCTTGCGGTATCACTTCCGTCAAGGTATATTCATGCTCCTTCAACTGCGGCAAATCTTGATGATTGCGAAAGTGTTTTAAAACTTGCAAAAGTATTGTCCGATTATATTGCGGGCGGAAATTTAGCGAAAGGAAAGACGGTCTGAATGATAGTAACCGCCAAAGAAAATTATATAAATGTAATTATGAACCTGTCGGCGGAAGATCCGTTTGCGTGCAGAATAATTTCTCAGTACAACAGTTACGATTCATCGCTTGCTTTCGTTGACTACTGGACGATAATTGACGATAAAACAGATGAGTGTACAGGTGCAATTTCCCGATGCGGAACAAACTTCATTTTATTTCTCACAGATAAAACAAATCTTGAAGAAGTTTCGTCATTTATGCGTGTTGCGGGTGCGTCAAGTGCAATATGCAGCGGAGATTTTAACCTTAATTTATACGGTAGTAAATCCGTTTCGGGTGTTATTCTGAAAAAATCAGAACCGTTTAAAAATGTTGACGAAAGTATAAATTTTGATGTTCCCGATATTAAAGAGGTTTATAATCTCATCGTAAGCTGTGCCGATGAAAATTTTGTTCCGCCGCCGTTTGATGATTTTTATGTTGATGTGAATCACAAGCTTCGTCATAATGCAACGAGAATGTACGGAGTTTATGACGGTACAAAACTTGTTGCAATGGCTATGACTGTTGCCGAAAGCAGTAACGGTGCCGTGTTGGGTGCGGTATCGTGTCATCCCGACTACAGAAAGCACGGCTACGGTTCAACTGTTGTAAAGTACATATCCAACAGACTGATTGCCGAGAACAAGACCGTGTATCTTCACAGAGCCAAGAATGCAAATCAGTCGTTTTATAATAATCTCGGTTTTGAACAGTGCGGATCATGGCAGGAATATTATTTTGAAAGGTGATATATTTGAGTTTTTTTGATATAGATGAAAGAGTTATAAAAGCATCCGAAAAGGCAATGGAGCTTTGCAAGGACAAGCTTGCGGAGATTGACGATATTCAGGAATACAACCAGCAGAAGATGATAAAGGCTTTTCAGCTTGCAGATGTTCGTGAAAGTCACCTTTGGGGTTCTACAGGCTACGGATACGACGATGCAGGCAGAGAGGCTCTTGACAAGGTCTATGCCTATGTTTTTGATGCAGAAGACGCACTTGTCCGTCATAATTTCGTAAGCGGTACTCATGCCCTTACAGTTGCACTTTTCGGCGTTTTAAGACCTGGAGACACAATGCTTTCCATAACAGGAATGCCGTATGATACAATCCGTTCTGCTATAGGCATTGAGGGTGACTATCCCGGTTCACTCAAGGACTTTTCAATCAATTTTGAAATGACCGAGCTTAATCCTGACGGCACACTTGACTATGACAAAATCGCAAGCGACATTGCAGAAAAAAAGCCTAAAATGGTTTACATACAGCGTTCAAGAGGCTACAGCACAAGACCTACGCTCACATGGAGAGAAATCAAAAAGCTTTGTGAAATTTCAAAAGCCAATTCGCCCGAAAGTATTATTATGCTCGATAACTGTTACGGTGAATTTATTGACAAGGTTGAACCTTTGTCGGTTGGCGTAGATATGATGGCAGGCTCTCTTATCAAGAATCCGGGTGGCGGTATTGCTCCTACAGGCGGATATATTGCAGGTAAGAAAGAACTTGTAGAGATGTGTGCCTACAGACTTACCACTCCCGGTACAGGCAAAGAAATCGGTGCTACTCTTAACGCAAACAGAGAACTTTTTATGGGTGCGTACCATGCTCCTCATGTTACGGGTGAAGCACTTAAAACTGCAGTATTTGCGTCGGCACTTTTTGAAATTCTCGGTTATGAAACAAGTCCTAAGTACAATGATGCAAGAGGAGATATCATTCAGCTTATCATGCTCGGTAATGCAGAAAAGGTATGCCGCTTTTGCGAGGGTGTTCAGAGCGGTTCGGCTGTTGACAGTTTTGTATCTCCGATTCCGTCGGATATGCCGGGTTACGAAAGTCAGGTAGTTATGGCGGCAGGTGCATTTACTCTCGGTTCATCTATTGAACTTTCTGCAGACGCACCTTTGCGTGAACCGTATGCAGTATGGATGCAGGGAAGTCTTAACTTCCACAGCGGTAAGCTCGGTGTAATGCTTGCGGCAAGTAAGATTTTAAGAGATGAAAAATAATATAATCATGTTGCTTTGATTATAACAGCAAATAAAAAATCCCGCTTTTGTAAGCGGGATTTTTGCTATGATTTTTTATTGCGTAAGTTTTTAAAAAAGTCGGTGAGAAGTTTTGAACACTCCTCCTGCATAATACCGCCGACTGATTCGGGTTTGAAATTGAACGGCATTTGGAACAGATTCGTAATTGTACCGCAAGCGCCGTTTTTTAAGTCGTAAGCACCGAAATATACCTTTGGAATATGAGCGTTGATTATTGCACCGGCACACATAGGGCAAGGTTCAAGTGTTACATAAATTTCACAGTTCCACAATCTCCAACCGCCAAGCTTTTGACAGGCATTGTATATTGCGTCGGTTTCTGCATGAAGAAGAGCGTTCTTACCCTGTTCACGGCGATTTCTTCCTGTGGCAACAATTTCATCATTTCTGACAATTACCGCACCGACGGGAACTTCGTTTTCCGCAGCGCAATCTCAGCCTGTTCAATAGCCTTTTGCATATAGTATAAAGTTTTATCCATTGTTAATTAATCCTAAATTTGTGATTGTAGTTATCAGAAAAAGTACAAGTGAAAGTATGATACCGGGATTCACAAGAAATGCAGTCATTTTCTCTTTTAAGCTAAGTTCACTTACAATTCCGTCTTTCTTATCAGACATTTTGAAAAAGTTCTTATCATTTTTGGCAAGTACGATATATGAAACAAAGCCTGCAACACAGAAGAAAATAATCAGGCTGTAACTGATTATTGTCGCCGCATAATCGGAAACAATGTTTGCATCTCTTAAAATGCTCATGGAAACAGCATATAGGTTATTAAGAAAATGGATTGCAATTGACGGAAGAATGGAATTGAATTTGCAATCGACATACGCAAAAATAAGTCCGAGAATAAACGCAAACGGAATTTGTGATATATTCTGATGCATTGCACCGAACAAAATTGCAGAGCCTATAACTGCTGTTGTATCACCGAACTTTCTCAGAGAACCCATAACTATTCCTCTGAAAGCAAATTCTTCGGCAAAAGCGGGGACGATTGCTGTTGAAATTATGTTCAGAACAATACTCAAAACACTTGAATCTCCGATTGTCAATCCCGAAGATGTGTTTTCAATTCCGAAAAGCGAGAAGTTGTCTGCGATAACACTCGTGGCAACATTTGCAATCATCGCACCCCCCATTCCGAGAAACAGAATGGGTATCATACTTTTTTGTTTTACATATTTTGTGCTGATAATATCATTTAAACTGTTTCTTGAAAGCTTTATATAAAAAAATGCAGGAACAACAACGGCAAATACGGAAATAAATATATCCATAAAGTAAGTCAGTATTGAATAATTGTCAGAATAAATATATTTTGCCGAACCAAAAGCCTTGAAAACTTCTACAACTATCATTGCGCTTACTGTCATTGTAAGCGAATACGCAAATACAAAAAAACCTAAACCGCTTGATCTTTGCTTGAGATTATCATACTGGAACTCTTTTTTGAAATTGCGGTTATAATTAAGGTTATTGCCGTAAAACGGCATATTATTACCCGAAAACTGGTTATTTATCAAATTATCACATCCTCAAAGCTATTCTAACATAGAGGCATATTATTTTCAAGGATTAAAACATCCGTATAAAGTATTTGCATGATTAAAATGATGTAATCCGACAAAAAGTAACTTTAAAATACAGTATAATAAATTCACCCAAAATCAACGCCAAAGAAGAAAAACCGTTTGTATTTTCACACAAATTGATTCGCCTCTATTTACAGCGTAGTATTAAGGCAAAAATTTAAAAATATAACTTGATTTTTCCTGATTTGTATTGTATAATATGTTTTGCATTTGCCGGTGTGATGGAATTGGCAGACGTAGCGGACTCAAAATCCGCCGGTAGCGATACCGTACCGGTTCAAGTCCGGTCACCGGCACCAAAAGGACATTAACTCATAGAGTTAGTGTCCTTTTTTAGTATATTTTGGAGGGCGATAATTATGGGTGGAATAAGCGTTATGCTTTTAATGGGAATGCTTTCGGCTATGTATGTGTTCTTTATAGCAGTAATTGCCGTGCTGATTATTTATTTTGCAGTAAGCTATGTTTTTGAGAGCATTGCGGCAATGGGTATGTGCAAGAACTTGTACTATAAGCACAGCGGTACAGCTGGATTCCGTTTTATAATAAATATCTGCTCGGTAAAATTGCAGGGAATAAGGCTTTAGGCATAATTGAAGGTGTGCTGAACCTTTCAATCGCAACCGTTGCCGTTCTGTTTTTCTGCTTTGAACTGGAAATCGGTATCATCGGCTTGATTGCCCTGTTAGCTTGTGCCATTGCCTCATTTGTTATAGATGTAATTATCGTCGATAAAATATTCAAAAATCTTAACATCAGATATTCGGATGTTCTCACAGTAGTAAATGTCCTTACCTTCGGACTTTTAAGACCTATAATTCTTTTTATATTCAGAAATAAACAGCATACAGTCAGATTTTAATTTCAAAGGAGCAATACACGCCGTATTGTTCCTTTTCCTTTTGCAAAAATGCCTTGTTTAAGATTTATTTTGTTTCATTAAATTTTTCGATACAGGCAATTTTTAAAATTCAACCTAACGATGCCCAGTAGACGC
>ENA-OPZM01000418-OPZM01000418.1-human-gut-metagenome-genome-assembly--contig:-NODE-418-length-18736-cov-2.177441_pt1 | contig 18736 bp, 22 predicted proteins | sample MGYA00242478_ERZ504493 | MGnify/ENA primary metagenome ERZ504493 (study PRJEB26092, sample SAMD00036227) | human gut metagenome | host: Homo sapiens | study: EMG produced TPA metagenomics assembly of...
AGAGCAAAACGGAACTGACGCCTCTTCAAAAAGCAAGACGTCGTGCTTATCCTGTTCTTATTGTTGCTGGTGCAGTTTTGCTAATATCGCTCTTTTTGGTAACGCCTCTTAGCAAGCAAAAAACAGTCACAGTTTCGGGAACATCAACAACAACGTCTGATGCTGTTTTGACTGCGTCAGGCATAAAAAGCTCAGATTATTTCTTCTCGCTGATTTTTAACCATTCAGCGTATGAAAAAAGCATTTTGAAAAACGATAAAATGATCAAAGAAGCTAAAATCATTTATCATTTTCCGAATAAATTCACGATAAAAGTGAAAGAATATGATATTGTGGCTTATGCTCAGACGGATGATGGCTACCAACCAATTCTTGAAAACGGAACTCGCCTTGATGTTGTTGGAGCGTCTGAATTGCCTGATACTTTCCTGACTATCAATCTTTCTTCTGAAAGTGATATTCAAAAATTGATAAAAGCTTTTTCAAAACTGGATAAAGATTTAGTTAGTCAAATTCAAATTGTTAGCTCTGCGAATTCTTCGACGACAGCTGATTTACTTCTTTTGGAAATGCATGATGGCAATACCGTTCGTGTACCATTGTCAGAAATTGTTGAGAAATTACCTTACTACACGAAAATTAAGGGAAATCTGACAGAAACCAGCATTGTTGATATGGAAGTCGGTATTTATACAACGACAGAAACTATTGAGTCCGAAGCTGCCGCTGAAAAAGAAAGTTCTAGCTCAGAATCAAGTGGTGAAAATACAGATTCTAGTGATACCGAATCAACAACAGAATCTAGTGAGGAAACTCAGACAGAATCAAGTGATACAGAAGTATCAACAGAAACATTTGCAGTAGATGGTGCCAGCGATAATAATTCTACTACAGAGGAAAATCCGAATAATATAACGTCTGGTATGCAGGTTGGTCAACAATAAAATTAAGTTTCTATAACAAAAAACGTAAAATGATAACATTTTTACGTTTTTTTTATGATATAATATTTTCTGAATAATTCTGATTTTATACAGATTTTAGAATAGTAAATGATTGGAAAGATAGTGAGGTCGAGTGAATGGCTAGAAATGGCTTTTTTACAGGTTTGGATATAGGAACAAGCTCGATTAAGGTTCTAGTAGCAGAATTTGTTTCTGGTGAAATGAACGTGATTGGTGTGAGTAATGTTCCCAGTACGGGAGTAAAAGATGGGATTATTATAGATATTGAGGCTGCTGCGGAAGCGATTAAAAAAGCGGTTGAGCAAGCAAGAAGAAAAAGCGGGAATGACAATTGATAAGATTAATGTAGGTCTTCCAGCTAATTTGCTTCAGATCGAACCCACCCAAGGGATGATTCCAGTACCTAGTGAATCAAAAGAAATTAAAGATGAAGATGTTGATAGTGTTGTTAAATCAGCATTAACAAAAAGTATTACTCCAGAGCGTGAAGTAATCTCATTGATTCCTGAAGAATTTATCGTTGATGGTTTCCAAGGAATTCGTGATCCACGTGGTATGATGGGGATTCGCTTAGAAATGCGTGGTTTGATTTATACAGGACCAAGTACTATCTTACATAATCTTCGTAAAACAGTTGAACGTGCAGGTATTAGTGTTGAAAATATAATCATCACACCGCTTGCTATGGCAAAATCAGTTCTTAACGAAGGTGAACGCGAATTCGGTGCTACTGTGATTGATTTAGGTGGCGGTCAAACAACCGTTGCTTCTATGCGTGCACAAGAATTGCAATACACTAACATTTACCCAGAGGGTGGTGAATATATAACCAAAGATATTTCAAAAGTTTTGAAAACATCTATACAGATTGCTGAAGCCCTTAAGTTTAACTTTGGACAAGCTAACCTAGAGGAAGCAAGTTTATCAGAAACGGTCCAAGTTGATGTTGTTGGTAGTGATACACCTATCTCAGTTAGCGAGCGTTACTTGTCAGAAATTATTTCTGCGCGTGTACGCCACATTCTAGATCGTGTTAAACAAGATTTAGAACGTGGACGTTTGCTTGACTTACCAGGTGGTATTGTTCTTGTTGGTGGTGGCGCAATCATGCCAGGTGTGGTTGAAGTTGCTCAAGAAATTTTTGGAACAACCGTTAAACTACATGTCCCAAATCAAGTTGGTATCCGTAATCCAATGTTTGCTAACGTCATCAGTCTTGTTGAATATGTTGGGACAATGAGTGAAGTGGATGTGATCGCGCAACGAGCAGTTTCTGGTGAAGAACTTCTTCGACGCAAACCAGTCGATTTTGAACCACAGCCGCAAGTACGACCTCGAGTGGTCTATAATAATGATTTAGTTGTGCCGGCAAATGATAACCTAGTATCGCAACCTACTCAGGTTCCACCAGTTCAAAAACAAGAAGAATCAAGACCAAAACTTGGTGAGCGTGTTCGTGGTATTTTTGGAAGTATGTTTGACTAAACAATAAGTGAGGAATAAAAATGGCATTTTCATTTGACACAGCATCAGTACAAGGTGCAGTTATTAAAGTTATTGGTGTCGGTGGTGGCGGAGGTAACGCTATTAACCGTATGATTGATGAGGGTGTTGCTGGTGTTGAATTTATCGCAGCAAACACTGATATCCAAGCATTGAGCTCTTCAAAAGCTGAAACTGTTATTCAGTTAGGCCCTAAATTGACTCGTGGACTTGGTGCTGGAGGACAGCCTGAAGTAGGTCGTAAGGCTGCGGAAGAAAGTGAAGAGGTTTTGACAGAAGCTCTTACAGGGCTGATATGGTCTTTATCACTGCTGGTATGGGCGGTGGTTCTGGTACAGGTGCTGCACCAGTTATCGCACGTATTGCTAAAAGCCTAGGCGCTCTTACTGTTGCTGTTGTAACACGTCCATTTGGTTTCGAAGGAAACAAGCGTGGTAACTTTGCAGCAGAAGGAATTGCAGAACTTCGTGAACAAGTAGATACATTGCTTATCATTTCAAATAATAACCTTCTTGAAATCGTTGATAAGAAAACACCTCTTCTTGAAGCACTTAGCGAAGCTGATAATGTCCTTCGTCAAGGTGTCCAAGGTATCACTGATTTGATTACAAGCCCTGGTCTTATCAACCTTGACTTTGCCGATGTTAAAACAGTTATGGCGAACAAAGGTAACGCCTTATGGGGATTGGTATTGGTTCCGGTGAAGAACGTATTACAGAAGCTGCTCGTAAAGCAATCTTTTCACCACTTCTTGAAACTACAATTGATGGTGCGCAAGATGTAATCGTTAACGTTACTGGTGGTCTTGATATGACTCTTACAGAAGCAGAAGAAGCTTCTGAAATCATTAGTCAAGCAGCAGGTAAAGGTGTTAATATCTGGCTTGGTACATCTATTGATGATACGATGAAAGATGAAATCCGCGTAACAGTTGTTGCAACAGGTGTTCGTCAAGACCGTGCTGAGCAAGCAGCAGGATTCCAACAACCAACTCGTTCATTTACTCAAGCTAATGCACAACAAGCAGCAGGTGCTCAATACGCTTCAGAGCGTACACAACAACCAAATCAAACAACATTTGAACGTCGTTCAAGTTTTGACTATGATATGGGTGAAAGCCATGCTATGCCAACTTCGCAACAGCCAGCGGCTAATCAATCTCAACAAAAAGAAAATTCATTTGGTAACTGGGATCTTCGCCGTGATAACATTGCACGTCCAACAGAAGGTGAATTAGATAGTAAATTGACAATGTCAACATTTACAGCCAATGATGATGCGGATGATGAACTAGAAACACCACCATTCTTTAAAAATCGTTAATGACAGATTTTAAAAAAAATAAAGACCTTGTTTTTGAACAAGTTGCGCAGGCTACGCAACAAGCCAATCGTTCTAAAGAAAGTGTCAATATTATTGCCGTGACGAAGTATGTTGATAGTGGTGTTGCTGCTCGTCTTATTGACACAGGTATTGAACATATTGGTGAAAATAGAGTCGATATGTTTCTTGATAAATATGAAGCCTTAAAAGATAGAAAGTTGACTTGGCATTTAATTGGAAGTTTGCAACGTCGAAAAGTTAAAAATGTGATTAACTTTGTTTGATTATTTCCATGCTTTGGATTCTGTCAAACTTGCTTCAGAGATTCAGAAACGAGCAGAGCATACTATCAAATGTTTCTTACAGGTTAATATTTCAGAGGAAGAGAGCAAACACGGTTTTAAAGTTTCGGAAATTGACGAAGCTTTAACCGCAATCTCTGAATTTGATAAAGTGGAAATCGTGGGCTTGATGACAATGGCTCCGAAAGAAGCTTCTGAAAGTGAGATTGAAGAAATTTTTGGAAAAGCAAACCAACTTAGACAAGAGTTACAAGCTCGCCAATTACCTCATATGCCTTTTACGGAATTAAGTATGGGGATGAGTGGTGATTACAAAATTGCGATTCGCAATGGAGCGACTTTTGTCAGAATTGGAACATCATTCTTTAAATAACGGGAGAACAAAAGATGGCATTTAAAGATAAATTTGACAAACTAATTTCTTATTTCGACACTGATGAGGTAAGTGATGTTGAAGAAACTGTTGAAGAAGAGGCTCAGCGCCACATGTTCAACAGCAAGCAGAAGCAGTACCACAACAAGCCCAAAGACGTGCTGAACCAGTTCAAAATGTTAGAACTCAGCAAATTCAAGGTGGTGGAGCAGCTCGTCAACGTCCACAACAGCCTCAACAAAGACGAGCAGTTGAAGAAAATCAACCTGTTCGTTCAATAAATCAACGTCGTGAAGAACAAATGCAAGTACGTGCTAATCAAGCGACAACGACAATTGCTTTGAAATTTCCTCGTAAATATGAGGATGCTCAAGAAATTGTTGACCTTTTGATTGTTAACGAATGTGTATTAATTGATTTCCAGTACATGCTTGATGCACAAGCACGCCGTTGCCTTGACTTTATTGATGGTGCAAGTAAAGTTCTTTATGGAAGTCTTCAAAAAGTTGGTAGTTCAATGTACTTATTGACACCTTCTAACGTTATTGTTAATGTTGAAGAACTTGCTGTTCCAAATAACGGGCAAGACATCGGTTTTGACTTTGACATGAAGAGACGCTAATATATGATTTTTGTATTAATTGTACTATTAAGACTAATTCAGTTTTACTCTTATCTGTTATTTGCGTATGCTTTGCTTTCATGGTTCCCAGGAGCTTACAATACTTGGTTTGGAAGAGCCATGGGGCAACTGGTTGAACCAGTTATTAGACCTTTTCGTCGTTTTAATCTTCAATTCATGGGATTAGACTTTACAATTTTGGCCGTAGTAATTGCGCTAAACGTTTTAAGTCGTATTCTTATCATGATTTTTGCGTAATATGGCGATGCAAAAGGATTTATATCAGCATTTTCGACCAGGTGAGTATGATTTTATTGAAAAGATTGATGACCTTGCTCGTCGTGTCGAAGTAACTTATGCATATGCTTTAACAGATTTTCTAAATCCTCGCCAAGTTGATATCGCAAGAAGCGTTATTGGCAATCGAGGATTGCACTATTTTGTTTCGAGTGATTATTATCCAGCTGAATACGCTCGACTTATTGTGGCACCTGACTATTATGAGTTTAATCCTGAGGATTTTGAATTAACTTTGCTTGAGGTGAATTACAATTCAAAATTTAATCAGCTGACACATTCTCAGATTATGGGAACTTTACTTCATAAGCTTGGGATTAAACGAACAGTTATCGGAGATATTTTAGTTGAATCCGGTTATGCGCAGCTTTTGGTAACGCAAAATATGGCTGATTACTTTAGAGCTGATGTGACTAAAATTGCTAAGGCTAGCGTTTCACTAAAAGAAATTCCTCTGGAACAGTTAATTGCAGGTGAGAAAGATAGTCGACAACTGGACATCATAGTTTCTAGTATGCGCATGGATAAAGTTCTTGCAACAGTTTTGAAGCTTTCAAGAAGTCAAGCAGTGCAGTTGATAGAAACTGATAAAGTAAAACTTAACTATCAAATAGTTGATAGAGCCTCAGAAATGCTTCAAGTTGGAGATTTGATTAGTGTTAGAGGATTTGGTCGCTTTTCTATTTTAAGTGAAAATGGTCTCACTAAAAATGGAAAATGTAAATTGACCGTAGATAAGATGATACATAAATAAGGAGAAATCAATGGCACTTACAGCACTTGATATTAAAGATAAAACATTTAAATTAAAATTTCGTGGTTACGATGAAGAAGAAGTTAATGAATTTCTTGATATTGTTGTAGATGATTATGAAGACTTGGTTCGTCGTAATCATGAACAAGAAAACAGAATCAAAGATTTAGAAGATAAATTAGCTTACTTCGATGAAATGAAAGAATCATTGAGTCAATCTGTTATCCTTGCACAAGAAACAGCTGAAAAAGTTAAAACATCTGCTAACGATGAAGCTGCTAACCTTGTTAGCAAAGCTAACTATGATGCACAACATCTTATTGATGAGGCTAAATCAAAAGCTAATCAAATTTTACGTGATGCAACTGACGAAGCTAAACGTGTTGCTGTAGAAACAGAAGATTTGAAACGTCAAACACGTGTTTCCATCAACGTTTGGTAGCGGCTATCGAAGGACAGCTTGGTTTAACAAATTCACCAGAATGGACAGAATTGTTGCAGCCAACAGCTGTTTACCTTCAAAACTCAGATGCTGCTTTCCGTGAAGTTGTTGAAAAAGTTTTGGAAGAAGAAGTTCCAGAAACTGATGATGAATTGTCAATGGATGCAACACGTCAATTTACACCAGAAGAAATGAAAGAATTGCAACGCCGTGTTGAAGCAGGAAACAAACACCTTGAAGAAACACAAAAAATTGCTATTGTAGATGACAGCGAAGCAGATTCTGAAATCAATCTTAACGAAACACAAACATTTAAATTAAATATCGAAGAATAAGAAAAACACGGTTGATAGTCAATATTTACAGCGAGCAGGCGATGGTGTGAGACCTGCAATCACTTGGGTATCAATTATCCTTTTCTAACATTTTTACCTGAATCAAGTAGGGTAAAAGGGCAAACTCACCTTACGAGTTAAAGAGGGAAATTTAGATTTTAAAGACTAAATTTCTAAACTAAGGTGGTACCACGAGCTTTCGTCCTTTTTTGAGACGAAGGCTTTTTTGTTTAACCATTTATATGTTAGGTCATTTTCTGTTATTGGCAATGTCAATGATAGTTAAATATTATTATTTATAAGGAGTAGTCATGAAACTAAAAGATACGCTTAATCTTGGGAAAACTGCGTTCCCAATGCGTGCTGGACTCCCAAACAAAGAGCCAAATTGGCAAAAAGAATGGGAAGAAGCAGATGTCTATGCTAAACGTCAACAATTAAATGAAGGCAAACCTTCTTTCAATCTCCACGATGGACCTCCGTACGCTAACGGAAACATTCACGTTGGTCATGCTATGAATAAAATTTCGAAAGACATTATTGTACGTTCAAAATCAATGTCTGGTTTCCGTGCCCCTTATATTCCTGGTTGGGACACACACGGACTTCCAATTGAACAAGTGTTGGCTAAAAAAGGTGTGAAACGTAAAGAAATTCCTTTGACTGAATACCTTGAAATGTGTCGTGAATACGCACTTAGCCAAGTTGATAAACAACGTGAAGATTTCAAACGTCTTGGGGTATCTGCTGATTGGGAAAATCCATACATCACATTAATTCCTGAATATGAAGCTGCTCAAATTCGTGTCTTTGGTGCAATGGCTGATAAAGGTTACATCTACCGTGGTGCAAAACCTGTTTACTGGTCATGGTCATCTGAATCAGCACTTGCTGAAGCAGAAATTGAATATCATGATATTGATTCAACATCACTTTACTATGCTAATAAAGTTAAAGATGGTAAAGGTGTGCTTGATACTGATACTTATATTGTTGTTTGGACAACAACACCATTTACAGTAACAGCTTCACGTGGTTTGACTGTTGGTCCTGATATGGATTACGTTGTTGTGAAACCAGCTAATGATGACCGTAAATTCGTTGTTGCAGAAGGACTTTTGGATAGCTTAGCTGAAAAATTTGGTTGGGAATCATTTGAAGTCCTCGCTAAACATAAAGGTACTGAACTCGAATACATCGTTACAGAACATCCATGGGATACAGAAGTAGATGAACTTGTTATCTTAGGTGACCACGTTACACTTGATTCAGGTACAGGTGTTGTCCATACTGCCCCTGGTTTTGGTGAAGATGACTACAATGTTGGTGTTAAATACAATCTTGAAGTTGCTGTTACTGTTGACGAACGTGGTATCATGATGGAAAATGCTGGTCCAGATTTCCAAGGTCAATTCTATGATAAAGTTGTTCCAACTGTTACTGAAAAACTTGGTGACCTTTTGCTTGCTAGTGAAGTCATCACTCACTCATATCCATTTGACTGGCGCACTAAGAAACCAATTATCTGGCGTGCTGTACCACAATGGTTTGCATCAGTTTCTAAATTCCGTCAAGATATTCTTGATGAAATTGATCGCACAACATTCTATCCAGAATGGGGTCGTACACGTCTTTACAACATGATTCGTGACCGTGGTGACTGGGTTATCTCACGCCAACGTGCATGGGGTGTGCCACTTCCAATCTTCTACGCTGAAGATGGTACAGCTATCATGACGAAAGAAGTAACTGACCATGTTGCTGATTTATTTGTTGAATATGGTTCAATCGTTTGGTGGCAACGTGAAGCTAAAGACCTTCTTCCAGAAGGATTCACTCATCCAGGTTCACCAAATGGTGAATTCACTAAAGAAACTGATATCATGGATGTATGGTTTGACTCAGGTTCTTCATGGAATGGTGTTATGAATGCTCGCGAAGGTTTAGAATATCCAGCTGACCTTTATCTTGAAGGTTCTGACCAATACCGTGGTTGGTTCAACTCATCATTAATCACTTCAGTTGCTGTTAACGGACATGCTCCTTATAAAGCTGTGCTTTCTCAAGGTTTCGTCCTTGATGGTAAAGGTGAAAAAATGTCTAAATCACTCGGAAATACAATCCTTCCAAGTGATGTTGAAAAACAATTCGGTGCTGAAATTTTACGTCTTTGGGTAACTAGTGTTGATTCTAGCAACGATGTTCGTATATCAATGGATATTTTGAAACAAACATCAGAAACTTACCGTAAAATCCGTAACACACTTCGTTTCTTGATTGCCAATACAGCAGATTTCAATCCAAATACAGATGCAGTTGCTTACGAAAACTTGCGTGCAGTTGATAAATACATGACTGTTAAATTCAACCAATTGGTAGCAACAATCCGCAAAGCTTACGAAGCCTATGACTTCATGGCGATTTACAAAGCTGTCGTGAACTTCATCACAGTTGATTTATCAGCATTCTATCTTGATTTTGCTAAAGACGTTGTTTACATTGAAGCAGCAGATAGCCTTGCTCGCCGTCAAATGCAAACAGTCTTCTACGATATTTTGGTTAAAATCACTAAATTATTGACACCAATTCTTCCTCACACAGCTGAAGAAATTTGGTCATACCTTGAATTCGAACCAGAAGAATTTGTTCAATTGTCTGAATTACCAGATGCTGAAGTCTTTGCAGGGCAAGAGAATATTCTTGAAGAATGGGATGCCTTCATGACACTTCGTAACCAAGCTCAAAAAGCTTTGGAAGAAGCTCGTAATGCTAAAATCATTGGTAAATCATTGGAAGCTCATTTGACAATTTATGCTAGCGAAGAAGTGAAGACTCTTCTTACAGCACTTGATAGTAACGTTGCTCAATTGTTGATTGTATCTCAATTAACTGTTACTGATGAATCTGCACCTGCTGACGCAGTAGCTTTTGATGATGTTGCGTTCACAGTTGCTCATGCTGAAGGACAAGTTTGTGACCGTTGCCGTCGTGTTGACCCAACAGTTAAAGAACGTTCATACGGTGTTACCATTTGTGACCACTGTGATGAAATCGTTGAAGCAAACTTCCCAGAAGTAGTAGCAGAAGGATTTGAAGTTAAAGCAAAATAACATAACACTGCTTAACAAATACAAAAACGGCTCTTTGTCAACTGTAGTGGGTGACAAAGTTAAGCTCTAGCGAGAACAAGTGTTGTTCTCGCTTTTTTGCTGTTCAAAGCGAGGTAAATGCGCTTTTTTTAAGTTGTCAAAGTTCCTATAACCAAAAGCGTTGTATTTAATATTTTTGATGAGTTTGTTGGTTGCTTTAAGTTTGGTGTTGGTAATGTATTCCTTATAGTGAATAAAAGTTGTTAGTGCTGTTTTTAAAGAGTGATTGAGTTGAGGTAAAGCTTCCTAAATTAATCCAAAGAATTGTTCGGTATTCTTTTCTTGTAAGTGAAAAAGGAGTAATTGATAAAGGTTGTAGTAGTGTTTAAGTTGCGGCACATGTTTAAAAATCTTTTCTAAACATCCTTTAAGCGTTAACGTTTCTCTGAAAGTCTTTGAGTAAAAAGTATGAGGCGATAATTTTCGACTATCCTTTTGAATGAGCTTCCAGTAATATTTTAGGACACGGTATTCAAGAGATTTCTTCTCAAATTGTTTCATTATTTGGATACGTGTCTGTTTTAGCGCTCTGTTCATGTGCTGAACAATATGAAAACTTTTAGACCGAGAGTAAAATTGGAGAGTGAAGGTGTTTAAGTAAAGGACTGTAGTTACCAGACATGTCCATCGTAGCGACTTTCACCCTTTCCCGAGCCTCTTTTGAGTATTTAAAAAAGTAATTACGAATGATTGCTTGTCGTCTGTTATCAAGATATGATTCTTTCTATTTATTGTTTCATCGCTTTAAATTTGAAGTCATATGGGACTTTTTGTATACTAAAGCAAATAAAAAATCAGGTTGTGGAGACCTGATTAGTGAGCTGTTGGGAATGAAATTTCAATTAGATTTGCTGTGTGCAAGGTTTTTAATTGGTCTAGTTGAACGATTGATTTATCGATTTTACGTTTGAGGAAAAATTCACGAATTGCTTCAATTTCACTATCTTTAATAGCGCGATATTTGTTTGAGATCAATAGCTCGTAGTGTTTTGGCGCTTGTGTGAAAATAACATCAGTATTTCCTGCAGAATAGGTCTCGACGAGCTTTGTATCCGTATTTCGCAACTGATTACGAACCAGCTCAGAATGACTACTTGTTGTGTTGATTAACCTCATATATCTCCTCCTGTGTGATTTTCTACCCCTATTATAACACTATTTTGAGTGAAAAAGTAGAATAAGAGATATTAGTGATGATTTTTTTTCCAAGATTCAACCCCCCACTTGTGGCTACCACGTTTTAATTTGTCGATAGCTTCATCAATTGAAAACCAAGAGAGGTTGTTGAAGTCTTCCAAAGGATTATCAATTTCTTCAAAATGTGTCACTTCGTAGATATAAGCGGGATTATAAAAATAGGTATCACGGTGGCGAGAGTAAAAATACTCATCTGCCTGTCCATAGTAATAACCTAGCTCAGCCGAAAAGCCCAATTCTTCAATGAGTTCACGTTTTAAAGCTGAAAAATGGTCTTCACCAGCTTCGATTTCTCCACCAGGAAGAAACCAAGAACCATTAGGTGCTTGAACTAGGATAATCTGGTTTTTATCAGCATTTGGAATAATGGCATAAACACCATAGCGTGCTTTGTAATCAACAGTTGTAAGTTTTTCACCGAAAGTTGGATTTGTCATGATATTCTCCTATGAAAAATATGATAGAAATAGTGGAGACCAAAATAATTAGTACGAGTGTCTGTTGGTGACATTATACTAAAAAAAATGAACTTTTTTTCTATAAAATTATCGGAATATTTTGATTTTTTTATGACAATTTGCCGTTATAAAAACAGCAGAGCAGAGAATGTTGTGGAAATCTGGAATATCATCAAGTCTTGTTGATGAGCTGTCACTAGTAAAGTCATTTGAAGCAAAGAAAGAAATAGTTTGGAACTATTGTCGTCCCAAACTATTTAGAGTTTCATTATTCTGATTCTGCTGAAACGGTTGTTTCTTCTTTTTCAATTTTTTTAGCAGATTTGATGATAATTTTACCATTACTTGTCATAACAGCTTTCAAATCTTTTTCGCTTGGGTTTTCAAGATAGAAGTCTGTAATGGCATCTTCAATGTGATCTTGGATAGTACGACGTAATGGACGAGCACCCATTTTAGGATCGTAGCCAAGGTCAACTAATTTTTCTTTTACTTTATCAGAAACTTCGAGGTGAATATCGTTAGTTGCTAGGCGTTTATTGACATCGTCAAGCATAAGGTTAACAATTTGGAGAAGATTGTCTTTGCTAAGAGCCTTAAATTCGATAATACCGTCGAAACGGTTCATGAATTCAGGACTGAAGTAGTTGCTAAGTTCACCAAGAACAGAATTTGTACGTCCTTCACGAGCAGCACCGAAACCAACTGAAGCTTCTGTTTTACCAGTACCAGCATTAGAAGTCATGATAATAATAGTATCTTTGAAGCTTACTGTACGACCTTGACCGTCAGTCAAACGACCGTCATCAAGAACTTGCAAGAACATATGCATAACATCAGGATGCGCTTTTTCAACTTCGTCAAGAAGGATGAGTGAGTATGGATTACGGCGAACTTTTTCTGTCAATTGACCAGCTTCTTCGTAACCAACGTATCCTGGAGGCGCTCCGACAAGTTTAGCGACCGCATGTTTTTCCATGTATTCAGACATATCGAAACGAATCATACTGTCAGCTGAGCCGAAAAGTTCAATCGCTAATTGTTTAGAAAGTTCTGTTTTACCAACACCAGTTGGTCCAACAAAGAGGAACGAACCGATTGGACGATTTGGGGTACCAAGACCGACACGATTACGGCGAATAGCTTTGGCAATCTTGTCAACGGCATCATCTTGACCAATGACGTGTGTTTTCAAATCATCAGCAAGATTAATTAATTGTGATTGTTCCTTTTCTTTCAAATCACCAACAGGAATGTTAGTTTTTTCTTCAACGATAGCTTCGATAGTCTTTTCAGTAATGACTGGGATATCGTCTTCGTTGATTGTTTGTTGTTGCATTTCCTTGTATTTAGCGATTTGGTCACGGAAATAAGCTGCGCGTTCATAATCTTCTTCGCGAGTAGCTTGTGTTTTTAGGTTTTCAGCTTCCACTAAACGCTTGTCGATTTCTTGTGGGTCAACAAAGTTAAGGGTTAAATTCATTTTAGAACCAGCTTCGTCTAGCAAATCAATGGCTTTATCTGGGAGGAAGCGATCCTGAATGTAACGGTTAGAAAGATTTGCGGCAGCTTCAATTGCATCATCGCTGTATTTGACATGATGATAATCTTCGTATTTCTTTTGAATACCACGAAGAATCGTAATCGTTTCTTCCACGCTTGGTTCATCAACTTTGACAGGTTGCATACGGCGTTCAAGTGCTGCATCTTTTTCAATAATGCGGTATTCATTGAGTGTCGTAGCACCAACTAATTGAAGTTCACCACGAGCAAGTGCTGGTTTTAAAATATTACCAGCGTCCATGTTGCCGTCGCCTGCAGAACCAGCACCGACAATTTCGTGAATTTCGTCAATGAAGAGAATAACGTCCTTGCGTTCACGGATTTCTTCCATGAGTTTTTGCATACGTTCTTCAAATTGACCACGAATACCTGTTCCTTGCACAAGGCTAACGACATCAAGACGAATAACCTGTTTATTTTGAAGTTTTTGTGGAACGTTACCATCTACGATTTTTTGAGCTAATCCTTCAACAACGGCTGTTTTACCAACCCCTGGTTCACCAATAAGAACAGGATTATTTTTGGTACGACGGTTAAGAATTTCAATCACACGAATGATTTCGGCATCACGTCCAATGACAGGTCGATGTCACCGCGACGAGCAATATCAGTAACGTTGATACCAAATTCTTCTAGCAAACCTTTTTGTTGTTGCTGTTGGCTAGCTGCGCCGTTTGGACGATAATTGTTATTATTGCCGCCGTTATTTCCACCACCTGATTGTGTTGGAGGCGTATTTTGGAAATCTTGTCCACCGAATGCGTGGAAATTATTTAAATTACTGAAGAAATCATCAAAAGGATTCATACCAGTAGATTGATTTTGTGTGGAAGAAGTTTGTGCATTTCCTAAACCACCTAAAATAGTATTGTTAGGGTCAGTTTCATGATTTGATAGCAATTTTGGCACAAATCAATTTGCTTTTGCTGACCATTGACATTTGTATAGAGATGAATTGTTGATTCGTTTAAATGACAATTTTGACAGAGCATATATAATACCCTCCTTTCGTAACGGCTTGACATTGACAATAAAGGTCAAAGATAGTCAAAGTTCATATTCTATATAGCACTAGGTTAATAGAAAATCAAGTAAAAAGCATTAAAAAAATTAGCACTCTTACGCTAAGAGTGCTATGCTTTCTCAGGGTCAATTTGACTGGCTGTCATAGACCCCATAGCAGCGCCCCAAATTACCCCACCGAGGGTGATTGCGATAAGTCTGAGAGGATTTGTGAAGAGTTCCAAAGGATTTTTTCCCTCTTGCCATTTGCTAAAAGCGTTAAAAACGAGCATGAATAGTGCAAAAATTCCATCAACTAACCAGCCCTTTTTGCGAGCATTCTGCCGTGTCTGTTCGACTTCATTTTTAGGGATTTCCAATGATGTTTGCAAATCACGATTGGTCAACATAACAAGAAGAATAATAGGAATAACAAAAATGAGGCCGAAGAGATTAATATAGAGGACAGCAGTGGCCGCTATTGTCTGGTTGATGAGTAAAATAATAGCAGAAAAGAATAACTCAAAGAAAAAAAGACCGATAAACAGTTTATTGCTGATACGATTAACTTCTTGTTCGCGATATTCGTCTAATTTGCCATTAATTCCGTAGAAACGTTTAATAAATTTTAACCAAAGTGATATTTTCTTCGTTTTCATAATGATTTTCCTTTAAAATTCCCAAAATTATAAATGTCTAGTTTCCCAAAAAAAGTGTGTTGAGATTAGTTTGCAACGCCTCCACTAATGTGATACAAAGTTCAAATGACGGACTATACTTATTATTTTCGATGAGGTTAACCGTTTGGCGGGTAACACCTATTTGTTTTTTAGCAAAAATTTTTTTGTTACTTTTCTTAAGTTCCTTGATTTTTTATTTCTAGGCTCAGACCTCAAACTATCCACTGGATGGTTTGAGCCGACGGCAGGTTCAATAGTCTAGTGGGCTATTGAAGGAACCCAAGAAATTTCTAAAGATTGCAGTGATTGACTGGCATGTTCTTATTTTAGATTCACAAAAATTTCTTACGAATGATGCTGACCTTATCAGATTTATTTGCAACCTCTTGTTTTGTCACTTCGCTCGCAAATAATCCATTGATAAAATAGCTATTACGTTTTTCAAGAGAAAAGTTTGTTTGTATGTGTTTATATATGACATGTCAAATATAATGGCAAATGTGGTGGTATTTTGGGGGAGATGATTTTTTATTCAAAATCTCCTTGACAAATGTATAATTATGCTAAAATTAGGTATATTATTCAAAAGAAAAAGGATGGACGAGTGTATGGCTATTAATGATTCATTTTTGAAAGAGATTGATTTTACTAAGGAAGAACTGGTTGAACTGATTGATTTAGGATTGAAATTTAAAGAGTTGAAAAAGAAAAAAATTCCTCATAAATATTTAGAGGGGTTGAACATTGCTCTTATTTTTGAAAAGACAAGTACACGAACACGTTCAGCTTTCACGGTGGCTGGGCAAGATTTGGGCATGAACGTGACTTATCTTGGTAGTAGCGAGATTCAACTTGGTAAAAAGGAATCAGTCATTGATACGGCAAAAGTTCTTGGTTCGATGTTTGACGGGATTGAGTACCGTGGTTTCAAACAAGAAGATGTTGAAGCCTTGGCTGAGTATTCTGGTGTGCCAGTCTGGAATGGTTTGACAGATACTTGGCATCCAACACAAATGATTGCTGATTTTATGACCTTAAAAGAAGTTTTTGGAAAATTAGAAGGCTTGACGATTGCTTATGTCGGTGATGGGCGTAATAATATGGCAAATTCTTTGCTTGTGACTTCGGCAATTCTTGGTGTCAATGTTAAAATTATTGCGCCAGCCAGCTTGCAACCTGAAGCTGAAATTATTGAAGTTGCTCAAAAATACAACAATGGTGCTGAATTAACCATTACAGATGACCTTGCTGCGGTTAAAGGTGTTGATATGCTTTACACTGATGTTTGGGTATCAATGGGAGAAAAAGTTGATTTCAAAGAACGTATTGACCTCTTATTGCCTTACCAAATCAATGCAGAACTATTAGCGAAAACTGAAAATCCTGATGTGATTGTCATGCATTGCTTACCAGCTTTCCATGACCTTAATACCGAAATTGGTCAAGAAATTTATGACAAATATGGTCTTGCTGAACTTGAAATTACCGATGAGATTTTTCAAAAATACAGTTCAATCATTTTTCAAGAAGCTGAAAACCGTATGCATTCTATCAAAGCGATTATGTACAATTCACTAAAAGCAATTTAAAGGACAATAATCGCTGAAAAATGGCACTTTTGACAGGAATTTTAGATAAAAGAAAGAAAATACATTCCTTTGTTGTTTGTTTGTAGGAAATTATGTTAAAATAGTATGGACAATAAACGAAGAGGAGAATAGTCATGGAATCACATTTGGTGAGAATTATCAATCGTCTTGAGTTAATGACAACTGATAGTAGTAATCTAAAACGTAATTTTGAACGTGATGGTGTCGTTGTGGCAGAAGTGTCATTCAGTAATGACCCTGAAAATGGTCCAGTTTTCACTTTGCGTGATGTTGAAGCGCGTGAGTCTTACTCATTTGATAGCATCGATTTAATCGCAATGGAAATTTATGACCTTCTTTACTAAAATAAAGAAAAATTCAGGACAGAGTATAAGGTTTTGGTAAAGCCCTGCTTAAGTGTGGTTTCAACGTTTTCTTATATTGCTATTTTGAATTGCAAAAAGTTCGCAAATTGCGAGCTTTTTATTTTTTTGTTTATTAATAATGATAGAAATGCTGTTATATCAAGTATTTACGTCTGTTTCCAGAAAAATGAATTATTGGTATTTTTATTCAATCTGTGTTATAATTAATTGATTATTGTTTATAGGAGAAATAAATGGACTTTTCATTTTTGCCAAAATATTGGGCTTATTTTAACTATGGTGTCCTTGTAACCATTATGATTTCAGCATGTGTTGTTTTCTTTGGGACAATCATTGGTATCTTGGTTGCTTTAGTTAAACGTACAAATATAAAAGTTTTAAATTGGATTGCTAGTTTTTACGTTTGGGTCTTTCGTGGGACTCCGATGGTTGTTCAAATCATGATTGCCTTTGCTTGGATGCACTTTAATAATGCGCCAATCGTTGGCTTTGGTGTTCTTGACCTTGATTTTTCACGTTTGCTTCCAGGTATCATTATTATTTCGTTAAATAGCGGAGCTTATATTTCTGAAATCGTCCGTGCTGGTATCGAAGCAGTACCAAAAGGACAGCTTGAAGCGGCGTATTCGCTTGGTATTCGCCCAGTCAATGCAATGCGTTATGTCATTTTGCCGCAAGCCCTCAAAAATATCTTACCAGCACTTGGTAATGAATTTATTACCATTATCAAAGATAGTTCACTTCTTCAAACTATCGGAGTTATGGAATTGTGGAATGGTGCCCAATCGGTCGTAACAGCAACGTATTTGCCCATCACACCATTGTTATTTGCTGCATTCTACTACCTCATGGTGACAACTGTGATGTCATTCTTAGTGAAACGACTTGAAAAACGCATGGGAAATGGAGGTAGCAACTAATGTCAGAAATGCTTATTTCAATTAAAGGACTTCATAAATATTTCGGAAAAAATGAAGTGTTAAAAGGTATTGACCTTGATATTAAATCTGGTGAAGTGGTTGTTATCATTGGACCTTCAGGGTCAGGAAAATCAACATTTCTTCGTACAATGAACTTACTTGAAACACCGACAAAAGGTATGATTACTTTTGAGGGTGTTGATATTACAGATAAGAAAAATGATATTTTCAAGATGCGTGAAAAAATGGGAATGGTTTTCCAACAGTTCAATCTCTTCCCAAATATGACGGTACTTGAGAATATCACATTATCACCAACTAAAACAAAGGGTATCTCTAAAGCAGAAGCAGAAGCAAAAGCTTATGATTTATTAGATAAAGTTGGGCTTCGCGACAAATCAGACGTTTATCCAGCTAGTTTGTCAGGTGGTCAACAGCAACGTATCGCAATTGCGCGTGGACTTGCTATGGATCCAGATGTACTGCTCTTTGATGAACCAACATCAGCGCTTGACCCAGAAATGGTTGGTGAAGTACTTGGTGTTATGCAAGATTTAGCAAAATCAGGAATGACAATGGCGATTGTTACCCATGAAATGGGATTTGCACGTGAAGTGGCTGATCGTGTTATCTTCATGGACGGAGGTGTCATTGTTGAACAAGGAACGCCCGAAGAAGTCTTCGAACAAACCAAAGAAGCTCGTACAAAAGATTTCTTGAGTAAAGTTTTATAATAGAATAAAAAAATAACCTCGGTTGAGTACATAAACTCAGCTGAGTTTTTTTCTTGTTCTGGAAGAAGTTTAATATATGTAAAAATAAATATTTAATTAAGTAGAATAAATGAAATTGAATAGTTTTATTATTAAAGCATTG
>ENA-OPZM01000419-OPZM01000419.1-human-gut-metagenome-genome-assembly--contig:-NODE-419-length-18735-cov-1.907997_pt1 | contig 18735 bp, 25 predicted proteins | sample MGYA00242478_ERZ504493 | MGnify/ENA primary metagenome ERZ504493 (study PRJEB26092, sample SAMD00036227) | human gut metagenome | host: Homo sapiens | study: EMG produced TPA metagenomics assembly of...
TGAGGATATTAAGACAGTCCCGGCTAAAGGACTGGGAACAGCTGCTCCGACCAGATTTTGACAGAGGGGATGTATGAGGCGGTGATCCTGGACCTGGATGAGGGGATACAGGGTGTATACGGACTGCTCCGGATGTGTACAGAGATTCATGTGCCGGTGCTCCAGGATCGGATCGGAACTTCTAAAATGCTCCAGTTTGAAGAAGAGCTGCATCTGCTTGGATATGATGATGTCAGAAAGAAGCTTCAAAAAAAGGAGAGCCTGCGATGATCCGGGCAGAACAGCTTCATGCCAGGATCATGGACGAGCTTGATATGACCAGGGAGGTCGGGGATGAGGAACTGACGCAGCTGATCTATCAGGTTTTAAGCGAAGCATCCCGGGAGGAGCATTTATCTTTGGCGGAGAAGACGGCACTTGGCAAAGACTTGTTTAATGCTTTTCGTAAGCTGGATCTTTTACAGGAGTTTCTGGAGGATGACGAGATTACGGAGATTATGATCAATGGTACAGAATACATTTTTTATGAAAAAAACGGAAGACTGTATCAGTCAGACCGCCGATTTGTGTCCAGAGAGAAGCTTGAAGATGTGATCCAGCAGATCGTATCCGGAGCAAACCGTCTGGTAAATGAGCTTCGCCGATTGTAGACGCGCGGCTGGCAGACGGCTCTCGCGTCAATGTAGTGCTGGCGCCGGTAGCGCTTAATGGACCAGTCGTTACGATACGAAAATTTTCAAAAGAGGCAGCCTCCATGGAACAGTTGATGGCATGGGGATCCATAAGCAGGGAGATTGCCGGGTTTTTAGATGTTCTGGTAAAGTCCGGCTACAATATCTTTATCAGTGGCGGTACCGGTTCCGGCAAAACCACTTTCTTAAATGCATTATCGCAGTATATACCCAGAGATGAAAGAATTGTGACAATTGAGGACAGCAGTGAGCTGAAGATCCAAGGGATTCCCAATCTGGTGAGCCTTGAGGCAAGAAATGCCAATATCGAGGGAACCGGGGCGGTAACGATACGTGACCTTATTAAAGCGGCGCTTCGGATGCGTCCTACACGCATCATCGTAGGAGAGGTCCGTTCGGCGGAAGCGATCGATATGCTGCAGGCAATTATATGTATATATAATAATTATATATATAACGTATATAAGGATGGAAAATATAGATTAGAGGGAGAGACATAGGAACGATATGAACATTAAGTATAGGTTATTGTGTAAAAGGTTAATAGAGGAAAGGAAGAGAGTAGGTGTCATTCAATATTATAATGTACTGTTCATAATGGAGTTAGTGTCAGATAAAGACATATGGTCTTTAGAACAGTGGGTGAATGGTATAAATAACATATATATGAAAGATATACATAATTGGTGTAGAATACATTTTGTTAAATATCACACTGTATTTGTTTACAGGAAAGAGTATCCGGTAAAAGCAAATATTTGGAATGGGTATTCATATATAAGGTGGCGGATGGAGCGGATGATGAATTTGGGATAAGATAAAATAGTGATTGCATGAAAGAGAGCCTTAAAGCAGGGTGTTCTTTTGAAAGTATGGATAGAATAAAGGCTGAAGGCTCTGCGCTATTCGTTTGGCAGAGCCTGAGTATTCTCCTGATCCGTAGAAAATAAATCTAACTGACCTTCTGGAGTGGAACTTTGACCGGATTCATCTTCAGTTGATGGTTCTCTTTTTTGGGTGTTTTATGAGTGTATAATTTCTCAAAAGGAAGTGAATACTTGGATTTTTTATTGTATTCTAGTAAAAGAGCTTCTGCGAATCCTAATGAACCGGCACGACGTTCTCTGGCAGTACGACTGATTTCTCTGACAGAGACACGCCCAACTTTTTCTTTAAAGGTGTCATCTTTCATTGTTTCTCCATAAGCATTATCCAGACGGGCAATAGCATTAAGCATATTGGAACTAAAGGACATAGGCGCACCTTCCCATGTGGCAACACAAAGGCGTAAAACACGATCAAGAGTGTGAAAACCATATTTTTCATAGATATTAATTAAAGTGGATACAGCACATATACCTCCGGGGCGAGAGGAAGAAGTAATAGTGAGATCATATGATTCAACAAGGTCACGAATAATAAGTTCTCTATCATTACCAGCTTCAATATTAGCCATGAATATTTCATAAGGTAATAACGATTTGACATATTTCATCTGATTTGCAAAAATATCTGCTTCTTGGGTGTAAACAAGATCATCATAAACCATACACCAGACAGGAGTTTCTCTTGATCCAGAGACGAGAGCAACAATCTCTATAGTGTGTTGTCCGTTGAACACATAATTTATCCCATCACGTCTACTTACTTTTACAGGGTTTATCTGATAAAGGTCAAAATTAGCTGCAGCACGCTGAACGTGTTTGATGGAAAGATTACGTTGATAATCTTGATTTGAACATAAATTTTTAATAGGTATTTGCTCAAAATGCACTTGGGGAACAAACTTTTGTAAATCTTCGGTATTTCCATCCATAATTATATTTCCTCCAATTTTTTTAAAATATTATTTGTGGTTGATATTAGGCACATAAGCTGATATTTAAGCTTATATTTTGCTGTATCAGATGCAATTTTAAAATCTGAAACTTTTAATACCCTTTCGATAGAACTGTTCCACGAGGGAATCGTCAATGTAAGACTTGCAATTTCCGCATCTGGATCAAATTGTGGCAGGTTGCGTATTGAAGGAATAGAAACGGAAGATTCTTTCCTTAACATCGGTTTGGCGTAATTATTCCATAGTAATTCCCTTTTCATATCATGATAACTGAGATGTTCTATCTTTTCGGCAAGAAGGTAGTTATTTAGGCTTAAAAGCTGCTCTTTTGATAATCCTGAAAGCTCAATAATATTAGCTTGGGAAATCCAGAGCTGACCAGAACGAACTCGTTTGACAAAATCGGGAACTTTTTCATCAATTATATCTAGTGCACTACTGTAAGCAGAATATTTGTAAACGGTAGCCATTGCTACATTACATTCTTCGGATATTTTTTTCGCTGCGATGCTTGCACCGGAAATATGAGATTTATTCGTAGATGAAAGTTGTCTTGAAACTAAAATTTTTTCAGCATCATATTTTTTCCCAATCAGGTATTTTTTATTGATATTGGTTAAATCCTCTCGTTTAAGTTGGTCAGTACATATCCATGAAATTACATCTTCTTTACTGGAAAAATGGAGCCTTTTTATTCGGAAAGGAATACTGTGTTTACGAAATAATTCATACGCTTCTATACCATTAATGACAATACCATTCCATGTGCAGATTGGGGTGTGATAGGAATGACATAATATCTGTTGTTCAAGTTGTTTATAATCTTTTTCACTGAGATATTGATACAAATTGGTGAATTCTAGTTTTGTTTTTAATGTATATATACTATAATTGCGCATACTCATCTCCCATTATTTCTGATTTGAATTCTGTTTGTGGCAGTTTTGTGATGATGTTATCCATGGAAAATAGAGCTATTTTCTTATCTGGGTAAATATTGCCTTCTAAACGAAAAATGTTAAATTTCTCCCAAGAAAGGTTAAGCTGGGAAAGTGAATATAGTAATTCTCGGCTGTACAATTCATAACTGTTACCATTGATGACAAAATAATCCTTAACTTTATGTGCCAATTTATCCTCTGCACAACTAGCCTTTATACCTATCATTTTTTGATCAGGATTAACAAGAAGTTGAATATATTCTGGGTTACCAATTTGACGGAGTGTATTGCGGTGGATTCGTATACGATTCTTTTTAAAGTCAATACATATTAGTGGATGGGAAGAGTGTTTGTTGTTCATAGGATTTTTCCTCACTTTCTGTTGTTGATGGTTCTTTTGCTTTTTCTATGGATTTATCAGTTGCCTTCTTCTTTTCTTGTATGTCAAATACTGCGTAGCCTTCAAATATATTGACTTGCATTGATTTTTGATGTTCTTCCACTGGAATACCGACTGATTCTTCCATTCTTCAGGATAAGAAGGTGTCCTAGCAGTGGTTACAGTTCCATTGTCTTTTAGTGTACGAGGAAATATTTCAGGTGAAGTTAAATCGAAAATGAACAGTATTTCATTGCCAGAACGAATTAGTTTGCCGAGAATCTTGTACCGATAATTAGGATTCCAGTCCATGAGAGATATCACTTTAGCAAAGAAAATTCGACAGGTGATTTGTTTTGGCGAACGCTTTTTTCCAGAGGAACACCAACGAAAAGAGTCTTTTTCTTCTTCTCGACAGGGACGGACAGCCAGTTTTTTTTCAATGGGATTGACTAATATTTGCACATATTCGACATCGGGTAGTTTTTTTATGCAGGCGGTATTTACAGATACCTTGTAGTTATTAAACGTAAACGAAGGTTCGTAAATATGAGCGAAGAATTCGCCACGTACAACTTGATAACCGTCATAGCTGAAAGAATCATCGTCAATGACTTCCATTTGATTTGAGGGGCTGGGTGCGACTGTTATTGGCATAGGTGTGTTGATTTTCATCATATCAGAAGGTTCTGTAGTCATATTCCATTGATTTATAGGTTGCTCGCTCATTGGGTGTCTCCTTTAATTTCTGTAATAATATTCTTTATATTTTGTATAATGGTTTCTTTGGGAGTGGTTTGTAGCTCGGGTTCTTTATAAGGTTTACTTTCTGAAGCAGTCTGCCAGTTTTTGTCCGCTGTAAATTCTGTTAATTCTGGCGCTTGAGACTGAGTATAGTAATTATTACCGAAGCTATTCATCCAGTCGGCAGGATAAGCTAACACACTCTTAGAATCAGATATTGTATCAGGCGTGTTATTGTTGAGGGCGGATACGTCGTTGGTATTTGTCGGTATTCGTATTTCTGTATCGTCCATGTTGAAAATAAGGACATTTTCATTGTCTTTTTGGTGGGCAACTTCCTAATATTCTATATTTGCATTTTTTGTCCCATTTAAATATCTCGTATAATGTTGGCAAAAATGCAGCGCCGGAAATTGGTTTTGGAATAAGTTGACCATCTTTGAGACGTGACACTGCACTTTATTTTTTGTTTCAGAGGAACATGGTCGGATAGCAAGTAGTTTTGAGCTTGGGTGTATTAGCAGTTCGACAAATTTTATGTTTGGAAATTTCCGTATAGCATCTTTGTTAAAAGAGATCTGTTTATATGAAAAAGAAACAGAAATCCGACCAACAGAGGAGAAAAATTGTCCTCTGGCAACTTCATAGTCTCTTAAATCGAAGGAACCGGCGGAAGCAGTAATTGTATCAGGTACATTCATATTTGCCGGTTTAAGGACGCTTTGAGATGCTTCAAAGTAGTCTCTGGCTTTAAATCCAGACCATCTTGGATTAATGCTTATAAATCCACTTAGAGAGCCTTCTTGTATCACATGTAATTCTGGTAAAATCTCTTTATTTCCATATTTTGCATTTGTAATTAATTTTTGAACAGCTATGAAATCATCTCGGGAGATAATAGCTTCGTGATGTCCGACTTTTCTGTATTGATTACGGTCTTGATTGTTTTTCCTTGATTTATGGTCAAGATAATTAGGAGTCCATGTTTTTCTCGCCAGAACATCCCCACAATGGCGTTCATTTTGAAGGATTTGTAGTATGGTACTGGATGACCAGACATCATTATTCTTTTTTGTTTTACAACCGAGTTCTGTCAAAGAATCAGCAATTTGTTGAGTACTGCTTCCATTCAGATACATATAAAAAATAAGCTGCACAATTTTAGCTTCATGTGGATTGATTACAAGATCTCCATTTTCGTCTTGGTCATATCCGAGCAGAGGAGGTGTAAGGAATATTCCCCGACGAAAACGCATTTCAATGGAAGAATTCATAATTTCACTTTTGGTATGACTTTCTTCCTGTGCAAGTGTTGACATGAATGACAGAATCATTTCGCTTTTGGGATCAAGAGTATTTAAATGCTCTGTTTCAAAAAATACACCGACGGGTGGACGGAGTGAAGAAAGCTCTCGTACATATCGGATACAGTCAACAACGTTTCTTGCAAATCGGGATACACTTTTTGTTATGATTAAATCAATTTTTCCGGCTTCACAATCTTCAATCATTTTTTTGAATGCATCTCTATGTTGAAGCGAAGTGCCTGAAATGCCTTCGTCGGCATATATTTCGACAAGCATCCAATTCGGATTTTTATTTACTACATCCTGATAATGATTTTTCTGTAATTCATATGAGGATGTTTGGCGTGGATCATCCGTAGATACCCTTGCATATACAGATACTCGTAGTTTTTTTTCTGTTTTAAAAATATCCTCTGGTGGAAGTGCCGGAATTACTTCCAGTTCTTCTGGATCAATACCTTTGTATCTTTGCCGGATTCTGGCTTTCTGTTCATCAATATTACTGCTTCGTTCTTCACTTTCTTTCATCAATAGCGACATCCTTTATAGTTGATACAACTATCATAGAATTTTTGGATTGAAAAAGACATAAACCATCCGTTAAGTGATTAACGGATGGTTTATGTAGAAATAGATATTTGATTGTTATTGAATGATTTAATAATCATTCGGGTTATCAGCATCGTAATTGTGTTTTGAGGATAGATGCCAATCATTGATTCGTAAAATATTCTTTATGGCTGAAAGAACCTCGAATATGTAACGTTTTTCAGTGCTGGTACAATCTGCCATTAATAAATCAATATCAGTTTGATATTCCGTAGGATTGTATAACAAGTTTCCATAGAGTAATTCATCAATAGTAATTTCAAGGGCATTGCTAATTTTGATTAAAGATTCTAAACTGGGTTTACGCTTGGCATTTTCTATATAGCTTATATAAACAGTAGAAAGATCAGCGATTTCAGCCAGCTCCTCGGCAGATAATCCTCGTTGTTTGCGGGTTTCTCTTATACGTTTGCCTATAAGTGCATAATTTATTTCCATGTCCTCACCTCCTTTCCATCACAACTTGACTTTTTTTGTGTTGTAGATAGAAAAAATGGTGAGCTATACAATAGTAATTGGTTGTATAAAAAGAAGTATATCATATGTATATAGCAAAAAGAAGATTGTCGATTGATGGGAGAAAAAGGCGATAAGTTGTAATTGAACAACAGCGAAAAAAAGGTTATTATTTATGTATTAAAAATTATGTCTGAGAGGAAAATACATGGCAGATAAAGAGGAAATTAAAACACTGGAGGAATTAGAGGAAAAAGGAAGAATACTGCAGGAGTACAAAGAAAAATTCCGGCAGATGTGCCAAGAAAATGAAATGATAAAGGGTTCGACAGTGCTGAAACTATATGATAAAATTGAAGAGGTACAAAGAGAATATGAGCATTTAGATAATAAGCTGACATTAATGGAATACAACTTTATATAGTTCTATTTTTTTTGTTTTAATACTACTGTTTCCCTTAGTAAATACTTGTAAGATACATCTCTAATATTTTTGCGGATTTCTAGTTACAATTAAGGTAACTACTATCGGAAAGAGGTGTATTTACTTGCGTACAGAGGATTATATTGCGGACAATATTATAGCTTTATGTAAAAAACGTGATATGAGTAAATATCGGCTGTCACAATTGACTGGTATATCTCAATCTTCGATTGGAAAAATTATTGCTAAAGAAAGTTTACCAACCATGCCTACTGTAGAAAAGATATGTGATGCACTGGGAGTAACAATGGCACAATTCTTTGCCGGAATGGATGTTCCAGTAAGCTTATCAGAATCACAACAAGAGGTTCTGAATATTTGGAATAATCTTGATGAAAAAGAACAGAATGTAGTGATACAAATGCTCCGGGGACTTCAAAAATAAAGGAAACAGTTGTAACGAAAATGTTGACTGTTTCTTTTTTATGGAGTTGGGAGATTATGGTGATTGAAAAGAAATATTATGATATTGCACAGCGTGAATTGGAAGAAATGCAAAGAGAAATTAATGAAGAAAAAAGCGCAAATGTCAGAAGAAGAGATACTAGAGGATAAAAAAATGGCATGATGAACAATTGGAAACAATTATTAAAAAGGCAGAAGCTCATATGCGTCGTTTTAAGAAAGTTCCAGATCCTCAAAAAGTAGTGAAGTTCACTTTTTTACAAAAAGATGCATTGGAAATTGCACGAAATATGCAGATGAATATAAAAACTGAGCGTAAAGAAGATGATTTATGGGGGACGATAGAAATGTCATTTAATAATATGTGGTTTTTAGATTCAGCTCCTAGTGAATGGAAAGATATTTGGAATAACTTGATGAAAGAAGCGCAGAGAGTGTATATAGAAGCAAAAGATAACATGATCATGTATCAATATTATTATGATTTGGCGGTAGAAGTTCCTTGTGTGCAGACACAATACAAATAATGATATATGAATGCTGTTCTGTAATAATTTTATGATATACTGTGGATATGATATGTAAAAATAGTCGGAGAAAGATTTGTGAATGCACGATTATTTAGGAGGAAAAAGCATGACAGATGCAGAACAAAGAGAGGCTGCCCGTCAATTTGTAAACCGATGGATGGGAAAAGGGAAAGAAGATGAAGATGGACGTTCTTATTGGATTGATTTATTGACGAACGTTTTGGGAATGGATAATGTGACAGAACGTTTGAACTTTGAAAAGAAAGTTGTAATTGATGGAAATACAAAACGTATTGATGTATATATTCCTGAAACACGAGTAATTATTGAACAGAAGAGTCTTGGAAAAGCATTGGATCAGAAAATCAGGAATTCAGGAGATGTGGATCTTACTCCATTTGAACAGGCAGACAGATATAATGGAAAGCTGACTTTTGATGAAAGAGCTCGGTGGATTGTTACGTCAAATTTTGCGGAAATTTGGATTTATGATATGAACCAGAAACAGCCAGAACCGACAAAGATTGCTTTAGATGAATTACAAAGCAAATATCCATTGTTGGATTTCTTGGTAAAAAAAGAAGTAAAGACAATATCGCATGAAATGGAAGTATCAATAAAAGCAGGAGATATTGTTGGGCTTATTTATGATGCGTTTTTAAAACAATATCGTATACCGGATATTAAAGAAAAAGATGAAACGTCCGAACAGAAAGAAAAAAGAGAGCATAAATTAAAGAGCCTGAATGCTTTATGTGTACGGATTGTCTTTTGCTTATATGCTGAAGATGCTGGAATTTTGGGTAAGAGAAATATGTTTCATGATTATTTGGAAACATATGAAGTAAGGGATTGTCGAAGAGCATTAATAGAATTATTTAAAGTATTGGATACGCCGATATCAGATCGGGACGAGTATTTGGAGGAAGATCTTGCTCAGTTTCCATATGTAAATGGCGGGTTATTTGCTGATGAAACTATTGAGATACCACCTTTTACAGAGGAAATTAAAGAATTACTTCTTACAAAAGCGTCAGAAGATTTTGATTGGAGTGATATTTCTCCAACTATATTTGGAGCCGTATTTGAATCTACATTAAATCCTGAGACCAGACGTTCTGGAGGAATGCATTATACATCTATCGAAAATATTCATAAAGTCATTGATCCACTTTTTTTTGGAGGATTTACAGGAAGAGTTTAATGCAATAAAACAAATTCAGGTAAAGCGGACTAAAGATAAAAAGCTGGATGAATTCCAGAATAAATTAGCAACTCTTACATTCCTAGATCCGGCATGTGGTTCTGGAAATTTCCTCACAGAAACTTATTTATCACTTCGACGTTTGGAGAATGAAGTGATACGTGAAAGAGTTGGCGGACAAATGACTTTAGTAGAAGCTCATAACCCAATTAAAGTCTCAATACAGCAATTTTACGGAATAGAAATTAATGATTTTGCAGTAACCGTTGCAAAGACAGCACTATGGATTGCAGAATCTCAGATGTTAGAAGAAACAAAAAGTATTGTTTATGGATTTAATGATGATTTTCTTCCTTTGAAGACATATGTAAATATTACAGAAGGAAATGCTTTAAGCTTGGATTGGAATGAGGTCATTCCAGCAACAGGTCTATCTTATATTATGGGAAATCCACCTTTTGTTGGTGCTAGGTGGATGAATAAAGAACAGAAAAAGGATATGGAACTGGTATTTCATGGAATAAAGGATTTTGGAAACTTGGATTTTGTAACAGCTTGGTATAAAAAGGCAAGTGATTACATTCAGAACAGAGATATATTTACTGCATTTGTTTCAACCAATACTATTACACAAGGTGAACAGCCTGCAATATTTTGGAAGCCATTATTTGAAATGGGGATACATATCAATTTTGCTTATAGAACGTTCCGTTGGGATAGTGAAGCGAATTTAAAAGCACATGTTCATTGTGTAATTGTAGGATTTAGCCATGCTAAAAGTAATAAAAGAAAAGTCATTTATGATACGAATGGGGATATGAAAATTGCTGAAAATATTAATGCGTACTTAATTGATTCAGACGATATTTTTGTTGGTAGTAGAAAACACCCTATTTGTAGTGTACCGGAAATAGGAATTGGAAATAAACCAATAGATGGGGGGTACTATTTATTTGATAAAGAAGAAATGGAGGAGTTTATAAAACAGGAGCCGAAATCTCAAAAGTATTTTCACCCATGGTATGGAGCAAGAGAATTTATTAATCGTACTCCAAGATATTGTTTATATTTGGGAAACTGTTCACCAAAAGAACTAAGAGAATTGCCAGAATGTATGAAAAGAGTGGAGGCTGTTAGAGAGTATCGACTTCAAAGCACAAGTGCAGGTACACGAAAAATTGCAGATACACCAACAAGGTTCATGTATCCAATTTCCCTAAAGGGAGCTATATAGTAATACCACAGGTATCTTCTGAACGAAGAAGGTATATACCAATGGGATACATGGATGAAAGTGTGCTATGTAGTGATAAAGTAAGAATAATGCCAATGGGAACATTGTATCATTTTGGTGTACTTGAATCTAATGTACATATGGCGTGGATGAGAGCTATATGTGGAAGATTAAAGAGTGATTATAGTTACACAGTAAATCATGTGTATAATAATTTCCCTTGGCCAGAATTACAGGAAAAACAAAAAGAAAGAATAGAACAATCGGCACAAGGAATATTGGATGCAAGAGCATTATATCCAGATAGCAGTCTTGCAGATTTGTATGATCCTTTAACGATGCCAGTGGAATTAAGAAAAGCACATATTGCAAATGATAAGGCAGTTATGGCAGCTTATGGTTTTGGCATAAAAATGACAGAAGAAGAGTGTGTTGCAGAATTGATGAAACTATATCAAAAAATGCAAGGATAAGTAAGAGGAGTAGCGAAGAAAGATGGATGCACATAAAGCGTTAATTACCAATATTTTTAATAATTCGACATTGGTGGAAGTCCCTTTTTTTCAGAGATCGTATGTGTGGAAAGAAGATCTCTGGGGGCGACTTCTTGAAGATATGGAGTTTGTAGTAAAGACAAAAAAACCACATTTTTTGGGCTCTATTATTTTAAAAGAAGGTCGCAAACTAGGCAAGGAGAAAATTTTGCAGATTGTAGAACTATAGTTGATGGTCAGCAGAGATTAACAACTTTTTGATTTTTATGAAAGTGCTTTGCTTAAAATTAGGACAGACTGCACTGTTTGACTGCAATTTAGAATCATGGGTCAAATGATTGCGCTTAGGCATGGAAGGAATGATATACAGGCTTTTGAAAAAGTAATGACATTAAGCAAAGCGGAAATAATCGACAATCCAGAGCCGGCGTCCAGAATAATTGGAGCATTTAATTATTTTGTGGAACATATTGACGAAAGTAAGTTGGACATTATGACAATATTTGTAAATACCCAATTTGTTCGTATTGATTTGGATGCGGATGAAGACGAACAGCAGATTTTTGATACAATTAATTCTTTGGGCGTGAATCTTACTACATCTGAGTTATTAAAAAATTATTTTTCAATCGAGAGACTGTTGGCGAATATGAAAGAAAATGGCAGATGTATTTGAAAAAGATGATGAGACTAAAGTATATTGGGATAGGGAAATTGAGACAGGACGAATAAAGAGAGCAATTATTGACATATTCTTTGATTCCTATTTTCAATTATTTATTCAGGATAAGCAGTACAATATTTCTAATGAAGACAAACTTATGTATTCCAGGGTAGACAGGCTTGCTCAGTCTTATCAGCATTGCGCGACAGAAGATGATGCAAAAAAAAAGAGATTCTCTATTACTGACATTGGGGAATTTGGCGATTATTCCGCAAGCTTTAAATGCATCTATACGTGATGCTGCATGGAATGTAAAAAAGGCGGGAAAGGGACAAAATAAACCAGGTTTACTTTTGTGTGCGAGCGGACTTTATACATTACATGACGTACTTCAAAAAAATGATTGGAACGAACATGAAATAGAAAATCGTGCAGAATGGCTCTTAGCTAATGCACAGAATATTTGGAAAATATAGAATATTCCAAATCCATAAAAGCTGAATGAAAACCAATATGGGAATTTTACAGGTGGTACAAAAATTTGTAAAATTTTCATATTGGTTTTTTGGTAATCTGTAAAAATTATAAATTTTGGATATCAAGTAAGGTTTCGGATTTTTGATTTTTATGTATTTTTCAATTTTGGATATGGCTCCGAAATTGGCAATTTTGCGGAAGTGTATCCACACTTCCTGTCCTTGCTGTTTTTAAAATCACATAGTGATTTCACAGGGATATAGAGATATTTAGTCTATTTTATATCCCTGTGATGTGACCGGAAAAATTCAGGGAACCAAGTGTATATTTATGCTGAATGTGAGGAACTGGGGAGCACAATCCTCAGCAAGAATCCTACGTCCGGAAAATATCATATTGCTAAAATAGCGATATGGTATTACCGGGGTGGATCTTGCTCTAGGGTGTACTGAGACCTCGGCATAAATAAAAAAATGGGTTTGGGGAATCCCCAGCAAGATGAAAACCTGATGAGAGAATATTGTGATGGAAGGCAATATTGTTAAACACAGGTGGATCTTGCTCTAGGGTAAGAAAGAAGTATCTTTATATTATCAAAATGCTATTTGGAGTTTATGTTGTTGGAAAGTTGTAAGCAGGAAAATAACTTCCGGTTGTCGGTGCAAATATAATGAATAGAAGTGTCCAGTACATTTTTTGTGATGGGTATTTTGGTGGAATCCACTTTTATTTATTTTGAATAAAGAATTTTTAATCTGCAGCCGATAGAAGCAGATGGCTATAAAAAGCTTTTGGTAACTATGAGTGAAAAAACAGAAAGCTGCGAAAATTTATTATGAGCTAATAGGAAAATTTGATATTTTGTGATATTGAGGGTATGGGGAATCGTAATCTCCATCAAGTTTGTCAGAGAATCATAATCCAGAAATGGAATTTTGAGTTACTCTAGCGATACTTGCTTTAGAAAAATGATTAGCCATAATGAGTTGGAACGTGGGAGGAGGAAGTGCAAAAAAAGAGAGAGCCATAAGTAACTCTCTCTGTGATAAAATCAAAAAGTTATAGTATCAGTGGTTCGGTAAGATTACAAAAATCCTTAACAGGTATATTTTCTTTAAGTGGTAAAGCTGTCTCTAAAAAGGTTTCGTCTGCAAATCTTTCGAGTTCAGAATCAAAATGTATAATTGAAGCATTTGTATTTAATTGATATGGCGGAATTGTAACAAAATAATCATAATCTTCGTAAGAAGGAGTGGCGCAAGAAACTTTGATTTTTCCGCCCAATTTCAATTTTGCAAATTCTCCATAAATGGCAGTTAAGGCTTTTTTTCTTTCTTCATCAGAAGTAATTCTATCTACATATCTAATATACCAATAATCTATATTTCCCTCTTTTAATTCAATTAAATAATCGTATGATCTGGGTGTTCCGGATTTTATTGTCCATTCAACTTTATGCAGACTTGTCATCATGGAAAGTCCACGCATTAAGGTAGAAAAAAATTTTTCATGCACCTGAACAGTAGAGAGATCCAGAGAAAATCCATTGTCTGCAATTATCTTTTTTCGTTCCCGTATTTTCTTAGAAGAATATCCCGTTGCATCATATAATTCTTGGATAAGTTCTGGATCATCAATGGCTTTTGCAATTTTATCAATAGTGCTTTTATATGGTCTTCCAGATCGGGCACCGTTGAGCATTCGTGAAATAGTTGCATTATTTAAGCCTGTTTGTTCAGATAATTCTTTTTGTGTTTTTTTCTGTAAAATGATTTGAAGTATATTGATGAATCTTTCCTGATCGTAAACGCTGTCAGGATTTATTAGTGTGCCTGAATTTGATATAAATTCGTTCATTCAAATCTCCTCTTGACTTCTTTGACTTTGTATAAATTGACTTCTTGTATTTTATCTTATCAATTATATCCTTAAAAATCAATTTAAAACATAAAGAAATCAAAAAATGCTTTATTGATATTCTTGCAAAAGTCAAAGAAGTCAAAAACGTAATTGACATTTCGACTTCTTTGTGTATAATGTAAATCAAGAAGTCAAAGAAGTCAAACAAATCAAAAAGAAAGGAAGGAGGGCTGTGGATTGAAATATAGGGTTGTTTCGATTTTGAAAGATAATAGACCACGTTTTTTTGATTATTTCTGATATTGAAGAAATTGAAATCCTTCCATCAAAGTATTTGAAGCATCTGGATCAGATTAATGCTTCTCCGAATACTGTAAAATCCGCAGCTTTCGCACTTTCATATTATTACAATTTTCTGCAGGAGCAAACGATAGGATTGGATGAGATTACATTGCTATCCTATTCAGAGCAGAATAAACATTTTTATTGATTTCTTGTATTGGGTTAAGAGTGGAAAGCATACTGAGCATAATACACAGACGAGCAATAAGACCTGCAATATGTATCTTGGTGCAGTCTTCAGATACTACCAGTTTTTGGCACTGGAAGATGTTTTGCCAATGCTTAAGTCTTACGAGTAAAAAAAGTATCGTATTTTGACAGTATGGGAGTAAATCATCAAAATGCAGTGAATTCGTTTAAAGGTTTCTTCAAAGAAGAAGAACCTAATCTGGAAGAAATAACATCCGAAGAAATACAGGAGCTGATAAATGCCTGTTCGAATGATAGAGATCGATTGCTGATAGCAATGATGGCAGAAACTGGTCTTAGATTAGGGGAAATTCTTGGAATCCATTATACCGAAGATATTGATTTTGAAAGAAGGACGGTTCGGGTAAGGTATCGTGTAATCCAATACCAACTTGGCAAGAGCAAAAAATGCAGAATATAGAATGGCTTTGTTAAGTAATACAACTTTTGAGTTCTTGGTTAAGTACATTTCTGATAACCGAAAAAGTCTGATGAACTCGGAGTATCTATTTACAAAATTGACTGGAAAAAACAAAGGAGAGCCATTAGATGCGGATTCTGTGTATAGCATGTTGAAAAGGCTATCCAAAAAAACGGATATCAATTCCCATCCGCATCAGCTCCGACACTATTTTGCGGAGGAAAGAAGAAAAGAAGGATGGGATTTGAATGATATTCGTTTTGCCCTGGGGCATAAGAAAGTTGAAACTACCATTAAATACTTGGGTGAAAATAATGAACGATTGATAGAAGCGACAGATCAATACTACTCAAATAATGAAGATTTATACCAAATTGCAGATTTTCTGTAAAAGGAAGGAGGGATTACCTTGGCAGTATTAAAAATTGTTCCGAAGTTATATCAGGAAAAAATATCCGAGAAATTAAAGGAAGAAATATCTTTAGTTACGAATGGAGAAGCAAAATACTATAACCGGTTATACAAATTTTTCCAGTATACAGATATACAGTGTACTGCAGATATTAACTATGAAACGAGAAAAATGTATATGGATTCTCTTGAAAAAGAGGATATTTCAGAAAAATATAAAGCGGAATTAATGAGCTTATTTGATCGTTTAAAAATAGAAAATATGCCGGATGTCTATTCACAAGGAAATCCCTTCTTTGTAGAACAGGAGTTTTTTAAGCAAGACAAATTGTTTTTGCTGTATGTCCCCAATAAGAAGAAAGCACAATCTTTTCGTCAGGTGGTCGATAAGAATGATTTGTTATGGGACTTAACGAGGATACATTCATCACAGTTGGTGCGACAGACAAAAATATTGCTGTGTGAAATTCTGAATATGGATAAGGTACAAAGACATCGAAGATATTTTTTAGAACCATTAAAAGCACTTATACGGTTTTGCGATAAGTACGGAATAGATGATATTGAAGAAATGGAACAGGCAGATGAAAACAGATTTTATCTGTATTTAAACAAAGAGTCGGAAATTATAAAAAAACAGGCTTCTAAGATTGTTGAGTTTGCGAGAAGAACGTTATTTCTAACAGATTCAGAGACAAATTGGCAAGCGTGTATCTGGTATATGGATAGGTTTCAGTTTGATAAATCAAGAATCAATGCCAGTTCACCTGTTAAAAGCCTTTCATTTATTAATATTTACGAAAAAGAAAATCGTTGGTATTTACAATTATACGCAAAATATTTGGTCGGGATATCGGATCTGTCTTTATCAAATATCCGAAATACAATAAGTTTTATTTCACAATTTTTAAAATATCTGGATGGACAGAGTAAGAAAGTAACTGAACTGGAGATACAAGATATAGAGGATTATGTGTCTGTTTTGGATAAGTCCGATATTAAGTATTCTACTTTTAACCGATATATCACACATATGCATACATTTCTACAGTTTTTGAAAATGAAAAATATTGAAGTGTTGAAGTTTTATCCGGAACGATTTTTAAAAAAAAGGTTTTTCAGAACACAATGAAAGAAGTGTTCCAGAAAAAACAATTGCTCATCTGATTAAGGAGCTGCCGGCATTCCCAGAGCATTTACAGTTGATGTATTTGATTTTGTTTTGCACAGGAATTAGGAAAAGCGAGGTTTGTACAATAAAATCGGGAGCCTTTTATTCACAAGGCAATGAGAATTGGATGCGCATATATCAAAGCAAAATGCGGAGGGAAAAAGTTATTCCTGTTCCCAGTTTATTGGTTGGATTGGTGAACGATTATGAAAAAAAAGTACGGAATAAAAAATGGGGAGTATTTATTCAAAAATAAAAAGGGTGGTGCATTTAATGGACAGACATTTTCAAATCAGATGATTCGGGAGTGTAAGGCACGTGGGATTGCCTGCGGAGATATATCTTTAGAGCACACGATTACAGACATAACCTTGCAACCTCAATGTACGGAAATGGAGTTTCTATACAAGGGGTACGAGATTATCTAGGACATTCAAGTGAGAATATGACAAAACAGTACATTGATTTCATGCCGGAACGTATTGTATCGGCTGAAGATAAATATTTCTCTAAAAATCAGTCATTTAAATTGAAAGGAGCAGAAGATGATGAAAGGTAATATTAATTTGATTTCGTATGACTGTTATCAACAAGCTACAGAAAAACAGTTGGCAGGGCTGAAATGGAAGGAAAACAGGGTGTACTACATATCTGAGATTCATAATGAAAAGATACAGGATGAGATTTATGGGTATATCGATGATAGATGTAGACGTTTGTCATTATCAACAGTAGTAAATGATATTTACAGATTTGATCTGTTGAAAGAATTTCTGAATGAGAAGTGTACAAGTTGTAGCAGCATTACTGATAAAAAATGGGAAGAACTGGAGAGAAGTTATAAAGCATTTTTATATAAAAAAGGATTGGCGCTGTACGTTAGAAGAAATAGACCGGATAGGCGGAATGTTGAGCAGCAAAGTAGCGCTCAGGTTTCTTTTCTGAAAATGTATTATGAGTATGTTGTGAAGTGTAAAACAGCAGATATTCCAGAAAATGAAAAAGATGTATGGGATATGAGAAAGTTGGATGTTGTGCCAAGGAGTAATCCGATTCGTGGAAGATATAGATTAGATTTTCGCGAGATCAGGCAGAAAGAATTTAAAGAGATAATAAAGAAAATATTGTATAGCCACTGCCAGACAAAAGCAATGGGTAGTATAAAAGGTGAATTGCATGGATTCCGTCGGTTTGCTAGTTTCATGTATGATCGATTCCCAGAAGTAAAGCACTTTACAGAAATTAGCAGGGATATGATAGAAGATTATCTGGTTTATATAAAAACGGATACCGGTCTTACATCAGTCAGTTACACGACAGAGCTGTCGGTTTTGGATAATCTGTTGGATGAAATAGGGCGTGAACTGGAAATAGAAAATATATGCAACCTTTTTCTGTCCAGTGATTGCAGAGCATATGATAACGCTTTACCAGAAGCGTATTCAGATGCAGAAATCAGGAGATTTAATTGTGCATTAACAAAATTAAAGCCCCAGTTAGGCAGATGTTTAATAATACATCAGATGCTCGGTACAAGAATAGAGGATACGTTGACTTTGCGAAGAGATTGCTTATCTGAGAAATCTGGACATTATTTTATAACTATTATCCAGCAGAAAACAAGGAAATACAAAAGACCAGTTAGCGATCAGCTGGCAGAATTGATTAGAAAAGCAATAGAAGTTTCAGAAAAGGAGCATCCAGATTCAGAATATATTTTTCTGCAAGATAATGGAAAATTGTATACAGATTCAATGCTGAAATATCATGTAAATATCATGATTTATGAAAATGATATCGATGGGATGAAGTAAGGTAATTATTTTGATGTTCGTACACTTATCGTTTTAGACATTACGTTTTGGAAGTTAAAACTTAACA
>ENA-OPZM01000421-OPZM01000421.1-human-gut-metagenome-genome-assembly--contig:-NODE-421-length-18695-cov-1.947652_pt1 | contig 18695 bp, 23 predicted proteins | sample MGYA00242478_ERZ504493 | MGnify/ENA primary metagenome ERZ504493 (study PRJEB26092, sample SAMD00036227) | human gut metagenome | host: Homo sapiens | study: EMG produced TPA metagenomics assembly of...
AAGAAATACAAAACCGTTCTTTTCACGGCAATTATGGCGACGATCATGTTTGTAACACTGTGGCAGTATCAGAACACCATGCAGAACCGGTACAAAAACACAGGAATGTGGAGAGGCGCACAGCAGTACGCCGAGGTGCTGCTGAAAAGAAACAAAAACCTCGAAAACGACTGGCTGATCGGCGATGAGTCCTGGCGCGAAGGAAACAAAAATACTTTCGAAATTCGCCTTACCTATTACGCTGATGCCGATGACGCAAAAGAGGGACGTGAAAGCGAATATCAGTACAAGATTCATTTTGATGATGTTGACGGCTACGTCATCAAATCAGAAGGCGTACCAGAGAAAGAGATTGTTTTCCCGGAAAATAAATAAGAAGTGAGAAACGGGATTCCATTCTTGCGCCTCCCACAGAAAAAGACTATACTCATAGTATCAGCATGTACGCTCGGAGTCTTTTTGGCACTTGCTTTTGCGACTGGCGGTTGGAATCAGTTATGATAAAGAAACAAAAGAACATGCTTGTAAAATAGAAGTATTGTGATGATTTGCAAGCTGTGGAAAAGGGATATCGTGTGTGTGAACGGAGAAAAGCAAGTAAAAATAGTAATCTTTACTATTTTTACTTGCTTTTTCCTTGCTTTTTCCTCCATCATAGGATAATATAAAAATATACGGTTCGGAGCAGGTTCCGGGCAGGAAAAAACAAGATGGAAAGGATATGGATTTTTATGAAAATTACAGAGGATATTATCTACGCGGGAGTCAACGATCATCAGGTAGACCTGTTTGAAGGTCAGTACAAAGTGCCGAACGGCATGGCATATAATTCTTACGTAATTCTCGATGAAAAAACGGCAGTTATGGATACCGTAGATGCAAACTTTGCGGATGAATGGCTGGCAAATGTTGCGAAAGCACTGGATGGCAGAAAACCGGATTACCTGATCGTACAGCATATGGAGCCGGATCACTCTGCGAATATTGAAAACTTCGTAAAAGCATATCCGGAAGCAACCGTTGTTGCAAACACAAAAACCTTTGCCATGATGAAAAACTTTTTTCCCAAAGATGGATCTCGCCGGAAGGAAACTGGAAGTAAAGGACGGTGAGTCCCTTACGCTCGGAAAACACGTTCTGACCTTCGTGTTCGCTCCGATGGTACACTGGCCGGAGGTTATGGTTACATACGACAGCACGGACAAGGTTCTGTTCGCAGCAGACGGTTTTGGAAAATTCGGTGCACTCGACCGCGAGGAACCATGGGATGACGAAGCACGCCGTTATTTTATCGGTATTGTCGGAAAATACGGTTTGCAGGTACAGAAGCTCCTGAAAGTAGCAGGTACGCTGGATATCCGGAAAATCTGTTCCCTGCACGGTCCGGTTCTGACGGAAAATCTTAGCCACTACATTGAAAAATACGATATCTGGTCTTCCTACCGCCCGGAAGAAGAGGGTGTTGTGGTTGCCTATACTTCTGTTTACGGCAATACAAAAAAAGCTGCCGAATTGCTTGCAGATAAGCTGAAAGAAAAAGGATGCCCGAAGGTCGTTGTTTACGATCTGGCAAGAGACGATATGTCTGCTGCCGTAGCGGATGCTTTCCGTTACAGTAAGCTGGTTCTCGCAACCCTGACCTACAATGCAGGCATTTACCCGTTCATGCAGGATTTCATCAACCGTCTGACAGAGCGCAGCTCCAGAACCGCACCATCGGTCTGATCGAAAACGGAAGCTGGGCACCGACCGCAGCGAAAGTGATGAAAGGTATGTTTGAGAAGAGCAAAAATATCACCTGGACAGAGAATAATGTAAAAGTAATGTCCGCTGTGAAGGAAGAGAACGTAAAAGAGATCGAGGCACTGGCCGAGGAACTCTGCAAATAAGAAATTAAGAAGAGAAGAAAGAATATGGGAAAAATGCTCCGCTGGACTTTGCGAAAGGCAAAGACAGCGGAGTCTTTCGTTCTACTCTTTTGGAAAGAAGATTCTGTGGAGTTCCGGAGGGAGCAGGATCGCCCTGCGGTGGGTCAAAAAAAGCCGGGGGTTGAATTTTGCGAAAGCCTGCGGCCGCCTCTTTGTAAGTGAGACTGCATCAGGTTTCTGATCTTTCGATTTTGATGTCATAATATTCTGAAAATAATAAAATACAAAATAAATTAAAAGAAAGTATTGACAAAACAGAGAAGATGAGTTAATATAAGATCAACAAAAGAAAAGAGAACAAAAATAAAAACAAGAAAGAAACATCAAGACGAAAAAGAAACATCAAAACGAAATCTAAGAAAGTAAGAGGTACAGTCCAATGGCATAGTTAATCTGAACATCAAAAAAATCTCTGAAGAGTTTACATATAGAACCTAAAGGAGATGATTCCAATGAAAGGCAGAGGCCCATAGGGAAAAAATAAAAAACAAAAAAATCCAGGAGGTACGGTCCAAAAGGAACATAACGAAATACCCCGAAATCAATGAAAGTAGCAGGTGTATAAAAATGAAATTACTGGAAATTCATTAAAAGCCCGGTCGAGAAAAAAATAAATCGATCGGGCTTAAACTATGTCTGCTGAAAAATCTGTTTGACTGCCCTGCGGTCTGCGCGAGCCGTGAAAGCAGAAAAGACGCTGCAGCCTCGAAAGAAACGAGAGCATACAGCGTCCTTTTTATTTAAAAGCATCGTCATATCCTCCTGAAAATAAATTGGTACAACAACGTTGTTGAAAATAAATTATATTTTGAAAAGGCGTTTTTTCTTTCAAGAATCAGTGTAATACTTGTACGCATGTGTTTACGAGTTGTTTTTTTACAAAAACGATTCTTTTTCAGATGGCTGGTTTTGGCAAGGTAAGTATGGTAGAATAAGAAACGGAAAATGGATAGGAGGAAACGAATCTATGTATTACGTACCAGACGGAACCAAAACATGTGGTTATTATGAATGCAAGAAATGCGGCAACCGCTTTTTTATCCCTTCAGACGATGGAAAAAATCCCATGCCCGGACTGCGAGGCGGAGGTGGATTATGAAATCGGGCCTGGTGAATCTTTGGAGGATGTGCTGGATACCGCAGTGCTGCTGCAAAGAATTGAGGGCGAAGAGGAAGTGGAAAAGATGGATGCACTCTTAAGTCTTGCGATTACCGGCGGAGATTTTGACTGGATCTGATATAACAGAGCTTTTTCAAATACGCTCCAGATAGGTAGCGGATATTTGATGAATGCCAAGTCTGGCGTTCGCTCTGAATTTTCACAGAATTTTGCCGGAGTTTTTCCTCGATTTTAAAAGAAAACAAAGAAATTTCAAAGGTTCATGAGAAAAATATTCAGAAACAGCCGAAAAAATATCGGTGAAATTGTGCAAAATTGACAGAAATGATGCAAAAGACCGGAAATCATCGAAAAATTTAAGGATTGACAAAAAGCAGGAATTCCGCTAGAATGTGCCTATGTTGAAAAACAGCAGAGAAAAAGAATAGAGTAAAGATAACGCAACGGAGCGGTTCTGGGAATAGAATCGCTCCGTTTGTAATTTTCTCCCTTTCTCCAAGGTTTTATTTCTCCCAAAAAACACTCTCAGAAAACCGGAAAACGCTCTGTCTGTTTTTCAAGATAAACTCCATATAAGTAGTGGATTCGCAAAGGCGCGGTACGAAAGGAAAGCTTCGTGCCGCGTTTTTCAATCCAAAGGAGAAACGTCAGTAAAAAGTTCGCAACGGGGCGATCTGGAAGGAAGACTTCCAGGTCGTTTTTTGTTATCAAAGATATCAGGGACTGCTTCTGAAAACCAGATTTGATTTTGTCAGAAACAGGACAGAGAAAATGAGAAACCGGAAAGGAGAAAGTCCGATGGAAACACAAACGTCTTATTTGACCGAAAGCGTCTGGTCCGGCTGATCGTTCCCTTGATTGTGGAACAGGTGCTGGCCGTTACCGTCGGTATGGCAGATATGGTGATAGTATCCGGGGCCGGTGAAACGGCTGTTTCCGGAATCTCACTTGTCAATACGATCTGCGTACTGTTGATCGTGATTTTCACATCGATGGCAAGCGGCGGTTCCGTTGTCGGAGCACAGTCCCTCGGAAGCGGGGATAAGAAAACAGCGTGTCACGCAGCCGAACAGCTCGTTATGATCTGCGGACTGATTGCACTTGTCATCTGCGGCATTTCCTTTTTCGGAAACCGCTGGATTCTCCGGGTAGTCTACGGATCGGTGGAAGAGCAGGTTATGGCCTACGCGGTGGAATACTTCTTCATTACATCGCTTTCGTTTCCGTTTCTTGGAATCTACAATGCGGGGGCGGCGCTTTTCCGGGTTATGGGAAACTCAAATATTTCAATGGTTACTTCCATCGTGATGAATGCGCTGAACATCATCGGAAATGCTGTTTTTGTTTTCGGCTTTGACATGGGAGTTGCAGGCGTGGCACTTTCCACTTTGATTTCCAGAGCCTTTGCCAGTATTGTGATTCTTGTACTGCTGCATCAGGAAAAATACGAGATCCACTGTACGAAATGGTTCCTGGCCGGATGGGACAAGGAGATGATGAAAAAGATCTTTTCCATCGGTGTTCCGCAGGCACTGGAAAACAGTATGTTCCAGATTGGAAAGCTGTTGACCCAGAGCATGATTGCCGGATTTGGAACAGCATCGATTGCAGCAAATGCCTGTGCAATGACCGTGGAACAGCTTGCTTTTATGCCGGGATCGGCGATGGGACTTGCCATGACAACCGTGGTTGGCCAGTGTGTCGGAGCGGGAGATTATAAGCAGGCGAGAAGCTATACAAAGAAGCTGATCACAGGAGCCTACGCATTCCTTTGGATTCTGAATATCCTGCTTCTGGCAGCAGCACCACTGTTCGCCGGAGCATATACCTTTCCGATGGCGCTTACCGGATGGCAGTGATTGTGATCCGATACCACAGCATCTGCTGTATGATGATCTGGCCGCTGGCCTTTACCCTTCCGAACACGATGCGTTCTGCCGGCGATGCCAAGTTTACGATGACGGTCAGCATCCTGTCCATGTGGTTCGTTCGAATTGCACTGGCGTATCTGATCGGTGTTTCCCTCCATGTGGGACTCCTTGGTGTCTGGATTGCACAGACCCTCGACTGGGTAGTCCGTGCAGGATTTTACATTGTCCGGTATCTCGGTCATAAATGGGAAAATAAATCCGTTGTAAGGCAACAGGAAAAGGAAATTCTTGCAGAATAAAAACAGAAGAATCAACTTGTCGGCATACTGGAAATCCATCTTGAAATCGGAACATAAAAAGACAGAAGTACAACAGGAGGCGAGGCGTATGAAAGAAGAAAACTATGAGGTAGTCGTTTTTCAGGGAGACCCGGGAACCATCGATCTGACGTACGAAGAAATAGAAGCAGAGTGGAACAAAATGCTGCAGAGTGTACCGCAGATCGGAAAGTTCCGTATCATCCATCAGGAGAAAAAGAGGTACACCTTCGAAGATTACAGCAGTCAGATCGGGAACGCCGACGCAGCACTTGGTATCTGGGTCCACAAAGGAGTGATCAACGAAAAGCTCCTTGAAGCGCATCCGAATCTGAAATATATCGCAACGCTGGGACATGGATTTGAAGACTTCGATGTGGAAATGACAAGACGCCGGGGCGTGACCATAACGAATACGATTTACGGTGATGTCACCATTGCCCAGTATGCGATGGCACTGCTCATGAACATCTGTCATAACGTGACGGTACAGAGCGATTACACCAAAACAGGTACTGGAAAGAAAAAGAAACGAATCCGCAGGCAAGCTACAATCAACTGTTCGTGCCGCAGATTGAGCTCTACCAGAAAACGATGGGAATCATCGGACTTGGCGCAATCGGTCTTTGGACGGCAAGAATGGCAAAGGGCTTTGGCATGAAGGTCATCGCAAACAGCCGTCACAAAAAGACGGGGCCGCAGTATGACGGCATCGAGCAGGTCAGCATGGAAGAAATTTTCGAACGGTCGGATGTGATCTCCATTCACTGTCCGCATACGAAGGAAACAGAAAACCTGCTGAACCGTGAAGCATTTGCCAAAATGAAGGACGGTGTCATCATTATCAACACCGCACGGGGAATCATCATCGATGAGGAGGCGCTTCTTGAGGCGCTGGAATCGAGAAAGGTTTATATGGCAGGACTCGATGTTGTCGCAAATGAGCCGCCGCAGTATCAGATTCCGCTGATGCAGTCGCCGTACACCTTTATTACTTCCCATATCGCCTGGCAGCCGAAGGCAGCAAGACTCCGCGCAGTCGATCTGGCGGTGAAAAACTTCCGGTCTTACCTGGAGGGAATGCCGACGAGTGTGATTAATTAAAAACAGTGGATTGTGAAAACAGCTGCAAAAAAACGACTGTAAAAACAACTGTAAAAACAGCAGAGCTGCGGAACAGTCCAGGCATGAAAGAAGAGGTTAGAAAATCTGTCAGAAAACAGATTTCTATATAGAAGCAGCAGAGCCGGTAAATGAATGGAAGAGAAAACCGGGAAGGCGGATAAAAAAGAAATCCGCAGCCGGAAAAATCAGAAGCTGTACAGGAGCCGGTTCGGAAAGGGAGGGAAAATCATGAAAAAGCTGGAAATTGTAATTCGTCCGGAGAGCCTCGAAAACCTGGAGCTACTCCTCGAGGAGCAGAAGGCAAACGGTATGATGATCACAAATATCCTTGGATATGGAAACCAGAAGGGATATCGTCAGATGTACGTGGAGCGGAAATCGTGGCTAAAATGCTTCCGAAGGTTAAAGTGGAGACCGTTGTGGAGGATGACAAGGTTCCGAAAATCGTTGATTTTGTTGTGAAAACCTGTCAACCGGAAACTACGGCGATGGAAAAATTTTCGTTTACGATGTCGAAGATGCAGTGCGGATCCGGACGGGTGAGCACGGCGAACAGGCACTTTAAAAAATCTTAAAGTTACCGTTTCAGAAGATCTGCAGACGGGAACAGGTAAGAGATGAGAATGAGGAGGAACTTATTATGGAAAACACACAGGTATTACTCAATATCGTATGGACCATGGTCGGAGCCTTTCTGGTGTATTTTATGCAGGCCGGATTTGCATGGTGGAGACAGGATTTACAAGAGCGAAAAACTCCGGAAACATTCTGATGAAGAACATGATGGATTTCGTGCTCGGCTCTATTTTCTTCTTTATCATCGGATTTGCGCTGATGTTCGGAGGAAGCAATGCCTTTATCGGAACAGCAGGTTTCTTTAACCCGAAATCGCTGGCAGATGCAGATGGCATGTTCAACGGACTGCCGATCGGCGTATTTATGATTTTCCAGACTGTGTTCTGTGCAACATCGGCCACGATTGTATCAGGTGCTATGGCAGAGAGAACCAAATTCATCTCTTATTTGATTTACTCCGCAGCCATCAGCGTTTTCATTTATCCGATCACCGGACACTGGATCTGGGGCGGCGGCTGGTTAAGCCAGATCGGGTTCCATGATTTTGCAGGATCTACGGCAGTTCATATGGTCGGCGGTCTGTGTGCCCTTGCCGGTGCAAAAATGGTCGGACCTCGTATCGGAAAATACACAAAAGAGGGAAAACCGGTTGCTATTCCTGGTCATAACCTTCCGCTTGGAGCACTTGGTGTCTTTATCCTCTGGTTCTGCTGGTTCGGATTTAACTGTGGATCGACCACAGCAGCAACCTATAACCTTGGCGACATTGCCATGACCACAAACCTCGCAGCAGCAGCAGCAACACTTGTTACCCTGATTGTTACCTGGGTACGTTATGGAAAACCGGATATCAGTATGACAATGAACGGCGCACTGGCCGGACTGGTAGCTATCACAGCAAGCTGTGATGTAGTCAATGATTACGAGGCACTGTTCATTGGAGCAGTTGCAGGTGTTGTCGTTGTATTTGCAGTTGAATTCTTTGATAAAGTCGTAAAAATCGATGACCCGGTTGGTGCAATCAGTGTACACGGTGTCTGTGGAGCACTCGGAACCTTATTTACCGGTATTTTCGGCGAGGGATGCAGCTTTATCATCCAGCTGATCGGTTTTGTAGCAGTTGCGGCATATACCTGATCCTGGCGTTCATTCTGTTCTTCGTCCTGAAAAAGACCATCGGACTTCGCGTAACCGAGAAGGAAGAGATCGACGGACTGGATATGCACGAGCACGGATGCAGCGCTTATGCAAACTTCCACTTCCACAATGACAAATAAAAAGAATCGATGAAAAAGGATCAATAAAAAGGTGGTGCGGATATGAAAAAGCTGACAGTTATTGTCAAACCCGCGAACCGGGAGGATGTCATCGACATCATGGAATCGTGTGCCGTGTACGGCGTGATGGAAACGGATATCACCGGATATGGAAACCAGAAGGGTTACCGGGTGATGTACCGCGGAACCATGAGCGGACCGAATGTACTGATGAAATGCAAATTCGAGACCGTCGGTGACGATAAGACAATTGAAGTATTAAAAGGCTTCCTGGAAAAGAAGCTGTGTACCGGAAATATCGGAGACGGAAAGATTTTTGTCGAGAAAGTGGCAGATGTCATCCGGGTTCGTACCGGCCAGCGCGGCGAGGAAGCATTATAAAAACAAAAGACAGTAAAAAGGTGCAAAGAGGCAGCCAGAACAGATCGTTCGGCTGCCTCTTCTGAGCTAAAAAAGCCGGAACGGGAGGAATGCTGCATGGTAAGATACATCATAAAACGTTTATTCATCGGAATGGTGACGATCTGGGCACTGATCACCATTACCTTTTTCCTGATTCGGATTATGCCGGGCAGCCCGTTCGAGGCGGATAATCTTTCCCAGAGCGCGATTGAACAGCTCGAATCGACCTACGGACTGGATGAACCCATGTGGAAACAGTATATTCTTTACATGGAAAATCTGATGCACGGAGATCTCGGCATTTCTTATAAAAAGAACGTTTCTGTTAATACACTGATCGCAAGAGGATTTCCGTACACGCTAAGCATCGGACTTCTCTCTATCGCGGTATCTGCTTTCATCGGTATTCTGATGGGTATCTGGATGGCGACGAGCAAGCGGCTGGCAGTGAAAAACACCTTGCTTGGAATTGCGACGCTGGGAGTCAGTATCCCGGGATTCGTCACAGCGATCCTGCTGATGATGATTTTCGGTGTCTGGTGGCCGGTACTCCCGATCGTCGGTCTTGGTTCTCCGGCCAACTACATTCTTCCGGTGGCAGCACAGTCATTCGGACAGATCGCTTCGATTGCCAGACTGACCAAGAGTACGTATTCCGAGGCGATCCAGATGGATTACGTAACGATGGCAAGAGCGAAGGGACTTAGCAATCTGTACATCACCGCGCGTCACGTCCTTAAAAATGCACTGATCCCGGTTGTCACCTATTTCGGACCGGCCATCGCATTTCTGATCACAGGAAGCTTTGTTGTTAGAATCTATTTTTTCCATTCCCCGGAATCGGACGTGAATTTACGAATGCGATCACGAACCGTGATTACACCGTAGTCCTTGGCTTCAGTGTTTTCATCGGTGTGATTATCACCGTTGCCAATCTGGCAGTGGATATCATTTGTTCCCTCATTGACCCGAGAATCAAACTGACAAACTAGGAGGTGACTGTTATGGACTGGTTTTCACCGATTGATCCATCCAAAAAGAACAGCGAGTTTATTGCCGTGAAGAGCAAAAGCTTCTGGAAAGCGGCATGGGGAAGATTTAAGAAAAATCCAATGGCAGTTCTCGGACTGGTCGTCATCCTCCTTCTGGCGGTGGTTTCCATTTTCGGGCCGATGATCAGCCCTATGCATACGATGCACAGGATGCAGCCAATCAGTACGCAGGCTTTTCGGCACAGCATATTTTCGGAACCGACAAATTCGGCCGTGATGTATTTACAAGACTCTGCTACGGAGGCCGTATCAGCCTGGCGATCGGTTTCGGAGCAGCTGTCATCAACACCGTTCTCGGTGTGGTGATCGGTGGACTGTGCGGCTACATTGGTGGAAAATTTGATAACTTTGTGATGCGTATTGTGGATATCATCTACGCGATGCCTTCTATGATCTACGTTATCCTGATCATGATGGTTCTCGGATCGAATGTACGAAGCATTCTGATCGGTATCTGCATTCCGGGCTGGATCGGCATGGCTCGTCAGGTAAGAGGCCAGCTGATCGCTTAAAGGAGCAGGAATTTTCCATGGCAGCACTCGTCATCGGAGCAAGTGATGCGAGAATTCTCTTCCGTCACCTTTTGATCAATGCCATCGGACCGATCATTGTACAGATTACCTTCCTTGTTCCGAATGCCATTTTTACCGAAGCCTTCTTAAGCTTCATCGGAATCGGCATTTCCGCTCCGATGGCAAGCTGGGGTTCCATGGCACAGGATGCCCGTCAGGTGCTTACCATGCACCCGGGACAGCTGCTTTTGCCGACCATCTGCATCTGTATCACCATTTTCTCCCTGAACTTCCTCGGCGAGGGAATCGGCGATGCTTTAATCCAAAGAAAACCAGGGGGTGAAGCGCATGAGTTTACTCGAAATCAGCCATCTCACAACAAAATTTGAAACGCAGCAGGGAACCGTCAGCGCAGTCCGCGATGTTTCCTACCATCTGGAAGAGGGCGAGGTACTTGGTATTGTCGGCGAGTCCGGTTCCGGAAAAAGTGTCGGCATGCTGACCTGATGGGGCTTCTGGCATCGAACGGCAGAGTAGAGGAAGGAGAAATCCTTTTCGACGGAGAAAACATTTCTCCGCCGCACACGAAGGACCGGAAAGAAAAACGGGCTTATGAAAAGAAAATGCAGCAGATCCGCGGAAACCGCATCGGCATGATTTTCCAGGATCCGATGACATTTCTGAATCCGATCCTGAAAATCGGAATTCAGATGACAGAGGGAATTCGAAAGCATCAGAATTGCTCCAAAAAAGAGGCGGAAGCGAAGCCATTGAGCTGATGCGGCAGGTCGGAATTCCAAGTCCGGGAAAAACGGCTCGATCAGTATCCGTTCGAATTTTCCGGCGGTATGAGGCAGAGAATCATCATTGCGACGGCTCTGGCGTGTGATCCGAAGCTGATTATCGCAGATGAGCCGACAACCGCACTGGATGTGACCGTACAGGCACAGATTCTGGAGCTTTTGAAAAAGCTGACGAAGGAAAAAGGAACCTCCGTTATTATGATTACCCACGACCTCGGCGTTGTCGCTTCTATGTGTGACCGGATTGCCATTATGTACGCAGGACAGATCGTAGAAGAGGGAACCGTCGATGAGATTTTCTACGAACCGCATCATCCGTACACGAAAGGTCTTCTGAACAGTATCAACAATTCGGCAAAGGATAACGACGAACCGCTCGTTCCGATTCCGGGAACACCGCCGGACCTCTTAAAGCTTCCGAAGGGCTGCGCATTTATGAGCCGCTGTCCTTACACCATGAAGATCTGTGAGGTACAGGCCTCTCCGGTGACAACCTACAGCGAGACGCACTGCTGCAGATGCTGGCTGGAATGTATGGATGAAACAAAAATCACAGTTTCCGGGGAGGAGGCGGCTGCCAATGAGTGAAAATGTACTGGAAGTAAAAAACCTGTGTAAATACTTTGATGTGAACAGAGGAATGAAGGGAGCACAGAAGGTCATTGCCGTAGATGGTATTTCCTTCGAGGTAAAAAAAGGGGAAACCTTCGGACTGGTCGGAGAATCCGGCTGTGGAAAAAGTACACTTGGCCGCACGATTTTACGGATCTATGAGCCGACAAAGGGCGAAATCGTTTTCGAGGGAGAAGATATTTCCTGGCTTTCCCGGAAAAAGATGCTTCCTTACCGGCAGAAGCTGCAGATGATCTTCCAGGATCCATATGCATCCTTAAATCCCCGTTTTACCGTCGGTGAGATTATTGAGGAGCCGATGGTGATTCATCACATGTACGATGAAAAAAAGCGAAAAGAACGCGTGCAGGAGCTGCTGGAAACGGTTGGATTAAAACCGGACCACATCCGAAGATATCCGCATGAATTTTCCGGCGGCCAGAGACAGCGAATCGGAATTGCGAGAACGCTGGCACTCGAACCGGACTTTATCGTCTGCGACGAACCGATTTCGGCGCTCGACGTTTCCATCCAGGCACAGGTCATCAACCTTTTGGAGGATATTCAGAAAAAAGAGGGTATCAGCTATCTCTTTATCGCACACGATCTTGGCATGGTAAAGCATATCAGCCACCGGATCGGTGTCATGTATCTGGGACACATGGTAGAGATCGGAGAATCCAATGATGTTTACCGCCGTCCGCTTCACCCATATTCGAAGGCACTGCTTTCTGCAGAGCCGATCCCGGATCCGAAGACCGCAAGAAGCAGAAAACGAATCCTGCTGGAAGGCGAAATCCCAAGTCCGATCCATCCGCCGAAAGGATGCCCGTTCCACACGAGGTGCCCCTAGCTATGGAAGAATGCAGCCAGGCCCGCCCGGCAACGTATGATATTGAGGGCAGGAAAGTGGCTTGCTTCTTATATTCCCCGCGGTATTTGAGACAGAGGGAGGGTCTGGCAATCGAACCGCTGCTGGCCGGAGCAAAATAGAACCATTCCGGTGCGGCAGGTTTGGGAACAGAGGTTCCAGAGACCGGAGCTGTGTTTCAAACAAGCATTAGCAGCAAAAGGAGGAGAACATTATGAGGAAATTATGGAAAGCAACAGCGACACTGGCAGCGGCTGTTCTTCTGGCAGGATCCCTTGCCGGATGCGGAAGCAGCGGAGGAAGCAGCAGCTCTTCCGGAGGAGGCAAAAGCGGCAGTACTTCCGATATGATTGTGACAACGATGAATACAGAGTCCGGATCGCTGGATAGTGCAGGAGAAAGCTCTCTGTGGTGGTGGTCCTACGATGATGTGTGTATGGCCCCGATCATGGAAATGAAAGAGGACGGTTCCTGGGATTACATTCTGGCAGAAAGCGTTGATGTCAATGAGGATATGACACAGTACACCGTTCACCTCCGCAGCGATGCAAAATGGAGCAACGGAGACGATGTGACAAGCGCCGATTTCAAAAACACCATTGTCCGCGCACTGGATCCGAACTGCAAGAGTGGTTATTCCTCAATGCTTTACCCGATTGCGGGAGCTGAGGAAATGTACAACGGAACCGGCGATGAGAGCGGTCTTGGCGTAGACACCAGCGATGACAAGACCATTGTGTTCAACTTAAAGGAGCCGTGCGCTTACTTCGAACAGCTCTTTGTACTTCCGGTTTATATGCCGACGCATCGTGAGCTTCAGACCGAGACCAACGGCGACTGGGCAATGGGAAATGACATGGATGCGCTGGTAAGCTGCGGACCGTACTATCTCGCAGAGTATGTACCGAACCAGTACAGCGTTTATAAGAAAAATGAAAATTACGTTCAGGCAGACCGGATCAAAACCGATACGATCAAAAAAATGGTTATGGACGATACACAGTCCATCATTAATGCGTATAAATCCGGTGAGCTGAACTTTAATCTCAGCAGATTATACCGTTATGGACGAGTATAAAGACAGCGATGAGCTGATTACTTCTCCAATCTCAGACTTAGTTATTATGTACTGTTCAATGTAAATGAAGCACCATTTGACGATGTCCGCGTCCGCCAGGCGTTCTCTATGGCAGTCAACCGCGATGAGGTAGCTTCCGCGTGCGGTTCCTCTTATGAGGCAAGTGATTTCTTCGTAGCAAAACATCTGAAATCCTCCGCAAGCGGCAAGGACTGGGCAGAGGAAGCAGAGGAAGATCCGATTGACTTTGATCCGGACAAGGCAAAAGAGCTTCTGGCAGAGGCCGGTTACCCGGATGGAGAAGCTTCCCGGCCATCACCTACAAATACCCGAGCCTCCAGCTCGACAGCGATATGGCACAGGCCCTGCAGGCACAGTGGAAAACAAACCTTGGCATCGAGGTGGAGCTTCAGGCAGAGGAGCAGCAGGTACAGGTAGCAGAGAGAAGATCCGGTGATTTCCAGCTTGCCCGCATGAGATGGACTGCAGACTTTACCGATCCGTTCACCTTCCTTTCCATGTACCGTTCCAACGACAGCTACAACGATAACAAGACCAATTGCCCGGAGTATGACGAACTGATGGCACAGTCGAATGAGGAAAGCGATCCGACCGCCAGATTTGAGCTGCTGCACCAGGCTGAGAGCGTATTGGTAAACGACTACTGCTTCGGCGTACCGGTACTGAATTCTTCCAATATTTATCTGGTAAGCACCGATATCACAAACTTTGAGATTGACCCGTCCAGAAACATGATCCGTACCAAATATCTGGTATTGGGAGACAGCTCTTCTGAGTCTTAAGCAAAAAATCGGAAAACGGGAAGGCTCCGCAGATGGCTTAGCAGCTGTTTCGAGGGGAGCCGTAAAACGGTAATTTTCCGGAAAAAAAACAATAGAAGCCGTGAAAACAGGAGGAAATGAATATGGAAGTAAATAAAATTATCAGCCATGCATTACAGAGTATGCCGCCGAGCAAACGCCAGAAGGCATTTGCGAAGGACACCTCAAAACTGATCCATATGGGATTAAATGAAAACAATTACGGAATGTCACCGAAGGCAGTGGCGGCACTGGAGGACTCCATGGCGGGAAGCCATTTTTATCCTGACTTTGCGGCAGTACTGCTGAAACAGAAGGTAGCGGAGCAGTACGGATTAAAAGCAGAAAATGTACTGACAGGCGCCGGATCGAGTGCGATGATCGATATGATCGGACTGACCTTTCTGGACGATGGAGATGAGGTGCTGTTTTCCGCGCCGACCTACGGGGCATTTGCGACATGGCGTATTTAAATGGCGGTGTGCCGGTCTCCGTACCGGTAACCGAGGAGCAAAAATTTAATCTCCCTGCCATGAAAGAAAAAATCGGTGAAAAAACAAAAATCGTGGTGATCTGCAATCCGAATAACCCGACCGGAACGTATGTGCCGATCGGGGAGCTGGAGGCATTCGCAGATACCTTCCGGAGGCGTTCTGCTGGTGATGGATGAGGCATACATGGAGTTTGCCACCGAGCCGGACTGCTGCAGTATGGTCGATTATATGAAAGCACACCTGGAAAAACCGATTCTGGTTCTCCGCACCTTTTCCAAATATTATGCGATGGCAGGCCTTCGTGTCGGCTATGCGCTGGGCTCCGAAGAGCTGATTGGAATCATGCGGAAATGTTCCGCTTCCTGGAACCTGAATGTCTGTGCCCAGAAAGCGGCAGTGGCAGGCCTGGCAGACCAGGAATATTATCAGGAGCAGAAAGCCAAAATCGTGGAGGGAAGAGAGTATCTGGAAAAAGAGATGGCAGCGCTTGGCTGCAGGGTTTATCCGTCCCAGTCGAATTTCATCTACTTCGATACCGGAAAAGATCCTGCCTGGATTCAGGAACAGCTGATGGAAAAGGGCATCCGTATCGGCGCATTCGAGATGAGCCGTGTCAGCGTGGGAACGATGGAGGAGTGTAAACTTTATATCAAAGCATTAAAAGAAATTCTGGAAGCGGCAGAGTGAAAAAGGTTTTACGGTAAACGTTAAAAGATAGAATGAAAGAGAAAAAGACCGGATGAGAAGTAAAAAATCCGGTCTTTTCTGCTGGTATGAGAACAGAAAAAGCGGATCAGCAGGTTGCATATTTCAGGTAAAAAAGGTATACTTATAAGTGATAAAAAGAGAAATATGTTAGCAGCAGCTAATAAGAAAAAAACAGAGAAAAAACATGGTTTTTGCAAATTAGTGCTTGCCATTCCATGAAAATTGGAATATTATATGTGCAAACGCCTATAGATGAAAAAACATGTATCACATCCTGAAAGGGGAAAGAAAATATGCTTTTTAAAACATACCAGAAGATCACGACGTTATTTAAAGAACATCATGGATATATGAGCTTCGCAGACCTCAGAGATCATCAGGTGACTGTACTGCAGCTGGCAGAAATGGAAGAGGAAGGAAGTCTGGAACGATTTGCACGCGGCTGGTACTGGTGCAAGGACTGTGGTTATGAAAAACCGGAAGACTATCAATATATCGAAATTGCGAAAGTAAACCCACGCGCAGTCATCTGCATGGACAGTGCTGCATGGCTTGCCGGAATGCTGAAAGAAGAGCCGGCTACGATTGCAGTTGCAACAGCACGGACAGACCGAAAAAAAATGGATCTGGAAAATTTTGAAATCAGACGTTTTTATTTCCAGAATGCCGATGTCCCGGGCGAAATCTGTGAGAAAAAGACAGAGTTTGGTTCCTACAAATATTATTCTCCGAAGAGAACCTTCTGTGACTGTCTGCGCATGAACAACAAGATGCCGGAGGAAGTAAAAGAAGAAATCCTTACCTGGTGCCGGAAACAGAAATATTCCAAAGAAGAGATTCTGGAATACGCGAACAAGCTCCGTGCGGTAAAAAATATCGAGGAAGAGTATCAGAAATAAAATTTCACAGGAATAGATAAGGGAAACTCCCGACGGAAGATCTTATACGAGAAATTCTGCCGGGAGTTTCTGCGTGTATATCGGATGATTACGCATACACGATTTCCTCGTATGTTCCCCGGTGTCGTTCGCAAAAATCGCATAAAATGAGAAGCAAAGAGCAATACTTGACTAGCCGAACGGGAAACGCGGCGATATAATAGAGGCAACAAATTTCGGGAGGATTTTACTTATGAGTAAAGAGACGAGAGAGTATGCAAAACAGCTGGTTTCCCAGATGACGCTGGAAGAAAAAATGAGCCAGATGGTCTATCAGTCACCGGCGATCGAGCGTCTTGGCATTCCGGCATACAACTGGTGGAATGAAGCGCTGCACGGCGTGGCAAGAGCTGGTGTGGCAACGGTATTTCCGCAGGCTATTGGCCTTGCAGCAACGTTTGATAAAGAGCTGCTGCAGGAGATCGGTGATGTTGTTTCTACCGAGGGACGTGCAAAATTCAACGAGTTTTCAAGAAAAGGCGACCGCGGCATCTACAAAGGCCTGACCTTCTGGGCACCGAACGTCAACATTTTCCGTGATCCGAGATGGGGCCGCGGCCATGAGACATATGGTGAGGACCCGTATCTGACTGGTGAGCTCGGATGCGCCTACATCCGCGGATTACAGGGACCGGACCCGGATCACCCGAAGGCAGCGGCGTGTGCCAAACATTTCGCCGTCCACAGCGGCCCAGAGGCGATCCGCCATGAGTTTGACGCAAGAGTCAGCAAACATGATCTGTATGACACCTATCTGTATGCCTTCAAACGCTGTGTCAAGGATGCAAAAGTCGAGGCAGTCATGGGCGCGTATAACCGTGTCAACGGTGAACCGGCATGCGGAAGCAAGACATTGTTAAAGGACATCCTGCGCGATGAGTTCGGCTTTGAAGGCCATGTTGTCTCCGACTGCTGGGCAATCATAGATTTCCATGAGCACCACAGAGTGACCAAAAATGTAGAGGAGTCCGCAGCGCGTGCCGTCAACAACGGCTGTGACCTGAACTGCGGCGTTGCTTTCCTGCATCTGCCGAAAGCATACGAGGCTGGCCTGGTATCCGAAGAGGCAATCACCGCGGCAGTTGAGCGCCTGATGGAAATCCGCATCCGCCTCGGTATGATGAAAGACTATCCGTCACCGTACGAAGATCTGTCCTACGATCTAGTCGAGTGCAAGGAGCATGTTGATCTGTCCGTCGAGGCAGCGAGAAGAAGTATGGTTCTGCTGAAAAATGAAAACAACATGCTGCCGCTCGATGTAAAGAAGATCCGCAGTATCGCCGTGATCGGACCGAACGCGAACTCGAGAGCAGCGCTGGTTGGAAACTATCAGGGAACATCGTCCAGATACATCACACCGCTGGAAGGAATTCAGCAGTATGTCGGTGATGATGTGAGAGTGACATACGCAGAGGGCTGCCATCTGTATAAAAATAAAGTCGAAGGACTCGGCGAGGACAAAGACCGTTTCAAAGAGGCTGTCATTGCCGCTGAGCACGCAGACGTTGTCGTTCTGTGCCTTGGACTTGATGCAACTGTTGAGGGCGAGGAAGGCGATGCCGGAAACGAATACGCGAGCGGCGATAAGCTGGGCCTCAATCTGCCGGGCTTACAGGAGGAACTGCTTGAGACAATCACAGCGGTTGGAAAACCGGTAGTCCTCGTTCTCTCGGCAGGAAGTGCCATTGACCTGTCCTGGGCCGAGGAGCATGTACCGGCTATTCTTGACAGCTGGTATCCGGGTGCGCGCGGCGGAAAAGCCGTGGCAGAGGCGCTGTTCGGCGATTATGCACCGAACGGAAAACTGCCGGTGACTTTCTATCAGGGAACAGAAAATCTGCCGGAGTTCACCGATTACAGCATGGCAGGACGAACCTACCGCTATACTGATAAAAATATTCTGTATCCATTTGGATATGGACTGACGTATGGAACAATTTCCTACAGCGGCGCAAAAACGGAGCAGGAGACGAGCGCGGTGCTCGACGATGTGGCACGTGTGCACGAAGGTGAAGAATGAGAGTGCATATCCGCTGCATGAGAGCGTAGAGGTTTATGTGAAATACAAAAACGCACAGCCGGATGAGCCAGGCTTCCAGTTAAAAGGCACCGCGTGCGTGGAACTGCAGCAGGAGAAGAAAAGAGGTTTCCGTGACACTGCATGCAAGAGATTTTGCTGTTATCACAGAG
>ENA-OPZM01000423-OPZM01000423.1-human-gut-metagenome-genome-assembly--contig:-NODE-423-length-18628-cov-2.154424_pt1 | contig 18628 bp, 19 predicted proteins | sample MGYA00242478_ERZ504493 | MGnify/ENA primary metagenome ERZ504493 (study PRJEB26092, sample SAMD00036227) | human gut metagenome | host: Homo sapiens | study: EMG produced TPA metagenomics assembly of...
TCCCGGCATAATGGCGTCCGGTATCCCCTTCATTTCCTGCTCCGATACAGATCACGTTCTGCCCTAAATTTGACACTGCATTCAAATACGTTTCAAGTAAGGAATCCCCGCTGTGCGAACCGTAATTATTCCCGAAGCTCAAATTAGTCACAAGCGGCCGCTCCACCAGAAGTGCATATCTTACGCAGAAATCCACCGCCTGCAGCAATTGCGATGTCCGCGGCAGATCCGCCGGATCAGGATTCCCAAGCTTTACGACCACGAGTGTTGCTTCCGGTGCCACGCCCCGCATGGCCGCATCTGCCGAGGATCTCCCATTTCCCGCTGCGATTCCGAGCACCGCTGTCCCATGCCCCGTCACATCGCGGGACGGCACGAGGGCAAACCGTTCTTCCGGCGTAGAAGATGCAAGTGCCTCATTGATCTGCTGCCGTGTATATACCGACCCAAGAGCATACCCCATCGGAGGATTCCCCGGAATCGTCTGATCCCATAAAATTGCAATTCGGCTTGTCCCGTCCGGTGCGCAGAAATCAGGATGCGCATAGTCCACGCCTGAATCAATGCATGCAAGCAGCACCCCATTCCCAGACAGACCCATAACCCCCTCCTGCACAGGCGTAATACAGGATATGCTCCGCACAAATGCATCTGCGAAATAAAGTAATTTCGGTTTCTCCAGATAGGTAATCTGCGGCAGTCCTGTCACGTAATCCATCAGGGACTCCGGAACCAGAAGAATGGCATACGAAAACAGCAGCAGCGTCACACGAACTCCCTGCTCCTCCAGAAAAGCCAGGTCTCCCTGATACTGTACAATTACTTCCCATGTTTTGCTGTAAGAGTTATAACCTGCCGAAAGCTCCGGCACACGCCGCCGTTCGACTTCCGTTGCGGCCAGCGCAAGGTTCAACAGGTTTTCCCTTTTTTGATCAATCATTACAAAAACTCCGTCCAAAATGTTGTTAAAATCTATTCCGCTTTTCCTGGAAATATGATATAATCGCCATCGTACAATAGGGGTACAGATCTGCTTTTTGGAGTGCATCGAAAAATGGTTTTACGATGCCGCCTGGCGGGTCTTTACTATTTTACGCGAAATGCTTTTGCATTGAAGGGAGAGAACATGAAAATTATCATTGTGGGCTGCGGAAAAGTCGGAACCGCACTGACCGCCCAGCTGAGCCGCGAGGACAACCTTGTGACGGTCATTGACACAGACAGTATTGTCGTCCGCAACGTCTCCAACACCTACGACGTTATGGGAATTGTAGGAAACGGAGCAAGCTATCAGGTGCTTCAGGAGGCGGATATTGAGCATGCGGATCTGATGATTGCCGTAACCAAAAGTGATGAAATGAACCTGCTTTGCTGTGTCATCGCCAAACAGGCGGCAGACTGTCACACCATCGCCAGAGTCCGAAACCCGATGTATCGGAGGAGAGAGAATTTATCCGTAAAAAGCTGGGTCTGTCCATGATCATCAACCCGGAGCACGCGGCCGCCATGGAAATGGCAAGACTGCTGCGGTTCCCATCTGCGATTGAGATCGACAGCTTTTCCCGCGGAAGAATCGAAATGCTGCGCTTTAAAGTGCCGGAAACATCGAAAATTGTCCATATGTCGCTGCGTGAGCTGGCCGGAGCGCTTCAGTACAGTCTGCTGGTCTGTGCTGTTGAGCGAAACGGCGAGGTTTACATACCGGATGGAAATTTTGTGATCCAGGCAAAAGACAGCCTTTCCATCATTACCACACCGCAGAACGCAGAGAGCCTGTTTAAGAAAATTGGTGTTCATACAAACAAGGTACACAATACGATGATCGTTGGCGGCGGTGAAATTACGTATTATCTCGCAAAATCACTGGCAAATATGAACGTCGATGTCAAGATTATCGAGAAAAATAAGGATCGCTGTGAGGTTTTAAGCGAAGCACTGCCAGATGCAACCGTTATTTACGGTGACGGAAGTGACCAGGAGCTCTTAAAAGAGGAGCGCATCCAGAATATGGATTCCTTTGTGGCCTGCACCGATATGGATGAGGAAAACATCATTCTGTCGCTGTATGCGAAAGAGAAGGTATCCTCAAAGGTTGTAACGAAAATCAACCATCTGGAATTTAATGATGTTATCCACAGCCTGAACCTGGACAGCCTGATCTACCGAAACACATCACCGCAGAGTACATTCTGCAGTATGTCCGGGCAATGAAAAACTCCATCGGAAGCAACGTTGAGACGCTGTATAAGCTGATGGAAGACCGTGTGGAGGCTCTTGAGTTTATCGTGAACCAGAATTGCCGTATGATCGGCATCCGTCTGCAGGATATGAAAACACGGCCAAACCTTCTGGTAGCAGCGATTAACAGACAGGGAAAGGTCATCATTCCGGGTGGACAGGATTCCTTTGCGGCAGGAGATTCCGTCATTATCGTAACAACGGAAACCGGTCTTCAGGATATCCATGAGATTCTGGCAGAGTAACGGGGGAAGCGGATTATGAACTATAAAATGATTCGTTTTGTCATCAGCTGGGTGCTGAAAGTGGAAGGTATGCTGATGCTGCTTCCGGCGCTGGTCGGAGCCATGTATCAGGAAAAGACAGGTTTTGCGTATCTTATCTGGGGACTGCTCTGCGTTGCGGCCGGTCTGATCCTCTGCTTCAGAAAACCGTCCAATATGGAAATCTATTCCCGCGACGGATTTGTCTGCGTTTCGTTAAGCTGGGTTGTCCTTGGTGTTTTCGGAGCGGTGCCGTTTGTAATTACGGGGGAAATTCCGTTTTATATCAATGCGCTGTTTGAGATCGTTTCCGGTTTTACAACGACAGGAGCCAGCATTTTGAGTGATGTGGAAGCACTTTCACACGCCAGCCTGTTCTGGAGAAGCTTTTCCCACTGGATTGGCGGTATGGGCGTTCTTGTGTTCATTCTTGCATTGCTTCCGATGAAGGGCGGTTCCGTCATGAACCTGATGAAGGCAGAGAGCCGGGACCGACTGTTTCCAAATTTGTTCCGAGAGTGCGCGGAACCGCTAAAATTCTGTATCAGATTTATCTTGGCATGACACTTTTTACCATTGCTGCCCTGCTGCTTTCCGGCATGAAGACATTTGATTCTGTCACACTCGCCATGGGAGCTGCCGGAACAGGAGCTTTGCCGTGTTGAACAGCGGCTGTGCAGTGTACACACCACTGCAGCAGTGGATTCTGACAATCGCCATGATTGCGTTCGGTGTGAATTTTAACTTTTATTATCTGATGCTTTGCAAAAAGGGAAAGGCCGCCATTTCGTCCCAGGAGGTAAGAGCGTATATCCTGATTATTCTTCTGGCAGGAGGCGTGATTTCCTGGAATACCTATCCGATGTACCATTCCATCGGTGAGACAGTACGGACCGCCTTTTTCCAGGTCGGATCGATTATCACGACAACGGGTTATTCCACGACGGACTTTGATCTCTGGCCGGAGCTGTCAAAATGTATTCTGGTGATGCTGATGTTCATCGGAGCCTGCGCCGGTTCAACGGGAGGCGGAATCAAGGTTTCGCGAATCCTGATCCTCTTAAAAACCGTGAAAAAAAGAGCTTGGTTCGATCGTACATCCGCGCAGTATCAAACGCATCCGTTTCGATGATCACCCGGTAGAGCATGAGGTTCTGCGGGCGATCAACGTATTTTTGATTGTTTATCTTGTGATCTACAGCTTTTCCATGCTGATCATCAGTGTGGATGGATTTTCCTTCGAGACAAACTTCACGGCAGTTGCCGCAACGCTGAACAACATCGGACCGGGTCTTGACCAGGTAGGACCGACCAGCAATTTCTTTGGATACGGTCCGGTTTCCAAGCTGATTCTGATTTTTGATATGCTGGCAGGCCGTCTGGAACTGTTTCCGATGCTGATTCTTTTCTATCCGTCTACCTGGAAGAAGAGAGGATAAAGCGGTTCACCGGGAAAAAGAGGGACTTTGCGTCGGCGGGAAACTGCCGGAGCAGAAGGAAAAGAAAAAATGGTTACGATTCACAGGGTTTTCCAAAAAACAGAAAGACGGAATAAAGTCAGGGTGCATTTCCTGACCACAGGCAGAAAGGAAGGAACTTATGAGTAACTGGGAAAAGAATGTAAGAAAAGTTGTGCCGTATGTACCGGGCGAGCAGCCGCATGAGGCTGACATGATCAAGCTGAATACGAATGAGAATCCGTATCCGCCGTCACCAAAAGCCGCAGAGGCGATCAGACGGGTAGCAGAAGAGGATACCCTCCGTCTCTATCCGGATCCGACCGCGGCAGAACTGGTGCAGGCGATTGCGGATGTCTACCACGTAAGCACAAAGCAGGTTTTTGTCGGCGTTGGTTCGGATGATGTTCTGGCGATGGCGTTTATGACGTATTTTAACTCTGACAAACCGATTCTTTTCCCGGACATTACGTATTCCTTCTACGATGTCTGGGCGGAGGAATTCCGCATTCCGTACGAGCAGATCCCGCTCGATGAAAATTTCTGCATTGTGCCGGAGCAGTATTTTGCAGAAAACCATCCAAATGGCGGAATCGTGTTCCCGAACCCGAATGCACCGACGGGTGTGGAGCTTTCACTTTCTGCGATCGAATCGATATTACAGCACAACCCGGATGTGGTTGTAATTGTGGATGAGGCATATGTGGATTTCGGAGCAGCCACTGCGCAGCCGCTGTTGGAAAAATATGAAAATCTGCTGGTTGTGCAGACAACATCAAAATCTCGTTCGCTTGCCGGCATGCGCATCGGCTATGCAATCGGAAATGAGAAGATGATTTCGTATCTGAACGATGTGAAATATTCATTCAATTCGTATACCATGAATCAGACCACGATCGCAGCCGGAGCCGCAGCGATCCGCGATGTGGAATATTTCCGCAAGACGGTGAAAAAAGTGATGGAAACGAGAGAGTGGTCGAAGGAGGAGCTGAAAAAGCTGGGATTTTCTTTCGAAGATTCGAAATCGAACTTTATTTTCGCAACGCACAAAAGCGTACCGGCCGGGAAGATTTTTCAGGCACTCCGGGAACGCCATATTTATGTGCGGTATTTTGAGAAACCCCGCATTGACAATTATTTGCGTATTACGATTGGCACGCGGGAAGAAATGCAGACGCTGTTTGATTTTTTGAAAGATTACTTAACCGAATCAAGCAAGTAGCGAAGCGGATTGCAAATATCCGCTTGCCAAGAGGGATGAAGCAGCTGAAAATATAAAACAGAAGAAGAGTATCTGCAGAGGAGCAGAAGAAAATTTTAAAGGGGGACTGCCGTCGGAATCAGCCATGAGATCCGGCGGCAGTTTTAGAAGGTATTTGGGTATGAACAAAGAGAAGAAAGAAGTAGTAAAGGTAAATCAGATTACGGAAGGTGTTATCTGGCAGCAGATTCTGATCTTTTTCCTGCCGATTCTGTTCGGAACGTTTTTCCAACAGCTTTACAACACGGCAGATGCATGATTGTCGGACACTTTCTCGGAAAACAGGCACTTGCGGCGGTCGGCGGAACGACAGGTACGCTGATCAATCTGCTGGTCGGATTTTTTGTCGGCCTTTCGAGTGGTGCGACGGTTGTTATTTCACAGCATTACGGAGCCAATAAAGAGGACAAGGTGCAGTGGGCAGTGCACACTTCCATTGCCTTTTCCATTCTCGGAGGTATTGTGCTGACAGTAGTCGGCATTGGCTGTTCGAGATGGATGCTCGATTTGATGAACACGCCGGATGATGTTGTAAATCATGCGCTGATTTATATGCGTGTTTATTTCCTTGGAACCATCGGAAACCTGATTTACAACATGGGTTCCGGTATTCTGCGTGCGGTCGGCGATTCGAACGTCCGCTGCTGTATCTGATCATCTGCTGTATGACCAATATCGCGCTTGACTTTTTATTTGTTGTCGGTTTGCAAATGGGTGTTATGGGCGCGGCACTTGCGACCATTCTGTCTCAAATCATCAGTGCGGTTCTTGTTATGGGCTCTCTGATGCGGACCAAAGACATTTACCGGCTTCATCTGCGGAAAATCAGCATCGACTGGATTATGCTGAAACGAATTGTCCGCATTGGTTTTCCGGCAGGCGTACAGTACTATTCTGTATCGGTATCGAATGTAATCATTCAGTCTGCCGTCAATTCGCTGGGAACCAACAATGTGGCCGCGTGGGCGGCTTACGGAAAGGTGGACGGTCTTTTCTGGATGATGATCAATGCGCTCGGTATTGCGGCGACAACCTTTGTCGGTCAGAACTACGGTGCGAAAAAGATGGATCGTGTACACCGCGGTGTGCGCACCAGCATGATCATGGCATTCCTGATGACGGGTCTGATGGTTGTGTTTATGTGGTTTATCGGTGATACACTGATTTCTCTGTTTACCACAGATACGGCGGTGCGTGAAATCTGTCACGGACTGATCCATTTCCTGGTTCCGACCTTCTTTACCTACATTTCCATCGAAATCCTTTCCGGTGCACTCCGCGGTGTCGGAGATGCATGGATTCCGATGTTTATCACCGGAATAGGAATCTGCGGAGTACGTATCGTGTGGATGACGGCGGTTCTGCCGCATTTCCACTCCTTAAAAGGAGCAGCCTTCTGCTATCCGCTGTCGTGGGTGATCACAACGATTGCATACTTTATTTATTACCTGTTCTTCAGTCAGCTGAGTAAGAGGAAAGAATTGAGGAGTATCTAACAGAATGTTCAAACTGTATTAACAAAACTGTGCTATCATGAAAATATCAGTGTCAAAAGGTCAAAAAACCGATGCAGGCAAAGCTTTGCAGGAGGATTTTTGAACTCGGGACACGGCAAAAAATGAGTAAGTAGCCATTTTTCAAAAGAAAAATGAGCGGATTACAAAGGAAAGACAGGTGAACGTAAGATGGTAAGTGAAAAAGTAACGATTGTCAATCCGTCAGGTCTGCATCTTTTAAACGCGGTAAATTTGTCAAACAGTGTAAGCCGGTACAAATCTTCCATGTCGTTTACCTATGAAAACAACGGGATGCAGGGAACGGTTAATTTAAAGAGTATTTTGAGTATCGTTGCCGCAGGAATCAGGCAGGGAGAAACCATTGAGATCTGCAGCAGCGGGGAGGATGAAGAGGAGGCACTTCGGGCGGCTGTTGCCGCAATTAAAAGCGGGCTCGGAGAGACGCCGGAGTGAGGAGATAGGAACATAGAATAGAAATAAAGAAAAGGACCTCGCTTTTTGAAAAAACGGAATGGGAAACCGGACCGTATTTCAAAAGCGAGGTTTTTTTGTGGCGGCAGATAAAAGATTCCTGCCTTCGGGGGGGATTTCGAAAGCAGGGATGAAAAGATAAGCTGCGAAGCAGCTCTTCGGCTATGAGCAAGCAGCGAAGCGGATTGCTCATAGCGTTTGACAACAGGAGGTATAAGGCCGGAAAAAAGTGTCTACACTCTGGATAAAGCAAAAATGCAGAGAAAAGGAGTGTAGAAAAAATGGCAAGGCAGAAGAAAATTGATCTGGAACATATGACGGAGAAGGAGAAAATGAAATACGAAATCGCAGGTGAGCTGGGGCTTTTAGAACGCGTGCTGAATGACGGCTGGCGATCACTCACGGCAAAAGAAACGGGACGGATCGGTGGCCTTGTGACACGGAGGAAGCGGCAGATGGCGGCGGAAGGAAAGAACGAAAACGAAGAAAAATAAGCGGTACCGCAATTTTTGCAATATCCTCAACAGTTTTGACCATAGATTTTTCCTGTGAAAGCGTTATAATAAAAACAAGGAATGGGTGGTGCCGCGCAAAGTCCGTGTCTGCACGAGACCCGGCGACTGCCGCGATACCCTGAGAAACTCGCAGAGCGTGTTTCGGATCGTTTGGAGAAGTGAGGGAAAAGTTTATGGAAGCAAAAAAAGAGAAAAAGTATATGTCGGATATCCATCTCGAGGATTATACCGAACAGTACGAAACGGGATTTGCCACAGTGGACACGATGATATTTGAAGGGGGAAGAAGAGAGGAGCTGCTGAACGGCGGCTGGCATTATGCAGTCGATCAGTACGATACCTGTCTGCGCCAGAAATGGTACAAAGAGAGATACCGCGACGAAAAAGGCTTCACTGTGCCAATCGACTATTCCTTTGACGAGTGGCCGGTGATGCAGCTTCCGTGCAGCTGGAATACCATCGATCCGATGTATCTCCTGTATGAGGGAAGCATGATCTTTACGAGAAAAAATTTCCTATATCGCAGAAAGAGAGGAAACAGTTTTTCTGAAGGTGGGCGCAGAATTATCTGTGCCGCGTTTTCTTAAACGGAAAATACGTCGGTATGCATCGCGGCGGATCGACACCGGCGTTCTGGAATATCACAGAATACCTGAAAGCGGAGAACCGCATCGTGCTTGCTGTTGACGGAACGAGACGGCCGGAGCAGGTGCCGACCGAGAATACCGACTGGTTCAACTACTGCGGCGTATACCGCGATATCGCACTGATCCGTGTTCCGAAATGCCATATCAAAACTTTTAAAATTGCGCTTGTGCCGGACGGAACATTTGGACATGTTATGGCGAAAGTGACACTGTCGGAAAAAATCACAGCCAAGGCAGAGCTTGTCATCGAGGAGCTTGGCGTGAGCCGGAAAATCCAGCTGGAAAACGGAGCCGGAGAAGTTGTTTTTGATGCAAAACCGGAGCTTTGGACACCGGAAAAACCGAAGCTGTATGATGTAAAAGTAACCTGTGGAACCGATACCGTCAGCGATCGGGTCGGCTTTCGTGAAATTCGCGTGAACGGCAGAGACATTCTGCTGAACGGAGAGCCCGTTTTCCTGCGTGGTATCAGTTGCCACGAAGACAGCGTGGAAAACGGAAAAGGCCTGACAAGAGAGGAACGGATCGAAAATATCCGCATTGCGAAAGAACTGGGATGCAACTTCATGCGCCTTGCACATTACCCGCATAACGAAGAAATGGCAAAACTCGCCGACGAGTTTGGGCTTCTTTTGTGGGAGGAAATTCCGGTTTACTGGGCAATTCGTTTTGAACGTGAAAAAACATATGAGGATGCCCAGAATCAGCTCCGCGAACTCATCAACCGTGACTGGAACCGCGCGAGCGTGATCATCTGGTCTGTCGGAAATGAGAATGCCGATACGGATGAACGGCTGAAATTCATGAGCGCACTGGCAGAATGCGCGCATCGGGAAGATGAGACGCGAATGGTGTCTGCGGCCTGCCTGGTTAATGCTGCGAAAAATAAGATTGAGGACCGTCTGATGGAATACCTTGACATCATCGGCATCAACGAGTACTGCGGCTGGTACACCCCGGATTTTGCGATGCTGCCGGCACTGATGGAAAACAGCCAGCCGGACAAGCCGGTTATCGTAACGGAGTTCGGCGCAGACGCGCTGCCGCATCACCATGGAACCATCTCGGACAAAGGAACCGAGGAGTGCCAGGCGGATGTGTACGAAAAACAGATTGCAACGCTGCGGAACATTGACTACATCAAGGGCATGACCCCCTGGATTCTCTACGACTTCCGCTGCCCGCGCAGAACAAGCCTGATCCAGAAATATTATAACCGAAAGGGGCTGCTCTCTGAGGACAAAAAGTACCGCAAACCGGCATTTTATGTGCTGCAGAAATTTTATGAAGAGCTGAAAAGAAAAGAACAGTAGGGGCAAGAGCTTTTCGAAAGATCAGCGACTTGCACGGTTGACGATATCAAACGGAACAGAGAAAAAAAGACAAGAACAGACAAAAACAGATGATATGAAATCAGCTTTGAAGTCCGATTTCATACCATCTGTTTTTTTCACTGCAACAATCCGCCGTAGGCGGAGAATCCGGCAAGTGCTGTGTTATGCTTTTTTCTGTGCAGCCATCCACTCCAGAATCGGAGTTTCTTTTCCGTCCGTCATAACCGGTTTGCCGTCATAATCGAGGACACACTCATCGTTCAGCATCGGGATCCAGGACCAGTGGCCGATGTATTCGAATGGGGTGCCGTCTGCATTTTTCTGGGTTCCGGTGTGATCGAGTACCTTGTCCCAGTAGGTAAAGTGTGCATTCGGGTTGACCTTTGCCAGACGTTCATAGGTCGGAACGACAAAGTCATCCGGAACGACAACCGGGTCGGTTTTTGCGTGTGTAAACCAGATCGGCAGATCTTTGAGCTTCAGAATATCTTCATCGGAGATAAATGCATCCGCCAGAGCCTCGCAGACCGGATATGCGGCAGCGTAGCGGGACGGGTTGAAAATGATCTGTTTCATGGTCATAAAGCCACCGTTGGAGCAGCCGCCGATGTAGATGCGGGAGCGGTCAATCTGCGGATGGGCATCCACGAAAGCACCGATCAGGCATCGAGAACTTCGGTATATTTGGAAGAACCGTCTTTGGTATATTCGCCGGTTCCGTCATCCATCCACATGGTTGGAGCCTGTGGAGCGAGCAGGTAGGTCTTGCCGCCGAAAATTTTCTGAATCTTTGGGGAAATCAGGTTTACAACTTTATTTCCGATTGCTGCAATCGGCGGTTCCTGTCCGCCCTCACCTGCGCCGTGCAGCCAGATGATCAGCGGGATTTTCTCATCCGCATCCATTTCCGGCTCGTAGTAAACGTAAGAGAGCGGAATCTGCGGATCATCGTAGCGGTCTTCTTTGAGCCATTCACCGTAGATGACGCGGTTTCCGCCGTCTACGTCGAACGTCTGCGGAGAAATGGCATCATCGTCTGTTGCAATTTCAGAGGTCTGTGTCACATCGTAAGCAACATTGACAAATACATTAAAATTACCGTTGAATTTGATGATGGAGCCGATTCCTTCCATGATGAAACACGGCAGCTCCAGCGTCAGACAGGTACCGTCCTCGCACGGTGCACCGGTTTTGTCAGAAACGTAAACGTTCGAAACGCGGCGTGTGCCGTCCATGGAATCATCCGGTTTGTCACCCATGAAATTCGGCCAGACAAAGTTCTCACCCTCGGTGGATGTACGGGTAACGTGTACCGTAAACTGCTCCGGAGATGGGGCCGCACCCTTCATGCTTTTGCCATAATCCAGAATTATTTTCGAAATATGCGGACCGAAATCAAAAACTTCGGTAATGGTATAATAAGTTCCGTTCATTTGTAAAAACCCTCCTTTGGTACGGAATGTACGCTCAGAGTCTTTCTGCACTTGCTTTTGCGACTGACAAAAATCATCTCACAAAATCAGGTACAGAAAAAGCTTGAGAGTACAGTTGTTTGCATGGGCAGAAAAGACGGTATTGGGAATAGTAGAATTTTTTTTCTGCCCGACAATACCAGTTTACTACAGACATTCCGAAAGAAAAAGTACAAATCAGAGATAAAGTTGCACAGAGATGCTTTTTCTGTGTTTTTGTTTTCGGAACGGAAAAAGTCTGATCGAAACAGAAACAGCAGAAAAGTGTCAAAAAAACAGCAGAATCGTTGTTTTTCGTATTGGAGCCGTATGGAATAATAAAATCATACAAGGAAAAAGGGAGGTTTTATGAGATGATTACAAGACTAGAGGAGATTCCGGTAACGAAAGAAAGCTATCCGTTTGCCAGTGCGGAGCGTTACCTGAAGCTGTCGGAGCGCGGCTATGTGGAGAAGGAATATTATATGTATGGAACGGCAAATGTCTACGAGACAGCCGACGAGCGCGGCGGCGTCTGTGTGCGCACTGCAGATGCACCATACACAAACCGCATCATCGTCCGCGCGCCGCAGGACACTGCAAAATGCAGCGGAAACGTTGTAGTGGAGATCATCAACCAACGAGTTTTATGGAGATTGACCGCATGTGGATTCTCGGCTGGAAGAAATTTGTACGGGACGGCGATATCTATTTGGGAATCACAAGCAAACCGAATACCATCGCTAAATGGTAGAGTTTGATGAAAAGCGTTACGGCCGTCTTTCCTGGGCCAACCCGACGCCGGATGTGCGTTCTCGGAGCGACTGCAGGTCACAGGCGGACTCGGCGATCTGAATCATGATTACGAAACGGGTCTTTTCTGGGACATGCTGACAGACCTGGCGTGGCTGCTGCGCGGCGATGAGGAGCAGAATCCGATTCGGGAATATAAGAGAGAATACGTCTATTTGACGGGCTGGTCACAGTCGGGTTCGTATCTGTTCCGCTATCTGAACAGCTTTGCGTATCGTCCGGAGGTGGCACGCGGTGCGTGTGTATTTGATGGCTACCTTTCCGGAGGAGGAGTCCATTCCCTTGGTATTCCGGTCAACCAGTATGAAACCATGGCTCCGTACCATTACAGTCTGACACGTGTGGAAAAGGCGCGCGAGCCGTTTATCGCTGTGCAGACGGAGAGTGAAAACGGAAGAATGGAAGCATGGCGCATTGCCCAGCAGGACAGCGATGATCCGGAGTTCCTGTTCCGCCAGTATGATGTGACGGGTGCAAGCCATGACACTTCCTATAGCTATGTGGACTACTATCAGAACGATCCGGATCTGGTGCGGATCAACCATCTGCCATTCTATATGGGAAAAAATGAGGAAGGAAACGACTATCCGTCCCAGATTCTTTTTGCGGCAGCATTTCGGAATCTCTTTACCTGGGTACGGACAGGCGCAGCTCCGGCGCACTGTGACCGGATTGCGATTGACAGCGACGGAGAAAACAAAAAGGATGCGTTCGGAAATACGATCGGTGGACTGCGTACCTGCCTCCTTGACTATCCAACCGGAAGATACAGCAATACCAGCGACATTGAAAAAGGCCAGAATTCCTGGATCCGGAATCGGAAAAGGAAGGATTGTTCGGTTATCAGCAGGCGTTTTTCGAAAGAAATGATAAAAGAGCTGTACGGAACATTGGCACATTACCGGGAAATGGCGGAGAAAAACACGAAAGAGCAGGTAACGAAAGGCTTTGTCTGCCGCGAGGATGCGGCGGAGCTGGTTGAGATTGCCGTGCAGCTTGCAAAGAAACGCGGACTGGAATAAAAAACAATAAACAATAAACAGTTACAGTAAAATCAGATTCGAGGAGCGTGCCCGAAAAAAACCGGGCGCGCTCTGCGCAGATAAAGGAGAAAATAAAATGGGGATGAAAGCAGAACAGTGGCGACAAATTATTTTATCGTTTCAAAGTGAGAAAACATACAACAATCCATTCCTCGATGTTCCATCTGGAGTGTTTTTACGGGAACGTCGGGAAGAAGGATCAGAAGAGAAGCATACTGGGACGGCGGAAATACCTATCGGATTGCCTTTGCGCCGACCGAAACCGGAATGTGGAGTTATAGGTTGGAAGCACCGGAGGAGACGGGACTTTCCGGAGTGCAGGGAACGATCGAATGTATTCCATACGAAGGAAATCTTGCTATCTATCAGCACGGATTTCTGAAAGTGCATCCATCAGGAAGATATCTGACGTATGCAGACGGAACACCGTTTTTCTGGCTCGGCGATACGCACTGGGAATTTGCCTTTGGTGAGCGGTGGGACGAGTCGAACCATCCGCAGATGACGAGCATGTTCCGCGGCATGGCGGACCGCAGGAAGGAGCAGGGTTATAACGTTTATCAGACGAACCTTCGAAGCGACAGCTGGAAGGAGCACAAGAGCCGTTACTGGAAAACGGATGCCACAGATGATGTGCCAGATGTGGCATTTTACCAGAACGAACTCGACCGCCGCATGCAGTATCTCGCTGACCTCGGCTTTGTCAACGCGCTCGGTTTTGCCTGGTCCGGCTCGATCGAGCAGGGCGTGGAGCACCAGAAACATCTGGCGCGCTATATCATTGCCCGCTATGGCGCCCTTCCGGTTGTGTGGAGCTGGCAGGCGAAGTGGCAGGCTATTTCCCGGGAAAGACGCGGGAAACAGCCATCAAAGGCTGGCGTGAGGTCGCAAAGTATGTGGAAGAAATGGACGGCTATGGAACACTGCAGACCGCACATTATACGAATGAGCGTCCGTTTGCAGATTACTATTATGATGAATCATGGTTTGATTTTGTGCTGAATCAGGCCGGACACGGCGATTTTCCAATCAATCCGTCCTGGTACCGTACCTATCGGAAGGAACACGGAACAAAACCGTTCATTGAAGGCGAGTCTCTGTATGAATACTGTTCCACACTGGAAGAAAACGGAACCCGGCTCTGCACCGATGTAATGCTGCGCCGCGTGGCATATATGGCAGTCCAGACCGGCGGCTGCGGTTATACGTACGGTGCGCAGGGAATCTGGGATAATATCTGGGAGGTAAGCGACATCAACCCGGATTTTAATGCATTCAACAAATTTGGCATCACCTGGGCGAAAGCCATTGACGGCCCCGGAGGCGCACAGATGGATATCTGAAACGTTTCTATGAAGAACATCATTTTGAGGAGATGGTGCCTTACGATCCGGCAGAAGCAGAGGAGAGTATCAGCCCGTTTGCCAATAAGCTTGCGGCTGCCACGATCAGCCGGGATAAAACGAGAGCACTGATTTATTACGGAGAGATGGATGGCATGAGTACACCGCTCGCGGGCCTTTGCGACGGAATCTATGCAATTTCCTGGTTTGATCCGAGAACGGGACAGACAGAAAAAGCAGAAATCCAGGTGGAAGTGCGTGGAAAGTCGTGCATTATGCCAAAGAAACCGGCGGCGGGAGATTGGGTGCTGATAGCAGAATGCATAGAAAAAACTGAAAAAGTGATCATAAACTATACAAAATGCGGAAAGAAACCGCAGAAAAGTGCAAATTCATCGCAGGATTGTTCTTTTTGGAGGTAAGAAAGCAGATATAATAAGATCATCAAATGAGTCACGGCCGAAACTCAGAAACGAAATAAAGTAGCAAGACAAAAAGATAAAAAGCGAGGACGAAAGAATGAAAAAGAAAGTAGCAGCGATTTTCATGGCATCCATTATGGCATGCTCCATGGCTGCATGCGGAAGCAGCGGCGGAAGTTCAGATTCCGGAAAGACAGATTCTAAGGATAAGAGTACCGCATCCAGTACAGCAGAGAACGGAAGCGGAGAAGTGGAAAAAATCATCGTAAGCTTCCCGACCTGGACGGGTGCTCCGGCAGATACGGAGAAAGTACAGGAAGCCATCAATGATATCACAAGAGATAAGATTGGTGTTGAAATTGAACTTTCCATTACTGATTACGGTTCCTTTAACCAGAACACGACGCTGGCGCTTTCCGCAAATGAGGAAATTGATGTACTTGCATGTGTAGGTTTCCCATATGCAACCGGAATTCAGCAGGGATACCTCTCCGACCTGGAAGAAAATGATCTGATTCAGACTTACGGACAGGGAATTATTGATGCGGTTGGACAGGAAAATGTAGATGCCTGCCGTGTAAACGGAGTTTTATATGGACTTCCAAGTAACCGAGACATTGCACAGGGACGTGGATGCGCAGCGATCGCAACCGAGTATCTCGATGGTATTGGCTACGAAGCAAACACAGACGATGAGATCGTAAAAATCAGTCTGGATGAATTAAATGACATTTATGCACAGCTGCATGAGAAGTATCCGGACAAAGAGGTTTATCGTCCGACAACAGGTTCTATGTCGCAGTTCTCTAACGTAGACTCCCTTGGAGGAAATGTGTTCGGTGTGCTGCTTGACTATGGCCAGAACCTTGATGTTGTAAATCTCTTTGAGAGCGATTTCTACAAGGATTATTGTGCAAGACTGTATGACTACAATCAGAAAGGCTATATCAGTGCCGATGCATCGACCGATACAACAGCAGTCGGAGAGCTTGTAAAAGCCGGAACTCTGATGAGCTATACCACAGGCGGAAAGCCTGGCATCAAAGCGCAGGAGACTACACTGACCGGTCGCGATATGACCATCTTCCAGACACTGGATGACTATATCAGTTCCACATCTGTGGCTAGTATGCCTTGGACCATTCCGATCTCTGCACAGCATAAAGAAGCAGCCATGAAATTCCTGAATGAGTGCTACACAAATGCCGATATCGCAAACCTTCTGGCATGGGGCATCGAGGGAACACATTATAAAATTGGCGATGACGGACTTGCTACTTATGCAGACGGTGTAGATGCATCCAACTCCGGATGGAATCATTCCATGGGATGGATGATGCCGAACCAGTTCCTGACCCATGTATGGGAAGGAAATGATCCGGATCTGTGGACAGAGATGAAAGAGTTTAACACCAATGCAAAGGTTTCCAAAGCAAGCGGTTTCTCCTTTGACAGCACAAATGTGGCAAACGAGCTCACAGCAGTACAGAACGTATACAACGAGTATCAGACCAGCGTAGAGTACGGCTTTGTAGACCCGGAGACCGGAATTGCCGAAATGAATGATAAGATGATGACTGCAGGCCTCCAGAAGATTATCGACGAGAAAAAGGCACAGCTTGCAGCGTGGCAGGAAGCAAACAAATAAAGTTTAAGAATTTAGATCAAAAAATGACTGCGCCGTCCCAAAAACAGGACGGCGCAGGTTGTAAGAAGAGAAAAATCTGTCAAAACCGGAACGCGTCATGACCGGCTGCGGATAAGAAAAAAGGAGAAGGAAAAACATGGCAAGAGTGAAAAGTCAGAAGAGCCAGAAAAGACGAAAAACATTTGTACGTTTTCTGCCGATCTATATTCTGATGCTGCCGGGTCTCATTTATCTGTTTATCAACAATTACATGCCTCTGCCGGGTCTTGTGAATTGCATTCAAACAGTACAATGCCGGAAAAGGCATCTACGGAAGTCCATGGGTAGGACTGAAAAACTTTGAATATCTGTTTACGACAAGCGATGCCTTTGTTATTACACGAAATACCATTCTCTACAATGTGGCATTTATCGTAATCAACACAACACTGGCAATCGCAGTAGCTATTATCTTAAGTGAGCTGGAAGGAAAACGGAAAAAAGTTTACCAGAGCGCCATCCTTCTTCCGAACCTCCTCTCCACCGTTATCATCGGATATCTTGTTTTTGCATTCTTCAGTGTAGAAAACGGATTCATTAACAACACGATTTTAAAGGCGCTGGGAAAAGATCCGGTTTCCTGGTATTCGGAACCGAAATACTGGCCGTTTATCCTGGTTTTTGTCAGTGCATGGAAGTCGGTTGGCTACAACTGTATTGTGTATCTGGCAACACTGATGGGATTTGATAAATCCTTCTATGAGTCAGCCAAGATCGATGGTGCAACGAGATGGCAGCAGATCAAATATATTACCCTGCCGCTTCTGCGTCCGACCATTATCATGCTGACCATGATGGCAATCGGAAGAATTTTCTACTCTGACTTCGGTCTCTTTTACCAGGTGCCGATGAACCAGGGAGCTCTGTATTCCACAACAAACACAATTGATACCTACGTATATCGCGGACTGCTTCAGATGGGCAATGTTTCGATGTCTGCCGCAGCCGGTGTTTACCAGTCGATCGTAGGATTTATTCTGGTGCTTGGCGCCAACCTGCTGGTACGTAAAATTGACCGCGACAGCGCGCTGATCTAGGAGGAACGGTATGAAAACAAGAGAAGATAAAATTTATAGCTTTTTCGGCCATCTGATCATGACAATCCTGACACTGCTCGCGATCATTCCGATTCTGTTGATGTTCATTTCCTCATTGACTGACAATGCAACTCTGTTACAGAATGGATACTCTTTTCTGCCGGAAAAGTGGAGTACCTATGCTTATGAGTGGGTATTCACATCCAGCAGTTCCATGGTAATCAAAGCCTACGGAATGTCCTTTATCCTGACCGCAACCGGCGTTGTCTGCAGCCTTGCCCTGACAACCTGTCTGGCCTATGGTCTTTCGAAAAAAAGGTCTGCCGGGACGCAATGTCCTGACCTTTCTGGTGTTCTTTACCATGCTGTTCAACGGAGGCCTTGTACCGACTTATATCAATTACACGACCGTATTCCATGTGAAAGATACGTTCTTCGGGCTGCTGGTTCCGTCTCTGATGATGAGCGCATTCAACGTTCTCCTGATGAAGAGCTACTTTGTCACCGGTGTGCCGGATGAAATTCTTGAGGCTGCCTATATTGACGGTGCAAACGAATTCCAGACTATGTGGAAGATCGCCATTCCGCTGTCCAAACCGATTATTACCACCGTTGCCATGTTCTCCGGTATCGCTTACTGGAACGACTGGAACAATGGTTATATCTATCTGACAAAGAGAACGGATCTCTACAGTATCCAGAACCTGCTGAACCGTCTGATGCAGAATATTCAGGCGCTGACGCAGAACGCCAACAACATGGCGCAGGCAGGCGAAGGCCTCTCCCAGATCCCATCCGGAACGGTTCGTATGGCGATGGCAGCACTTGGTATTCTGCCGATCATGATCATTTATCCGTTCATCCAGAAAAACTTTGTAAAAGGTATTACCCTTGGCGGCGTGAAGGGCTGATAAAAAAGTAAGTGAATCCAAAAAATCCGGCTTTCCGATATGCAAAAGGAAGGCCGGATTTTTTTAATTTCTAAACTGCCGTGGTGTCATGCCCGTCGATTTTTTAAACTGGCGGGAGAAGTACGAAATATTCTGGAAGCGCAGGTGATGGCAATGTCGCGGATGCTCATTTCGCCCTTTGCGAGAATGCTCCTTGGAGCGAGCAATTCCGGCGGTCG
>ENA-OPZM01000424-OPZM01000424.1-human-gut-metagenome-genome-assembly--contig:-NODE-424-length-18611-cov-2.221327_pt1 | contig 18611 bp, 24 predicted proteins | sample MGYA00242478_ERZ504493 | MGnify/ENA primary metagenome ERZ504493 (study PRJEB26092, sample SAMD00036227) | human gut metagenome | host: Homo sapiens | study: EMG produced TPA metagenomics assembly of...
CTATGATGTGCATAAATTAGTAACTGACCGCAAACTTATTTTAGGAGGCGTTGATATTCCTCATGAAAAAAGGTCTACTTGGTCATTCTGATGCTGATGTATTACTTCAATGCAATCTCTGATGCTCTACTTGGGTGCTGCTGCTCTTGGTGATATCGGCAAACATTTTCCTGACACAGATGAAAGATTTAAAGGTATCTCCAGCTTAATATTGTTAAAACATGTAGGAGAACTTTTACAAGCTAAAAACTATAAAATCAACAATATCGATGCTACAATTGTTGCTCAACGACCAAAATTATTGCCTTTCATTCCTACTATGCAAAAAAATGTGGCTGAAACTTTAAATTTGCCTATTGAAGATGTCAATATTAAAGCTACTACAGAAGAACGTTTGGGCTTTACAGGTAGTGAAGAAGGTATTTCATCTTACGCTGTTTGTAGCATTGATAAATTAAATTTATAAAAAATTAATTTATCCTTATTTCCCTGCTCAAGTGCTTGCCTTTGTATGGTATAATAGAATTTGCTAAATAAATTTCACAATTATCAATTCATATATTTGGAGGTATCACTAATGTCTGAACAAATCAGAGTTAGATTTGCACCAAGTCCTACTGGTCCATTCCATATTGGTGGGGCAAGAAGTGCATTATTCAACTGGTTATTAGCAAAAAAATACACTGATGGAAAATTTGTTTTACGTATTGAAGATACAGATAGAGTTCGCTCTACAAAAGAATCTGAAGAAAATATCAAAGCTGCTTTAAAATGGCTCGGTCTTGATTGGAATGAAGGTATCGATGTTGGTGGTGAATATGGCCCTTACCGCCAAACTGAACGTTTAGATATTTATAAAAAATTCACTGATAAATTATTAGCTGAAGGTAAAGCTTATTATTGCTACTGCACAGAAGAAGAAATTGAAGCTGAACGTCAAGCTCTTCGTGCACAAAATAAAATGCCTCTTTATGGTGGTCATTGCCGTAACCTCACACCTGAACAAATCGCAAAATATGAAGCTGAAGGTAGAAAACCTGTTATCCGCTTCCGCACTCCTTGCGACCAATCCGTAAATTTTGATGATATGGTTCGTGGAAAAATGAGCTTTGACTCCAACGGTATCGGTGATTTCGTTATCGTTAAAGCCGATGGTATTCCTGTATATAACTACGCAGTAGTAATCGATGATGCTCTAATGCATATCACTCATGTAATCCGTGCAGAAGAACATTTATCCAACACTCCTCGTCAAGTAGTTTTATATGAAGCACTTGGCTTCCCTGTACCAAAATTTGGTCATATTTCTCTTATCTTGGGTAAAGACCATACAAAAATGAGTAAACGTCACGGTGCAACTTCCGTTGAACAATATAAAAACCTTGGATATTTACCAGAAGCAATCGTTAACTTCTTAGCACTTTTAGGCTGGGCCCCTCAAAGTGAACAAGAAATCTTCTCCATTGATGAATTAATCAAAGAATTCTCTATGGACCATGTAGCTAAAAATCCAGCTGTATTCGATATCGACAAATTAAACTGGATCAACGCTCAATACATGAAAAAAATCCCTGCTTCTCAAATCACACAAATGGCTATTCCTCATCTCATCGAAAAAGGCTATATCTTTGATACTCCAGATGAACAAGAAATGGCTAGATTAAATCGCTTCACAGAAGTTATTCGCGATCATTTGAGTTTTGCTGCTCAATATGTAGATTTCGCTGACCTCTATTATAAAGATGATTTCACAGTAGAAGATGATGAATGTAAAGCTGTTCTTGAAGAAGAAACTGCAACTGAAGTTATCACTATGTTTAAAGATAAATTAGCTGAGCTTACAGAATTCACAGCTGAAAATATCCAACCAATTTTCAAACAAATCATGAAAGACTTCAAAGCTAATAAAGGTATAAAATTAGGCGGAAAATCCGTTTATATGCCTATTCGTATTGCTTTGACTGGTCAAATGCATGGTCCTGACCTTGCTGGTCTTGTAGAAGTTTTAGGCTATGAACGTGCAACAAAACGCATTGAACGCACTTTAGCTTAAATCTAATTAAAATTTATAAAGAAATAATCCATATAACCCAGCTATTTTTTGGCTGGGTTATACGTTATAACGGTGAGCATTATGAACTTATTATCAACTTTAAAAAAAGATATTCGTGTTGTATTTGAGCGTGACCCTGCTGCCAAAAGTATATTTGAAGTTCTCTTATGTTATCCTGGTTTGCATGCTATTTGGCTTTACCGCTTAAGTCATTATTTCTACAAAAAAAATTGGGTAGTCCTTCCTCGTTTAATCTCTCATTTAGGTAGATTTTTGACAGGAATTGAAATCCACCCTGGTGCACAAATAGGCCCTGGTTTATTTATTGACCATGGTTCCGGTATCGTCATTGGCGAAACTACTATTATCGGTAAAAATGTTACCTTATACCAAGGAGTTACTTTGGGTGGTACAGGCAAAGAAAAAGGGAAACGCCACCCTACTATTGGTAATAATGTCGTAGTGGCTTGTGGTGCTAAAGTTTTAGGCTCATTCACTGTAGGCGACCATGCCAAAATTGGTGCTGGCTCTGTCGTAGTAAAACCAGTACCACCATATGCTACTGTTGTAGGTATCCCAGGTAGAGTCATTTTAATCAAAGGTGAAAAAACACAAGTTGAAGAAAAACCTATTTCTCCAAAAATGCGTGAATTAGCCGAAGAACTTGACGTCGATTTATCTCATGATAAATTACCAGATCCTGAATTAGATATGATTAAAACACTTTCTCATCGTATTTCTGATTTACAATTACAATTAGAAAAACTAAAAAAAGAATTGGAGGATTCCAAGAATAATCATGCTTAAAGTTTATAATACTCTAACTAAACAAAAAGAAGAATTTAAACCACTAAAAGAAGGACAAGTAAGCATTTACGTTTGTGGTGTTACACCATACAATCATCCTCATATTGGTAATGCTCGCCCTTTTGTTACTTGGGACGTAATCAAACGCTATTTCACTCATCTTGGCTACAAAGTAAAACATATCCAAAACTTTACTGATGTAGACGATAAAATCATTCGCACTGCTAACCAAGAAGGCGTAAAATGGAGCGATATTTCCACAAGATATATCAACTCTTATTTTGAAGTAATGGATAAACTTCATGTGAAACATGCTGATACTTATCCTAAAGTATCTCAAACTATTCCAGAAATCATTGACATGATATCTGTACTCATTGATAAAGGCTATGCTTATGAATTAAATGGCGATGTTTATTTCAGTGTAGAAAAATTCAAAGGTTATGGTAAATTAAGTGGTCGTAAACTTGAAGATATGATGGCTGGTGCTCGCATTGAAGTCAACGAAAGCAAACACAATCCTATGGATTTTGCACTTTGGAAAGCAGCAAAACCAGGTGAACCATTCTGGGAAAGCCCATGGGGCAATGGTCGTCCTGGTTGGCATATTGAATGTTCTACTATGTCTTTAAAATATCTTGGTAAAACATTTGATTTCCATGGTGGCGGTAGCGATTTAATCTTCCCTCATCATGAAAATGAAATTGCTCAATCTCAAGCTTATTGTGGTGATGACCATAGCTTTGCTCGCTATTGGCTCCATAATGGATTTATCACAATCAATCAGGAAAAAAATGAGTAAATCTCTCGGTAACTTCTTCACTGTAAAAGAAATCCTTGATAAATACCCAGCAGAAGTACTTCGTTTCTTCATCGTATCCACTCATTATCGTAGCCCACTTGATTTCAGTGATGCTCGTCTTGATGAAGCTACAACTAGCTTAAACCGTTTAAAAAATGCTCTTGATAATCTCAAAGAATTAGCTAAAAACACAACTGATGCTACATCTGGTGAAGAACTTATCGCTAAAGCAAAACAGTGCAAACAAAATTTCTTTGAAGCTATGGACGATGATTTCAACACAGCTCTTGCTATTGCAAATATGTTTTGACCTTTCTAAAGAAATCAATATCTACTACAATGAAGTAACTTCCGGTAAAGTAGCTTGCAGTAAAGTAGCTGTTGATACTGCTCTTGATGTATTCAGTGAAATGGCTGATATCATTGGTATTTTAGAAGACGATGATAACTCCGCTGATGATGGACTTGTGGATAATCTCATGAATTTAATCATTGATATTCGTCAAAATGCTCGTAAAAATAAAGATTGGGCAACTGCTGATAAAATCCGTGACGAACTTAAAAATATCGGTATTACATTAGAAGATTCTCCTACTGGTGTTCGCTGGAAAAAATAATGAAATTCAAACAATATCAATATTTAAAACAACATCTTTTTGAATTTACAGCACCTGATAAATTAAAAAATCGTTATGAAGATATACCTACGCGCAATCTATCTCCGCTTGTTTTAGCTTATGTAGGTGATGCTTATTATCATCTTTATATACGCACAAGATTACTCAATTTTGAACAATCTCGCGTACATCTTTTGAATGATTCAGTATGAAATTAGTTTCAGCTACGCTTCAAGCACAAGCTTATAAAGCTATCAAAGATGATTTAACGGAAGATGAAGCATATGTCTTCAAGCGTGGAAAAAATGCTAAATCGCACGCTCCACGTGTGGCTTCAGTCCATGATTATCATATAAGCACAGGATTTGAAGCAGTTTTAGGTTATCTATATCTCAATAAAGATTTCACTCGCTTAGATGAACTTTGTGAAAAATCTTTTATTGCTGTAGCTCAAAATTTATCCAACAGGAATAATAAATAAAATAAAGTATCTTTACTTAATTGAAAGTACCTTTATTTTTTATAAATAGATATCATATCTTTATCATTGAAAAATTTTATTTTTTTAGTATAATATAGTTTATATGTGCCCATAGTCTAATGGATAGAACGTTGACCTCCGGAGTCAAAAATACAGGTTCGATTCCTGTTGGGCACACCAATTCTAAGTATCAGCACAGAAAAATCTGTGCTTTTTATTTTAATCTCATTAAATTAAGGAAGTGTTTCTATTGGATATAAAATGCCCAGTCTGTCGTAGAAAACTTGGTCATGTAGCAAGACCAGAAGCCAAAGGTCGCTTTTTTTGCACTGCTTGTGATTTATGGGTTGCCTTCACTAAAAAAAGATGCCAAAATTTCCTATCGCTTGCAACGACCTGGAAGATAAATTCCTCAAAATTAATCTTGAAAAGCACTTCAATTATTAGTATAATGAAGTTTGGCTATGAGGCATATACATATATTTATCTAACTCATAGTTTATTGTATCCGCCTTTTGGCGGTGTTTTATTTTATATTGGAGATGATTTTATGATTAGTACCTCTATCCATCGTGTTAATTTTTATGATACTGATGCTATGGCTGTCGTACATCATTCTAACTACATACGTTGGTTTGAAATTGGCCGTGTTAATTTCTTACGTGAAATCGGTATCACACTTGGCGAAATGATGGAAGATGGCTATGTTTTTCCTATCACCGAAGTGAAATGTAAATATATAGCTTCAGGTAAATTTGATGATGTTTTACGCATAGAAACTACACCTGTAGCTTTAACCAAAGTAAAAATGGAATTCAGCTATAAAATCTATCGCGATTGTGATAATACTTTATTAGTTGAAGGTTTCACTCAAAATGTATTCACAAGCAAAACTACTGGTCATATAACTCGTTTGCCTGAAAAATACTATACAAAAATGCAAAATGCTTTAAAATAATAACAATAAGGAGCAACAGTAATGGATAGCAATTCACCTATAGGTGTTTTTGATTCTGGTCTCGGAGGCCTCACAGTATTAAAAGAACTAAGACGCCTTTTACCTCATGAAAATTTTATATTTGTCGGAGATTCAGCTCGTGCCCCATATGGTTCACGCACTCCTGAAGAAATCATTTCTTTTCTACAACAATTTATGGATTATTTCCAATCTCGTGGCGTAAAAATGGCAGTTTGTGCTTGCAATACTATGACATCTTATGGTTATCCAGTAATTAAAGACAAAACTTCTTTTGCTTTAGTTCCTATGAATCCAGCTATCATTCCTGCTGTTAAAGCTTCTGCAAATAAACATATCGGTGTTATCGCTACAGAAGCTACTATCAAAAAAGGCATGCATAAACAAGCAGCTTCTAACCTTGATCCACAGATAAAGGTTTTTGGTGTAGGTTGCCCAAAATTTGTACCATTGATTGAAACAGGTCATATTCATGATGATGCTATTGATGAAGCTGTACAAGAATATGTAGACAAGTTTAAAACTAGCGATATTCATTCTTTGATTTTAGGTTGTACACATTATCCTATCATCAGTGAAGTTTTAACAAAACATTTTGGCAAAGATGTTGCTTTAATCAATCCAGCCTTAGAAACAGCTAAAGATGCTGCTACTATACTTACAAAAAATAATTTACTCAATACACAAGAACAATCTGGTTCTCTTGAATTACGCTTTTCTGCCAAACAGAATAATTCTGAAAAAATGGCTGAAATTATTTTAGGTAGTGATATTCCACCTATTACAGATGTAGATTTAACTACATTTGCAAAATAACACAATTGGGGGCATTGATGTGGATTTTATTATCACAATTATTCTATGGATTTTAATTATTTTATTCTTACTCAATGAAGTAATCATTCGTGTTGTTGGTGATGCTATTGTCAACATGAAAGCTAGCGAACATACACCATTTACTGTTGATGAAATCACTCAAGACAGTATTTCACTTAGCACTACTATCAATGTTGCCAATGAAGGTAAACAATGTGCTACAATCATGGACTGTTACGTTCGTCAACTTTTACCATATGAACAATTCGATGGTGTAAAAGTTGAAGCAAAAGCTGAATTAAAAGGCGTTCCTCGTGAAGATGATTATTTTGAAGCTGTATTAATTCAGAAAAAAGAAAGCATTGACATTGTTATTCGCGTTAAATTAATTGACCGCAAAAACAATGATATCAAACAAACACTTACTCATATGGTTGATTTACCACTTGATATCGTTTATCAGCATGCTGCACGTTACCCATGGAAAATCTCCAAAGAAACAATCGTGCTTACATCTGAAGAAATCGCTAAATTAGCAGATATCAAGCTTGCAGATTAATTTATAAGAACTTGTTAATATTTTAAATTTATAACTGTAAAAAAGGAAGGTAAATCATGTCTGAAGTTAAAATTATACCCATTCCGACTCGTATTCTAACAAAAAAAGATGATATTGTAGATACTATCGAAAAATATACAAAAGATAAAATTGGTCCTGATGATGTCATCACTGTAGCTGAAAGCGTTGTGGCTATCACTCAAGGATTATACATTCGTCCTGAAGACCTCAAAATTTCTCATATGGCTCAATTTTGTTGCCGTTTCATTCCAGATTATGGTAGTCTTGCAACTCCTCACGGTATGGAATCATTAATGATTAAAGAAGGTCATTTCCGTGTAGCTGCCGGCTTATTCATCGGCTTCTTAGCAAAATTAGTAGGTAAATCTGGTGTATTCTATCAAATCGCTGGCCGTCAAACAGCTCTTATTGATGATGTAACTGGCACAATGCCACCATTTGATAAATCTATCGTTTATGGCCCTGAAAACACAAAAGAAGTAGTTAATAATTTAAAATCTCGCCTTAACTGCTTTGGTGCTGTAATAGCCGATGTTAACGATTTAAAACGTTCTCGTATCGTAGATGTAACAGATGGCTGTAATGGTCAAATGGTTGCTAAATTACTTATCGATAATCCATTTGGTAACGCATCTCAAAAAACACCAATTGCTATAATTAAAAACTTTAAACAATACCAAGAACAAAATTCTTAATTCAATTATATATAGGCAAAATAAAAAGATGTTTTCAAAAGAAAACATCTTTTTTATTTATTGTCTATCAAAGTTTTTATAGTAATCTCTGAAAATTTTTTCTTCAATTATATTTTGAAAATTAGTATAAAATTTTCTTATCGAACAATTATCAACAGCATCTCTACTGCAATAATTATCTTCTTCTAACCAACGATTTACATACATCGTTGGTTCCATTACTTTAACTATTTCCAATAAAGATATCTCTTCTGGCTTTTTAGCCAATAAAAAACCACCATATACACCCGAACGACGTTCTATCAACTCAGCAGCTACCAAGCTACGTGTTATTTTCAATACATATTTTTGAGGAATTTTCATCGTCATAGAGATATCTTTTGAAGATACTACTTCGCCATCTCTATTAGCTAATGCTAAAATAATTCTAATAGCATAGTCTGTTGTAATATTCAACTGCATCGCTTTCTATTTCTCCTTATATAACTCTATATAACTACTTCAAGTTAGTTTATCAGTAAAATATTTTATCTAAAAATTTAACTATAAATCAATATCTAAAAGCTGTTTTTATTATATTTTAATTATATTTCAAGTCATTAAAAAACTAATATAAAAAGACCCCACAAGAAGTGGAGCCTTTTCATATTTAAAATTAAAAGTAAAATTATTTAGCAGCAAAGAATTTTTTTGCAACTTCAGCATCGAGGTTGTAAAGTAAAACATCTTCGTCAGTTGGGTTAGCAATACCAAGTTCTTTAAGAGTTTTAACAGTACGTTTTTTGAAGAATTCTTCAGCAACAGCTGGGAAGAGAGCATAAGATAATACATCTTCTTCGCTAGCGTTAGGGAAGCCTTTAGCTGCAAGTTCTGCTTTGAATTTATCCATACCTGGTTCGAGAAGGTCTGCTGGACGGCAAGTAACCAAGTCTTCTTCTTTAATGCCGCATTTTTCAAGAACTTCTGGGTTAACAGGCTGTGGAGTACGACCGAATTCACCACGAGCAAGTTTTTTGAATTCGTCTGGAACCATTTTATAACGTTCGCCAGTCATAACGTTGAATGTAGCCATAGTACCTACAATCTGGCTAGAAGGAGTAACGAGTGGTGGGTAACCAAGGTCAGCACGAACGCGTGGCATTTCATCAAGAAGATCTTGATATTTATCAGCCATGCCCATTTCTTTTAACTGATTAACAAGGTTGGATAACATACCACCTGGAATTTGGAAGTCAAGAACGTTAGGGTTAACATCGAAGTAACCTTTTAAACCAAATTGTCAATGATTTCTTTTTTAACACCGAGGAAGTGTTTAGCGATTGGAGTCATAGCCTGACGGTCAAGACCTGTATCATATTCAGTACCTTCAAGTGCAGCAACCATAGTTTCTGTACAAGGCTGAGAAGTATCCATAGCGAATGGAGAAAGTGCACAGTCAATTACATCTACACCAGCTTCGATAGCTTTCATGTAAGCCATGGAACCAAAACCGCTAGTATAGTGAGTGTGTAACTGAATAGGAAGTTTTGTGGATGCTTTTAATTCTTTAACGAGTTCATAAGCATCATATGGTTTTAATAAACCAGACATATCTTTAATGCAGATGGAATCAACGCCCATAGCATCAAGTTCTTTAGCTAATTTACCAAATTCAGCAATAGTGTGAGGACCGCCAACTGTGTAAACTAAGCAACCTTGAACTTCTACAGAATGTTCAACTTCAGCTTTAGCTTCTTTAGCAGCTTCTACAGCTGTTTTGAGGTTACGAGTATCATTGAGAGCATCAAAGATACGGAATACACCAATACCATGTTGAGCAGCTTTTTTAACGAAAGCACGAACAACATCATCTGGATATTGGTAGTAACCTAAAAGGTTCTGACCACGAAGCAACATCTGAATAGGAGTTTTAAGATGAGCTTTTAATGTGTCAAGACGTTCCCATGGATCTTCATCAAGGAAACGAAGGCAGCTATCAAATGTAGCTCCGCCCCAAGCTTCTAAAGATTTGTAGCCAATAGCATCGAGAGCTTCGAGCTGTGGAAGCATCTGGGAAAGACGCATACGTGTAGCAAGCAAGGACTGATGGCCATCGCGTAATACTGTTTCAGTAATTTTTACTTTTGCCATAATAAAATAAACACTCCTTCATATATATGCAATTGACAATTCACATATCTATGTGATTTTAAGACATAATGACACTACCTATATTAATTTATAACATAGGATTTAAATATCTATCTTAGAGGTTGTTGCCCCAACCTTTTATATTCATACGCTCTTAAATTAAGAGCATTATGTTATACCAAAGTCATACAACACATATAATATTAATTATATCTATTATATCATATTTTAAGTTTTTATAAAGTATTCTCACAAATAAATCTTTCATACTTATTACTTATGAAATACCCAAAAATTAACCTATGTACAATATAAAAAATAGAACATAACATTCTATTTACAGTATAGGTATTAATAAAACTATTGTCAATGACTTTATGTGATTTTTTTTAACATATTTAATGTTATCATAAATTTTATTTATGATAATGAGATTTTATACAGCTTCTAATAAATAATTAATTACTTTTTTGCTTTTCTACTATATCTTTTAGCCACTTGGGCATATCTAATCCATAAATGCATACAAAACAATAAACGGTAATATATGTGTCAATCAAACTATCATGAGCTTTCCCTAAATTTGGACATCTATAATACTGAGCGCAAGATTTCAAGCTAGGCATATTATTATCATTGCTATAAACTCGTGAAAAAGATTTTTGTAAATCATAGATAATAGTATTTTTACCTACAAAAATTTTATCTTTTTTCATAAAGCGCAAATCATTTTCAATGCCATAGCCAATGACCATATCTGCATGTTTAAATAAATTTTTTATTGTTGCTTGATGAGCATTTATCGTAAAACAATCTTTTACCATTTCTGGTGTTATATGGTGTATAGCTTCTGTATCTTTCCACGATTTACATTTTCGTGGCTTTATATACTCATTGAATACCACACCTTTATATAAATCCACAATACTAAATTGCAAAATTTCATCATATCTAGTATTGCCACCAGTCATTTCTAAATCAAAAAATAATATAGAGGGATTTGTTTCTACTGATGCAATATATTCTTGTTTAAAAAACAAATTTTACACATCCTAAATCTCTAAAAATTATACTTTTACTATTCCTTCTTTTTATATAAGATTATTGCCAAAATTAAACCTATAGTCAAAATAACAGTTTCAAATACTACTATACCGCTCCAACCATAATTACTTAAAAAAGTACCGCCAATTGTACCAAATGTACTAGCACCAATATAGTAAAATAGCATATACATCGCAGAAACTTGCGCTTTATCATTTTGACAACTCTGCGGTGCCCACGCACAAGCATTTGAATGCACACCAAAAAAGCCATAAGTAAATATAGCAAGACCTATTATCTTCACGATTAAAGTCATAAATAAAGTCAATAAAATACCAACTAATTGAATAATAACAGAAATCACGATTATTATTCCATGACCATAATGGTCAGATAATGTTCCCATAACGCTGAACTTACTGAACCTACTAAATAAAGCACAAAGATAAAGCCAATTATAGTTTGGCTCAAATTATAAGGTTCTGCCATCAATACATAAGAAATAAAATTATACGTACATACAAAACAGCCCATTACACAAAAAGCTATTAAATATATCATAATTATTTTCTTATTTTGCAATAAACTCAAAAAATCTTTCCATTGTATTTTAATTTTACCATGTTCGATTTTTTTATTTAAAGATGGTGGCAAGAAAATCCACATCATGATTGCACTCAATAAATATAATATACCGGCAATCATCAAGCCCATTCTCCATGAAGCTACATCGGTTAAGGTACTGATTAAAATACGACCGACTAGACCGCCAAGAGGCGTTGCTGCTACATAAACACCAATAGCAGCACCGATTATTTTAGGATTGAATTCCTCATTTATATAAGCTACAGCTAAAGAAGGAAAACCTGCCAATAAAATTCCCTGTACAAAACGCAAAGCCAAAATTAATGCAAATTCTTCTGTAATTGACATCAACAATATCAATATAGAAGAAATCCCCAAAGCGATTACCATGACTTTTTTACGTTCCAAATGTTTGGAAATACTAGCTATCAACAACATTGAAAAAGCCATACCGATTGTACCAAAAGACATAGATAAACTTGCTTGTGTTGGAGTCAAGTTAAAATCTTGTGCCAAAATAGGTATAACTGGTTGCAAACAATACTCTGCCCCAAATGCTGCTAAACTACCAAAAAACATCATGATTAATGCACAGGTATATTCTCTAGTACCTTTATCTATTAATCTTGCCATCTTCAAGACCTCTTTTATTTATTTTTCATCAAATTAATTCACGGACAAACTTTATCAATCATAATATTCAACACTTCAATATCTGTTGATTTCATTCCTTCTCGACCAATATATCCTACCGCTCTAATAGTTTTTTCTAAATCATCTTTTATAATACCTTCATCAGCTTGAAATACATCATCATGCATACTCATTGTATGTGCTAAAAGTGCCGCATCTAAAGCTGAAGAAATTTTCGCTGCGCAAGAAGGTTTTGCCCCATCACAGATAATACCACTTGTATTAGCTAAAGTATTAATGATAGTATTGGCAATCTGAGTGAAATTACCACCTAACATATAAGTAATAGCTGCACCACAAGCATAACCTGCACTTACTGCGCCACAAAAAGCAGATAATTTTCCTATATATTTCTTTTGATGAATAGCTAATAAATTACTTACAAGCAAAGCTCTATATAATTTCTCTTGAGAAATCTTATATTCATCTGCATACACTACTAAAGGAATTGTTACAGTCATTCCCTGATTGCCACTTCCTGAATTGATTACTACAGGCAATGAACAACCACTCATGCGAGCATCAGAACCTGCTGCTGCCATAGCTCTAGCTCGAACAGGTAAGCAATCGCCATATAAAGCTAATAAATTAAGCCCTACATTAGCACCAAAATTATTTTTTATACCTTCTCTCGCAATAGCCATATTACAATTTATTTGTCTTGATAATATATCTTTTACATCTTCTAAATTTACAGTATCAGCAAATTCAATAATATCTTTTACATTTAATAAATTTCTATCCGCTTCGATTTTATCAGCTTGATTATCTATTTTATTCACTTTATCATATAATACTTCATCATCTTTTACTATTCTTATGATATTAGTATGATAATCAGATACAATGACTTGAGCTTTATGTTCATTTGCTACTACTGTTATATCTATATATAGATTGTCTGTATTTTCCACTAAATCACAACTACAGATTTTAGCTTTTAATAACTCTCTTAATTTTACTCTATCTTCATCAGTTACAGATTCTAAAACTTCTAATTGCATATCAGCATTACCACCGATAATACCGAGTAGCGCTGCAGTATCAATGCCCTTTAAATCGCCAGAATTTGGAACTGTTACGCCTTTTACATTTTTAATGATATTACCACTGCATTTTACTATTACTTTTTGCGGAAATGTTCCCAAAATTTCACGAGCTTTAGCACCAGCATAAGCTATAGCAATAGGTTCAGTACATCCCAAAGCTGGCACTAATTCCTCTTTTAAAATATTTATATAATTATCGTATATTTTCTGCTCCATCGTATTACGCCAACCTTTCTATTAAAAAATTAATTATATCCTCTATAAAAAAATATCGCAAAATAAGCAAAAAGGCAATATATTACAAGAAATTTATAATATATCACCTCTTTGACAAATTCACATACTAATTTTTATTTATTTCATTATATATATTTTCATCTAAATTACCTAATCTTTTATCAATAATCAAAGCATTCGTTACTGATCCAGATACATTCAACATAGTTCTAGCCATATCAATCAATGGGTCTATAGCCAAAATTGGACCAATCAAACTAAAAGAAGACGCCATGCCCACGCCAGATAAACCTACAGATGCTGCCATTGTCGCAGTTCCCGGAATACCTGCTATACCAAGTGAACCTAATGTTACTACGATTATCGTCATGACGATCATGCTAAAATCCATAACTGTTCCTGTCAAATGGCATACATAGACAATTAATAGTGAAGGAAAAATTCCTGCACAACCTTGCATACCTGCCGTTGTACCAAAACCAGCTACAAAACTTGCTGTCGCTTGATTTACGCCTAATTTTTGCGTCAAAGTTTTCAATCGTAATAGGCAAGCACCCTACACTAGAACGAGAAGTAAAGGCTAAAATGAGCAAGGCTAATGATTTTTTCATGTACACAATAGGATTTATGCCATTTATACTCAATGCTATTAACTGAATAATAAACTGTGCAATAATCGCTAAGTACAATACAAAAATAAAATGTACTACACTTAAAATACTATCTAAACCTTTTTGCGCAATAGTATTAGCTAATAGTGCAATTACTGCCCATGGCATATAATCTAAAATCAAAAGTGCCATATTCATCAAAGCTTTATGCAAACCATTGACTAATTTGCGCATAAATTCCTCAACTTTTGGCTCATCCGCTTTTATCCACCAAATAGCTCTACCTAAAAATGCTCCAAAAATAACCATACCAATGATATTATTTTTTACCATAGCATCAACTAAATTTCCTGGTATCAGCCCTCTAAGTGTAGTTGCCACAGAAACAATTCCTTTCGCTTTTGCCTCTGTTGCTACATTTGTCAAAGGATCGCCACCAACATTGAAGAAAATACCAAAAGCTATACCTACTATAGAAGCTACAGCTACCATAGACATTGTAACTAAAATAGTTTTCTTCACTAAACGGCTCATTTTTTGCTCAGATTTCATATTCACAATGACATGAGCGATAGAAACTATTACAAGTGGTACTACTATCATTTTGATTAAATCAATATAACCATTACCAAATAATTGTAGCCAATTCGTTGTTTCTTTAATAAAAGTAATCTTCATTGGGTCATTAGGAAAACCTGCCATATACTGCATGAGTATACCTAAAATACAGCCAAGACCCATACCGATTAATACCACTAAGGAAAAATCCATTTTACGTTTGCGATAGAGATAATGAATAATGCCAAAGAAAATACATAATAAAACCAAAAATCCTACCGTATATATATCACTTATCATCAAAAATGATTGCCAAAAATCGCCATTCATAACCATACCACCTTTCATACTATTTCTATATGATTTATTATCATAACATATAATATGGAAAATTGACAATAACTTTAAATATTCATTTTTTTATTTCTTTACGCTATAATATAGATTATCTAATTTTATATAAAAGGGTGATATGATGTTATATTTTGACAGCGATTATTTAGAAGGAGCACATTCCTCTATTTTAGAAAAACTTGTAACTACTAACTTTGAACAAACTCCTGGTTATGGCAATGATACATATTGCGAATCTGCTCGCGAAAAAATCCGTCAAGCTTGCAACTGTCCTGAAGCACAAGTTCATTTTCTCGTTGGCGGTACACAGACAAATGCTACTGTAATCGATGGTTTATTAAAATCATACGAAGGTGTCATCGGCGTAGATAGCGCTCATATCGAACTTCATGAAGCTGGTGCTATTGAATTTGGTGGACATAAAGTCATCACTTTACCACAAGAAGAAGGCAAACTCAAAGCCAGTGAAGTAGAAAAATATCTCACTAAATTTTATGGTGATGAAAGTTTTGAACATATGACTATTCCTGGAGCTGTATATATCTCCCACCCTACTGAATGGGGTACTTTATATACTAAACAAGAATTAGCTGATTTATCCGCTATCTGCCACAAATACAATCTACCATTATTTTTAGACGGTGCTAGACTCGGTTATGGTCTTGCTTCTTTAAGCACTGATGTTACTATGCAAGATATAGCTAAATATTGTGATGTATTTTATATTGGTGGTACAAAAGTTGGTGCATTATTCGGCGAAGCAGTAGTAATTACAAAACCAAATTTAATACCTCATTTCTTCACTATCATCAAACAACATGGGGCATTACTTGCTAAAGGTAGACTACTCGGTATTCAATTCGATACATTATTTACTGATAATCTCTATCTTAAAATCGCTAAAAATGCCATTGAAAAAGCTGAACAATTAAAAAGCTATCTTCAAAGAAAAAAATTATAAATTCTTCTTAGAAACAGATACTAATCAACAATTCATCATTTTAGAAGATAGCAAATTAAAAGAACTCCGCCAAAAAATCAGCTGTAGCTTCTGGGAAAAATATGACGATACACATACAGTAGTGCGTTTTGCCACTAGCTGGGCAACACCACAATCATCTATTGATACATTAAAAGAAATTTTATAAAAATCTTCATAAAAAAGTAGTTTTGATATTATATTTATCAAACTACTCTTTTTTATTTTACATAACTTTCGTTAAAAATTATCTGTGGATTAGAAGTATTTGCATCAAGTGTTATTTCTACATTCAAAGGCAAAAATCCATTTATCGCTCCATGACCTACTGGCATATCATAGACTACAGGAATATTGGCTTTATCCGCATATTGCTTGATTACCTGCATCACAGAATAATCAAAATTGTGTCGGCTCTGTTGGCTCACATCTTCGTATATTACCAATGATTAAGCCCTTCACTTGCTTTAACACTCCACTTTGCCACAATTGCTGAAAACATCTATCTATTACATAAGAGTCCTCACCGACTTCTTCAATGAATAAAATACAATTTTCACCATTTGGCTGATATTCACTGCCACATAAAGAAGCTAATACAGATAGATTACCGCCAATGATTTTACCTTTAGCATAACCTTCTTTTAATACTTTTAATTTATGATTACTTGGCAAAACAAATTCATTATTTGCCCCTAAACTTTCATTTGCCAAACCCAATTTTAATTGATTATCTGTATAATTATAGCCATTATCGTTGATATCTATAACCATAGCCCATGCACTGGCACTAAGTCCGCTTTTTTATCAATGCTATATGCAATGCCGTTATATCACTATAACCAATCACCATTTTAGGGTGCTGTTTTATCATTTCATAATTCAATAAATCAAGTATTCGACCGCTACCATAACCGCCACGCAGACAAAGTATCGCATCAACTTCATCATCAGCAAAAAAAATTATTTAAATCATCAGCTCTCATTTGGTCGCTACCTGCTAAATATCCTGATTGCTGATATAAATTCGGTGATAATTTCACCTTATAACCCCAATTTTGCAATTTATTGATAGCGTCAGCTATATTCATATCTTCAATACCTGAAGCAGGTGCTACTATACCTATACAATCGCCTTGTTTTAGAGCATTACCTTTCAAACTTTCAGCAAAAACAAATTCACTATGCAAACATAAACCGATGATAAAACATATACTCAAAAAATATTTAAAATAATTTTTCATCACTTCACCACCAACCAACTATCAATCTTGCTCAACAATATGTTTACGCACCTTCATAGGTGTATCGCCAAAATGCTTTTTAAACAAAGTCCTAAATAATTTATAATTATTAAAACCATGTCTTGATAAAATCATAGACAAACTATCTTTTGTATTGATTAAATCTCGATAAACATAAGCTAATTTCACTTGATTTTGATACTCAATAAAAGTAACACCCATATGCTTTTTGAAAAATCTACAAAAATAATTCGTCTGAAAAATGTACCAATTTTGCTATATCTTCTAAAGCTATATTTTGCTTATAATTCTCTTGCAAATATTTCAAAATTATATTCAATCTAGCTAAATCTTTTTTCCTTTGACCTACATTGACATTCATCATTTTCACACTAAAATGAGTCTTCAATTCAAACAACAACGAAAACAATAAACTATTAAACTTCAATAAAAATCCATCTTCCTTTGCATCATAAACCCTTTTCATTTCCAACAATATGGATTTTACCTTATTTAAACATTCCTGTTTTCTTGGTGTATTTTTACTATCATTGAGTACAAATATAATCTCTTGTATATCTGGTACAAATTGCTCTAAAAAATCTATAGGAATTTGCAACAAAATAATCGTATTTGTTTCCATCAATTTCATAGAATGAATAGCATTTGCATTGACTAAAACACAATCACCATCATGAAGCAAAAACGATTTATTTTCTATAGTCGCCAATCTTTCGCCCTTGATTAGATAAATAAACTCTATGGATTGATGCCAATGATTAGGTATATAATTGCATTTTTCCACCAAAGTACAAAAACGCACCTTCGTTATCTCCGAAAAATCTATATGCTCATAGGCAATATTCTTATTCATATTCTCCATGATTACCTCTTATTATTTTATTTAGTACACTTATTTTAACATAAAAAAAGTTATCTACTAAATCTATAAAAAAAGACTACCTCATTTTTTTGAGATAGTCTTTCTTAAATTATTTTTCAGCTAAAATCTCTTTTAATAGATTTTCAGCACTTTCTTCATCAGGGTTATTTGTGCCCAACTCACCACGAAAAGCTTTAGCTAGTATTGCTTTTTTCAGTAATTCTATTTTTTCTAATTGCTGTTCTAAGTTTTTTATTTTATTATACTTAGCCAATAAATTATCTAAAATATTAACAATTTCCTGTTGTTCTTCAATAGTAGGTAAATCAATTTTCATATTTAATAAATCATCTTTTCTAATTGATGGCGAATTATCACCTTTCAATAAATTTGCATTAAATAATCAATTTGTTTTAT
>ENA-OPZM01000426-OPZM01000426.1-human-gut-metagenome-genome-assembly--contig:-NODE-426-length-18507-cov-2.753101_pt1 | contig 18507 bp, 22 predicted proteins | sample MGYA00242478_ERZ504493 | MGnify/ENA primary metagenome ERZ504493 (study PRJEB26092, sample SAMD00036227) | human gut metagenome | host: Homo sapiens | study: EMG produced TPA metagenomics assembly of...
CTTACTTTTCAGCGTGGTCGTAAGCGCTGCCTTCGGCATCGCGGATTTCCTCGGCGCGAGCCAGCTCTTCTTCAACCTCCGGCAAACCGGTTCCGGCGGGGATCAGCTTACCAATGATGACGTTCTCCTTCAGACCGGCCAGCGGGTCAACCTTGCCCTTGATGGCGGCTTCGGTCAGAACGCGGGTGGTTTCCTGGAAGGATGCAGCGGACAGGAAGCTGTCGGTTGCCAGGCTGGACTTGGTGATACCAAGCAGGATCTGACTGGCCTGGACCAGCTTCAGGTCGGTTTCGCCTGCATCAATGCGTTCCTGAATCTTCTCGTTCTCGATCATCACATCGCGGCGGTTGACAACGCTGCCCATGATGAACTCGCTGGAACCTGCATCGTCAATGCGAACCTTACGCATCATCTGGCGGACGATAACTTCGATATGCTTATCGTTGATTTCAACGCCCTGCAGACGGTAAACCTTCTGGACTTCGCTGATCAGGTAGTTCTGGGTAGCAATGCGGCCCTTGACAGCCAGGATATCCTGCGGATAAGCATGGCCTTCGGTCAGCAGTGCGCCCTTGACGAGCACATCGCCCTCCATCACCTTCAGGCGGTGGCCGAACGGGATCAGGTAGCTCTTGGTAACCGGTGCGCCGTTATCGTCAACACCGGTCACTTCAACGTGGCGGCTCTTCTTGGTATCGTCAATATGGACGGTACCGGCGATCTCGGACATGATAGCCATTGCCTTCGGGCGGCGGCTCTCGAACAGTTCTTCAACACGCGGAAGACCCTGAGTAATATCTTCAGCAGATGCGATACCGCCAGTATGGAAGGTACGCATGGTCAGCTGAGTACCGGGTTCGCCGATGGACTGTGCCGCAATGATACCGACGGATTCACCGACCTTAACGCACTGGCCGTTGGACATGTTGGAGCCGTAGCAGCGGGCACAGACGCAACGTGAGCACGGCAGGTCATCACGCTGCGGATCTCCAGCTCGGTAATACCGGCAGCTTTGATCTTTTCAGCGTCGAACATATCCATCATCTTGTCCTTGGACACAATGAGTTCGCCGGTCTTGGGATCCTTCACGTCATGCAGAGCATAACGGCCAATCAGACGCTCGGAGAAGCTTTCGATGGTAGCGTTGCCTTCGCTGATCTCGCTGACGAGGATACCCTCGGTAGCGTGGCAGTCTTCCTCGCGGATGATGACTTCCTGAGAAACGTCAACCAGACGGCGGGTCAGGTAGCCAGAGTCAGCAGTACGCAGTGCGGTATCGGTCAAACCTTTACGAGCGCCTCGAGAAGAAATGAAGTACTCCAAGATGTTCAGGCCTTCGCGGTAGTTTGCACGGATAGGCATTTCCAGGGTTTTACCTGCGGTGTTAGCCAGCAGGCCGCGCATGCCGGCCAGCTGCTTGATCTGGTCCATAGAACCACGAGCACCAGAGTCGGACATCATATAGATGGGGTTGCGCTGGTGGTGGGTCTTCAGGTTGGTAGACAGAGCGTTGGAAACTTCCTCGGTAGCTGCCTGCCAGATCTCAACGGTGTTCTTATAGCGCTCTTCATCAGAGATAAGACCACGGTTGAAGTTCTTCATGACCTTTTCAACCTTCTTGTCAGCCGCAGCCAGGATCTCCGGCTTCTCTTCGGGGATGATAGCGTCAGGCACGGCAACGGTGATGGCGGAAAGGGTGGAATACTTATAGCCCTGTGCCTTGATGTGGTCCAGCATGATAGCGCAGCGCTTGGTGCCATGCTTTGTCAGGCAGCGGCTGATGATGTCGGGCAGCTTCTTCTTGGTGACCTGGAAATCGACTTCGTAATCGAACTTATGTTCGGGGTCGGTGCGATCCACATAGCCAGATCCTGCGGGATGGGGGTGTTGAAGATGATCTTGCCGACGGTGGTGGTGACAAGGGCGGTTTCGGGGCCGTTGCCAAAGTCCATGGTGCGGCGCACCTTAACGGGAGCCTGCAGGGTGACGATATGCTCGGCGTAAGCATCAGGGCTTCGTCTCATCGGCGGACACCTTGTCGTGGCCGGGGTCTTCGGGGTTGACCATGGTCAGGTAGTAAGAGCCCAGGATCATATCCTGCGTGGGGCACGGTGACGGGTTCACCGTCAGACGGCTTCAGCAGGTTGCCGGAAGCCAGCATCAGCATCTTGGCTTCGCGCTGTGCTTCGGTGGACAGCGGCAGATGGACAGCCATCTGGTCACCGTCGAAGTCAGCGTTGAAGGGGGTGCAGACCAGCGGGTGCAGCTTGATGGCATGGCCTTCGACCAGAACGGGCTCAAATGCCTGAATGCCCAGGCGGTGCAGTAGGTGCACGGTTCAGCAGAACGGGATGGCCCTTGATGACGGTTTCGAGAGAGTCCCACACCTCGGTGGAAGCACGCTCGACCTTTTTGCGGGCAGCCTTGATGTTGGAGGCAATGCCCTTCTGGACCAGGTCCTTCATAACGAAGGGCTTGAACAGCTCCAGAGCCATCTCTTTGGGCAGACCGCACTGGTACATCTTCAGCTCAGGGCCGACAACGATAACGGAACGGCCAGAGTAGTCAACACGTTTGCCCAGCAGGTTCTGGCGGAAGCGGCCCTGCTTGCCCTTCAGCATATCGGAAAGGCTCTTGAGGGCGCGGTTGTTGGGGCCAGTGACCGGGCGGCCGCGGCGGCCGTTATCGATCAGGGCGTCAACTGCTTCCTGCAGCATGCGCTTTTCGTTGCGCACGATGATGTCGGGAGCGCCCAGCTCCAGCAGACGCTTCAGACGGTTGTTGCGGTTGATCACGCGACGGTACAGATCGTTCAGGTCGGAAGTCGCAAAGCGGCCGCCATCCAGCTGGACCATGGGGCGGATATCCGGCGGAATGACCGGAACAACGTTCAGGATCATCCACTCCGGGCGCTGGCCGGACAGGCGGAATGCATCAACGCACTCCAGGCGCTTCAACAGGCGGACGCGCTTCTGGCCGGTAGCCTTTTCCAGTTCCTCATGCAGCTCTGCGGACAGAGCTTCCAGGTCGATCTCAGCCAGCAGCTTCTGGACGGCTTCGGCGCCCATGCCGGCTTCAAAGGTATCCTCGTACTTTTCCCGCATCTCCTTGTACTCGCGTTCGGTCAGGAGCTGCTTTTTCTCCAGCGGAGTAAAGCCGGGATCGGTAACGATATAGTTTGCAAAGTAGAGCACCTTGTCCAGCTGGCGGGGGCCGATGTCCAGCATCAGGCCAATGCGGCTGGGAATGCCCTTGAAATACCAGATGTGCGAAACGGGTGCAGCCAGCTCAATGTGGCCCATGCGCTCGCGGCGGACCTTAGCACGGGTAACTTCGACACCGCACTTATCGCAGATCTTGCCCTTATAGCGGATGCGCTTATACTTGCCGCAGTGGCATTCCCAGTCCTTGGTAGGTCCAAAAATGCGCTCGCAGAACAGGCCGTCGCGCTCCGGCTTCAGGGTGCGGTAGTTGATGGTTTCAGGTTTCTTGACCTCGCCATAGCTCCAGGCACGGATCTGGTCGGGAGAAGCAAGGCCGATCTTGATAGAATCGAACTCTTTATTTTCCATTCAGCGAACCCTCTCATTTAATCGTGACGTAAACAGCATTCCGATCATTCACCGTCGAACAGGTCGTCGCCATTGTCGCTTCGATCTGTGCCAGAGAAGCTTCATCCGGCTCCTCATCGCCCAGGTCGTCGTCAAAGCCTTCATCGGCATCCTTGACACTGTAATCATCCTGCAGCTCGCTTTCCAGCAGAACATTATCACCGATATCGCTGTTGTCAAAGTTGGCATCGTCATCGTCATATTCCTGACGCATATCAACAGCGTTGCCTTCCTTATCCTGAACAACAATATCCAGGCCAAGGCTCTGCAGTTCTTTCAGCATAACGCGGAAGCTTTCGGGGATGCCCGGATTCGGCACATCTTCGCCCTTGACGATTGCTTCGTAGGTCTTGACACGGCCCACAACGTCGTCAGACTTGACAGTCAGGATTTCCTGCAGGGTGTAAGCCGCGCCATAAGCTTCCAGAGCCCAAACTTCCATTTCGCCGAAACGCTGGCCGCCAAACTGGGCCTTGCCGCCCAAAGGCTGCTGGGTAACCAGAGAGTACGGGCCGGTGGAACGGGCATGGATCTTATCATCAACCAGGTGATGCAGCTTGAGGTAGTACATATAACCGACAGTAACCTTGGAGGGGAACTTTTCGCCGGTACGGCCATCGTAAACGGTGGTCTTGCCGTCATCGGTCAGGTCGATCTTGCTGAAATCAATGATGTGCCCTTATCGCCCATCAGGCGGGGCAACTTGGTGGGATATTCCGGTGCATGGTCACCATGCCACTTATCGCGGGCTTCGGCCAGGCAGTCACGGATATCGGATTCGTGCGCGCCATCGAACACGGGGGTCTGCACATGCCAGCCAAGGGCCTTGGCAACATAGCCAAGGTTGACTTCCAGCACCTGACCGATGTTCATACGGGAAGGAACGCCCAGGGGGTTCAGCACGATATCCAGCGGGGTTCCGTCAGGCAGGAACGGCATGTCCTCCTGCGGCAGAATGCGGGAAACAACACCCTTGTTGCCGTGACGGCCTGCCATCTTATCGCCAACGCTGATCTTACGCTTCTGGGCGATATAGACGCGCACGCAGGTGCGCACACCGGGCTGCAGCTCGTCAGAGTTTTCGGGGGTAAAGACCTTAACATCCACAACAATGCCGTAAGCACCGTGGGGAACGCGCAGGGAGGTATCACGTACTTCCCGTGCCTTTTCGCCAAAGATGGCGCGCAGCAGGCGCTCTTCGGCGGTCAGTTCGGTTTCGCCCTTCGGGGTAACCTTACCAACCAGAATATCGCCGGTCTTGACTTCGGCGCCGATGCGGATAATGCCGCGGTCGTCCAGATCCTTCAGGGAATCATCGCCGACGTTGGGGATATCACGGGTCACCTCTTCAGGTCCCAGCTTGGTATCGCGGGCTTCGCTCTCGTACTCCTCAATGTGGATAGAGGTGTAGATATCCTCGCGGACCAGCTTTTCGTTCAGCAGAACAGCGTCCTCATAGTTGTAGCCTTCCCAGGTCATGAAGCCGATCAGAGCGTTCTTGCCCAGAGAGATCTCGCCGTCCTTGGTGGCGGGGCCGTCAGCCAGAACGTCGCCCTTCTTGACAACATCGCCCACATAGACGGCGGGGCGCTGGTTGACGCAGGTTCCTGGTTGGAGCGCATAAACTTAATCAGTTCATAGGTATCGGCGGAGCATCTTCCAGACGGACAACGACCTTATCTGCGTCAACGCTTTCAACGGTGCCGTCATGGGCAGCCAGCACGCAGACACCGGAGTCAGTAGCAGCCTTGTATTCCATGCCGGTAGCAACCAGAGAGCGCTGGGTAACCATCAGAGGCACAGCCTGACGCTGCATGTTGGAGCCCATCAGAGCACGGTTACAGTCATCGTTTTCCAGGAAGGGAATGCAGGCGGTAGCCACAGAAACCATCATTCGCGGAGAGACATCCATGAAATCGACCTGTTCACGGGCAAATTCCTGAATGTCGTTGCGATGACGGCCGGAAACGCGGGGACGGACAAAGCAGTTGTTCTCGTCTAGCGGTTCGTTGGCCTGTGCCACGATGTATTCATCTTCAACGTCGGCGGGCATATAAACAACTTCATCGGTAACAACGCCGGTTCCTTTATCCACGCGGCGGTAAGGTGCCTCAATGAAGCCGTACTTGTTGATCTTGCGAAAGATGCCAGATAGGAGATCAGACCGATGTTGGAACCTTCGGGCGTCTCAATCGGGCACAGACGGCCATAGTGGGTATAATGAACGTCGCGGACTTCGAAGCCTGCGCGGTCACGGGACAGACCGCCGGGGCCCAAAGCGGACAGACGGCGCTTATGAGTCAGCTCAGACAGCGGGTTGTTCTGGTCCATGAACTGAGACAGTGGGCTGGAACCGATGAACTCACGGATGGCAGCCACGACCGGGCGGATGTTGACCAGGCTCTGCGGGGTGATCTCGCCGGATTCCTGGTTCTGCAGGGTCATGCGCTCGCGCACAACGCGCTCCATACGGGCAAAGCCGATGCGGAACTGGTTCTGCAGCAATTCGCCAACGCTGCGCACGCGGCGGTTGCCCAAGTGGTCGATTTCATCGGTCACGCCAATGCCATGGTCAAGGCCCAGCAGGTAGTTGACGGAAGCAAAGATATCGTCAACGGTAACGGTGCGGCTGATGAGCTTATCATGATTCTTGGTCAGCAGTTCTTTCTGCTCTTCCGGATCGGAGGTAGCATCCAGAATCTTACGGATTTCGGCGAAGGAAGCGCGCTCGTTGATGCCGCATTCCTTCACGTCAAAGCTGAAGAAACTCTGGGCATCGACACAGCCATTGGAAAACACGATCACATTGATCGGATCCTGGCCCTTGCGCTCCACGATAACAGTAACGCGGGAAACACCGGCGTTATCAATTTCAACAGCCTTTTCGTGGCTGATGCGCTCGCCCTTGGCGGCCAGCAGTTCGCCGGTCAGCGGGGCAATGATATCCTCGGCAGTCTTATAGCCCGCAATACGGCGGGACAAGCACAGCTTGTTGTTCATCTTGAAGCGGCCAAAACGAGCCAGGTCGTAACGGCGCGGATCAAAGAACAGCAGGTTGATGTGGCTGCGGGAGCTTTCCACCGTCGGCGGCTCGCCGGGGCGCAGCTTGCGGTAGCACTCCAGCAGGGCTTCCTCTGTGGAATGGGTGATATCCTTTTCCAGGGTGGCGTTGATTTTGGGTTCAGAATCGCCGAAGTACTGGCGGATCTGCTCATCGGTGCCAAGCCCCAGTGCGCGCAGGAAGGTAGTAACCGGCAGCTTGCGGTTTTTATCAATGCGCACATAATATACATCGGAAGAATCGGTTTCGTATTCCAGCCATGCGCCGCGGTTGGGGTTCATGGTTGCGGTGAAAAGGTCCTTGCCGGTACGGTCCTTGCTGGAAGCATAGAACACGCCGGGCGAACGAACCAGCTGGCTGACGATAACACGTTCTGCACCGTTGGAGATGAAAGTGCCGGAATCCGTCATGAGCGGGAAATCGCCCATGAAAATTTCCTGTTCCTTCACTTCGCCGGTGCTTTTGTTCAACAGGCGCGCAGTGACATAAAGCGGCGCAGCATACGTTGCGTCACGCTCTTTACATTCTTTAATGGTATATTTGGGGTGCTTGTCCAGACGGTAATCGACAAATTCCAGCGAGAGATTCCCGGTGTAATCCTCGATCGCGTCAATGTCGTGGAACACTTCGCGCAGGCCCTCGTCCAGGAACCAGTTATAAGAGTTTTTCTGGATCTCGATGAGGTTGGGCATGCCAATCACTTCGTTGATGCGGGAAAAGCTCATTCTGGAGGTTCGACCGTTTTGTACGGGCTTGACCTTTACCATAAAATGCGACCACTCCTATTCCGTTCAGATTTGTTTTTGGCAAAAGCGCTCCGCCGAAGCAATGATTTTCTTGGAACATTCGTCGTTTTTAACAAAGTTTGAAAAAACGCGAAAAAATCAAAATTCCTTTAGGGCGCTCTATTCCATTTTGTGATACTATGCCAGTATACCAGCCAAAAAGCTGATTGTCAAGGGCTCTTTTGGCATTTTGCGTGTTTTTTTATCAGGCAATTGAACGCCCGGCTACGTGTCACATTTCTTTTGGCAAAGTGCTGTTTTTGCATTTCTTCTGCCACTTGACAAATCCTTGAAATGCCGCTAATTGGCACAATGCCCAATTACCTTGTGTGTTTTTTGTCATGGGTTGCAGCCTGCGTTTTTTCTGCGTTTTCCCGGTTTTTACGTTTTGCAAACAAAAAGTGCCCTTCCCGCCGTTATCCGTGTGCAGGGTGGGCACTCGTCTGTTTTTGGTGTTATGCGTTTGATGCCGGGCCCGCCACACGGGTATTTACACCAGCTCCACCCGGTATTTTTGCAGCCAGTAATTCAGCTGCACAAACCAGGCAATGGTCTGCGGGGTGGTCATCAGCTGGCCATACCAGGGGGTCGCAGTCTCGGCAGCGGTCAACAGCTGTTCCAGCGCTGCCTCTTGGCAATACGCAGCAGCGGGGCATCCGGTCCTGCATCGCACTGCGCAGCATGGCGCTGACAGCGTTCAAATACGCCGGGTTCCATGTTTTAGGTAGGGGCTCTTTTTTCGCCACAACACTTCCGTGGGCAGCACGCCCTGCATCGCCTGGCGCAGCAGGCCTTTTTCGTGGCCTCGTAATCCTTATATTCCCACGGCACGCTGTACAGGTATTCCGCAATGCGGTAATCGCAGAACGGCACGCGCACTTCCAGCCCGCTGTACATACTCATTCGGTCCTTGCGGTCCAAAAGGGTCTGCATAAACCAGTTAAAGTTCAGGGCAAACATCTGGCGCATCCGTTGTTCCAGGGGATCCAGACCGGGGCGGATGGAAGTTTGCTCCAGCGTGGCGCGGTAGCCTTCATCAATATACGCCGCCGGGTCAATGCCGCCGAACACCTCCGGCTTAAAAAAGCTGACCCTGTATGCCGTGCTCTGCGCCCAAGGAAAGCCATACCGCTCCCGCACGGTCTTATCCCTGTACCAGGGGTAACCGCCAAATATCTCGTCCGCGCACTCGCCGGAAAGTGCCACGGTGGCTGTTTTACGGATCTCACGGCAGAACAGCAGCAGCGAGGAGTCCACATCCGCCATACCGGGCAGGTCGCGGGCGTCCACCGCTTCCAGCAGGGCGGCGGCCAGTGCTTCGCTGTCCAGCGTTACCCAGGTATGCTGCGCGTTCAAGAACTGGTTCATGGTGCGGATATACGGCGCATCCGGCTGGGCTGGAAATGGGTGGCGTGGAAGTACTTTTTGTTATCCTGATAACCGACCGAGAAAGTCTGCAGCGTTTTGCCCCGCGCCGTAAAGTGGGAATCCGCGATTGCCGAAATCAGGCTGGAATCCAGCCCGCCGGAAAGGAAGGTTGCCACCGGCACATCCGATACCAGCTGCCGCGTGACGGCATCCATCACCAGGTCCCGCACTTTGGCTGCGGTGTGGGTAAAATCATCGGGGTGTTCGTGGTCGGTCAACTGCCAGTAGCGGCGCACGGTGAGGCGCGGCGCACCAACCTGTGGCACAGTGTATTCCGCGCAGCAGCCGGGCTTCAATTCCTGCACATTGCGGAACACCCCGCACCCCGGCGTGCGGCCAGGGCCGAGCAGCAGCACATCGGCCAGCCCATGGGCATCCACCTGCGGCGGGATCTCCGGGTGGCAGAGCAGCGTTTTCAGCTCGGAAGCAAAGATCAGGCTGTCCCCGCGCAGGGCATAGAACAGCGGCTTGACCCCGATGCGGTCCCGCGCCAGAAAGAGCTTTTGCGCTCGCTGCTGCCACACAGCAAATGCAAAAATACCGTTCAGCTTTTCCAGACAATCCGGCCCCCACTGGGCAAAAGCATGTAACAAAACCTCAGTATCGGAATGGCTTACAAAGCGATGGCCCAGAGCCGCAAGCTGAGCGTGCAGCTCCGGCGTGTTGTACAGCTCGCCGTTGTACACCAGAATGTATTTCTCCCCGCCCTGATCCAGCACCATGGCTGGCAGCCGTTTTCCAGATCCACCACAACCAGCCGCGCATGGATCAGCGCCGCATGGCCGTGCAGGTATATTCCCCGCTGGTCCGGCCCGCGGCGTGCAAGACTTTTCTGCATTCGGCAGTAAGCTGGGTAGTTGGCTGCAATCTTATTTGGGTCCGCGCTGATCTGTCCGGCAATTCCACACATCGTTATCCCCTCCCCTATATCATCAGGGTAATCGTATGCTGTGGCTTTGTCATTTATGCCTGCTGCACACAAAATACACCCGCACCGCCGGGCAAACAGCAGTACGGGTGCAGATGATTTTAATTTGCTATTTCTATTCTTATTCTATATAAGAATCACGGCATCAATCCAGGAAGTCGCGCAGCTTTTTGCTGCGGCTGGGGTGGCGCAGCTTGCGCAGGGCTTTTGCTTCGATCTGGCGGATACGTTCACGGGTAACGTTGAACTCCTTGCCACCTCTTCCAGCGTGCGGGGGCGGCCATCTTCCAGGCCAAAGCGCAGGCGCAGGACCTTTTCTTCACGCGGGGTCAGGGTTTTCAGCACATCGGCCAGCTGCTCTTTCAACAGGGTCTGGCTGGCGGCTTCGGCGGGAACGGGGCTTCCTCATCGGGGATAAAGTCGCCCAAGTGGCTATCTTCCTCCTCACCGATGGGGGTTTCGAGGCTGACGGGTTCCTGTGCCACGCGCATAATCTCGCGCACTTTGTCCACCGGCATATCCAGGCGCTCGGCAATTTCTTCGGCGCTGGGCTCATGGCCGTTTTCGTGCAGCAGTTGGCTGGAGACCTTTTTGACCTTGTTGATCGTTTCCACCATATGCACAGGGATACGGATGGTGCGGGCCTGATCCGCAATGGCGCGGGTGATGGCCTGGCGGATCCACCACGTTGCATAGGTGGAGAACTTGAAGCCCTTGGTATGGTCAAACTTTTCAACCGCTTTGATCAGACCCAGGTTACCTTCCTGGATCAGGTCCAGGAACTGCATGCCGCGGCCCACATAGCGTTTTGCAATGGAAACTACCAGACGCAGGTTGGCTTCGCTCAGGCGCTGCTTGGCGCGTTCGCCGTCCTTGCCGCCTTTCTGGATATCCAGGGCCAGCTGCACTTCCTCATCGGGGGTCAGCAGAGGCACGCGGCCGATCTCTTTCAGGTAAACCTTAACGGGGTCATCGATGGTAATGCCGTCCGAGGTAACGGCATCCTCAAAGTCATTCATCCCCTCCTCGCCCATATCGGCCACAGCGGACATATCAGTGGCGTCATCATCCACACTTCAATGCCGTTGCTTTCCAGCTCTTCATACAGCTTTTCCATCTGCTCCGCGTCAATAACACGGCTGCTTTCTTCCATAGCGTCACTGATTTCGGTGCTGGTCAATTTGCCTGCACGGCGGCCCTGTTCAATCAGGTTGCGAATCGAATCTTTCTTTTCTGCCATAAGTAGTTTCTCCTTTGGTTTTTATTCTGCCCATCTTACTGGAACGGGATAAAACAACATGGTTTTGGCCGGGTGGAAATTATTCTTCCGGCGGGCGTTCGCCCACTTTTTTGCGGGCAAGGGCGGCAAATTTCTGCCGGAATTCATCGTCTGTGGTGCCTGCCACCTGGGCGCTTTCGGGGTTTACGGTCTGCAAACGATCCAGCAGCATATCAATATCCCGGCGGGTCAGGCGGGTATCGGCGTTTTGGGCCTGGGCCAGCATCACCTGGCTGTAGGCTTTTTCCTCCAACAAGGGGGAAAGGGTCGTGGCGTTGGCGGGCTGGCCGCGGGCGGCACAGTCGTAAATCGCCTTGATTGCCTGCTGCATTTCCGGCAGCACCACCATGCCAAGGTTCAGCCGCTCCCGGATGTAGGGGATGGCGCCGGCATCCTGCAGCATAGCCGCCACAAGCTGGCGGGCGGCGCTTGCGGCCCCTAGGGCAGCTTCGCCCCCGCGGTCATAGGGCACGCGGATATCCGCCGCAATCCCCTGGCGGGAAAGTTCGTTCTGCTCTTTGCGGCGCGCCTGCGCCCGGCCCCGCGCACGGCGCTTTCCAGCTGGACCAACACAGCCTTTTTATCAATGCCGGTCTGCTCCGCAATGCGCCCGGCATACACATCCCGCGCCGTGGGGCTGACCGCGCTGCCTGCCAGAATGCCGATGGCTTCATCCACATATTGCAGGCGCTGGGCATCGTTGCGCAGGTCATATTTTTTCACTGCCTTAGCCAGCTTGAACTCCAGCGGGGTTGCGGTGCCTTCCAGCACGGCTTCAAACCGGTCGCGGCCATAGGTGCGGATAAATTCATCCGGGTCCTTGGCACCGGGGATGTTCAGCACCCGCACCTGCAAATTGGTACCGGAAAACAGCGCCAAACTGCGCTCCGTTGCCTTCTGGCCTGCTTCGTCCGAGTCATAGCTCAGCACCACTTCATCGGCGTATTCCGTCAGCAGCTTGACCTGCTCCGGCGTCAAAGCCGTGCCGCAGGCACAGACAGCGGTATCAAACCCGGCTTCGTGCATCGAGATGACGTCCATATACCCTTCGCAGAGGATATACCGCTTGGACGTTGATTTTTTTGCCACATTCAGCGCAAACAGCGTGCGGGATTTGTGGTAGACCATCGTTTCGGGCGAGTTGATGTATTTCGGCTTGGAATCATCCATCACGCGCCCGCCGAACGCAATGATATTGCCCCGCACATCAATGATGGGCACCATCACGCGGTGGCGGAAGATATCATACAGATTGCCCTTGGCGCTACGCTTGACAAGGCCGGAGGATTCCAATTCCGGCTCGGTAAAGCCGCGGTGGCGCAGGTAGTGCAGAAGGCCGACAAAATCTTCCGGTGCATAGCCCAGGCCAAACCGGCGGATGGCCGCATCCGAAAGACCGCGTTTTTCGCGCCAGTAGCGGCGGGCCATGGCGGCTTCCGGCGTTGGGGCGTTGAGCTGGTCATAAAAATAGCGCGCGGCGTTGCGGTTAATCTCCAACAGGCGGGAGCGGGAACGGCTTTCCTGGTCGTCCTCCTCCGGCATGGGCATCCCGGCGCGGCCCGCCAGCTGTTTAACAGCTTCCACATAGCCCAGGTTGGAAATTTTGCGCACAAAGTTAATCACATCCCCCGCCGCACCGCAGCCAAAGCAGTAAAAACTTTGGGTATCCGGGTAGACGGTAAACGAAGGGGTTTTCTCGTTATGGAAAGGGCACAGCCCGGTATAGGTCCGCCCGCGATGACGCAGCTGCACATATTGGCCGATTACTTCGGTAATATCATTGCGTGCAACCACTTCCTGTATGTATTCCTGTGGGATCAATGGGACTCCGGGCCTCCTTTCGCGTATATATCGTAGCGGGCGCACAATGTGCGCCCCTTCGGGGCGGGCGGCAGTGCTCTAACATACTGCCAATTTTATAGCACCTGCCACTTTTGCGGCACAAACAGCTCCTCAAACAGGCGGGTAGCAAATTCATCGCTCATGCCGGAAATATAATCCGCCACGGCACGGTCCATTCCCTGGTGATATGCCACCTGCATATAAAAATTAGGCATCAGCGTGGGGTCCGCGCAAAGGCGCTCATACAGCGCTTCGATCATCTTGTCCACTTTTTTCTCTTCGCGCTTGGCATCCTTGTCCACATACACCGTGCTGTACATAAAGTCTTTCAGCACACCGTATGCTTCCTCACTTCGGGGGAAAACTGCATTTTCCCATTTTTGCAGTTTGCGCTGTTTGCCACAAGGTCGGTGATCATTGTGGTGATGCGCCGGGATTTGGTATCTCCCAGCACCTGCACGGCATCCCGCGGCAGGGCGGTGGGGTTCAGCACACCGGCGGCCACGGCATCCTCAATATCATGGTTCAAAAAGGCAATGTGGTCCGCATAGCGCACGGTACAGCTTCCATCGTGCGGGCCCAGGCGCCTTTGGTGTGGGTAATAATCCCGTTGCGCACCTCCCAGCAAAGGTTCAGGCCCTTGCCGTCCTTTTCCAGGTAGTCCACCACCCGCAGGCTTTGGCGGTAGTGGGTAAACCCGCCGGGGCACAGCCGGTTCAGTGCGCGCTCCCCCGCGTGGCCGTATGGGGTGTGGCCAAGATCATGCCCCAGGGCAATGGCTTCGGTCAGGTCCTCATTCAGCCGCAGGGCGCGGGCAATGGTTCGGGCAATCTGGCTGACTTCCAGCGTGTGGGTCAGCCGGGTGCGGTAGTGGTCGCCCTCCGGCGAAAGAAACACCTGTGTTTTCTGCTTCAACCGCCGGAAACTTTTACAGTGCAAAATTCTGTCCCTGTCACGCTGGTAGCAGGTCCGCAGGTCATCTTCCGGTTCCGGGGTGCGGCGGCCAAAGCTCTGCTCACTTAAAGCGGCATAGGGGCTTAAGGTCAGGCGTTCAATTGTCTGGGTCTCTTCCCGCACAGTCACGGCGCAGCCTCCTTTCCCCTATCCGGTTCCCCGTTGGCATATCATGCCCAAAAACGGCTCTCTATATTATAAATACGATAAAAAGCCGCCAAACACTTGTATGAAATGTAAAAATTTCATGGGAAATTCTGCTTTCTTGCCAGAAATGACTGCGCAGCATCAAAAAGCTGCGTAAAGTGGTTTGCTGATCGTCACTTCGGCACTGCCGCGGGTCAGCTCGCTCAGGTCATGGCACAGGGCTTCTTCGGTTCCGGCAGGCATGCGCCAGCGCAGGGTCACAGCGTCGGCATACTCCGGTTCCTGCAGTTTGGCCCCGGCGGCTGCGATCATCCGCTGGGCCTGTTCAAACTTGGGGTATGGCACGGTCACGGCGCAATCCGTCACCAGCCGCATGCTGACAATATCCGCCTGCTGCAAGGCTCCGGATGCCGCCGCGGTGTAGGCCCGCACCAGCCCGCCGGTACCCAGCAGAACTCCGCCAAAGTACCGCGTAACCACCACGATCACATCCGAAAGCCCCGCATGGCCGATGGCTTCCAGCACGGGGGTACCGGCGGTTTTGGCGGGTTCGCCGTCATCACTGTAACGGGTGCGGCCGCCCTCGCGCAGAACATAGGCATACACATTATGCCGCGCGGTGCGGTTGGCCGCTTTGATGCGGTTCAGGTGGGCAAGGGCAGCTTCCTCGGTATCGGCAAACGCAGCGGAAGCAATAAAGCGGGAGCGCTTTTCTTCATATTCAAAGGTGGAAATACCGCGGATCGTTTGATAGTCCGGCATAGGGGTTCTCCTTTGAGATGCAAGATGATGTATTTGAAAAAAATACCGCAGATGTTACCATCTGCGGTATACAAACCTTAATGCAATTACTTGCCAGCCTTGTTGGCGTAGCGGCGCTTAAAGCGCTCAACACGTCCGCCGGTGTCAACCAGCTTCTGCTTGCCGGTGTAGAAGGATGGCACTTGCTGCAAACTTCAACGCGGATCTCCGGCTTGGTATCGCGGGTATGGATCACGTTGCCGCATGCGCAGGTAATGGTGCAATCCACATAGTTGGGATGAATACCCTGCTTCATTTTCATTTCACCTCTTTCTCGATCATGACTAAAGGGAGCCATACTTGATATATGTGCTCATCACAATCTTCGAATTTCGGCTACCAGCAGACGCCATCCTGTGCGTGTGGAGCAGCCTCTGAACGATTGCTAGAGTATTTTACCAGAGTTTTTGTGCTTTGTCAAGTAGTGCGGGCAATCTTTTGCGGCGGCAAATTGCCAGCAAAAGTGCAATCATTTATATGCCCATCCGGGACGTCCAGGACGCCGTCTCCTACTGTGGGGCAAAGTACATCATACGTTTTTTGTATCTGCTCCGGTAAGTTTCCGGCGGAGTCGGGTATCCCCGCCCTACTGGGTGTTTGTGGGTTGGCCGCACACAATAAAATGCTCTGTAGGAAACGGTCTTGACCGTTCCGGGGCCTTGTAGCAGATGCCGCAACAATTTTCCGCAAACCTTTGGCTCCCCTTCGAGGGGAGCCGTCGCCGAAGGTGACTGAGGGGTGATTCCCCAAGCGGAGCCTGAAAATGCGCGTTATTTCCTCATTGCGGCGGCTAGGGGGCTGCATAGAAAAAAGGCCGTCTGCGTATTACAGCAGGCGGCCCAAAAGCGCCAAACCTATGGAATCACATTATGCCAGCAGCGGCTTAACGGCAGCGGCCAGTTCTTCTTTCTTGGCTTCGGCTTCGGCCAGGTCTTTGCCCTTGGTGGTAAAGTAGGTCTTGATCTTCGGCTCGGTGCCGGAGGGGCGCACCACAACGGTGCAGCCGGATGCCAGGGTGTAGATCAGCACGTTGGCGGCGGCAGACCGGTCTCTTCAGGCTTTTTATAGTCCACAACCTTTACAACGGCGTCACCGCCAAAGTCCTTGGGCGGGTTCTCGCGCAGGCCGGACATAATGCCCACCATCTTGTCCATGCCGGACAGGCCCGGGAACTCAAAGCTGTCAACCTTGTTCAGGTAGCGGCCATACTCGGCGTAAATGCGCTCCAGCTCTTCCTTGATGGAACTGCCCTTTGCGCGGTAATAAGCAGCCATTTCGCAAATCAGCATAGAGCCGATGATGGCATCCTTATCGCGGACGTAAGGACCAGCCAGGTAGCCATAGCTTTCCTCAAAGCCAAAGATGAAGCGGTCAACCTGACCAGTAGCTTCCAGCTTGGCGATCTGATCGCCGATCCACTTAAAGCCGGTCAGCACATTGCGGCACTCAACACCGTAATGCTCGGCCACCTTGTCCGCCAGCGGGGTGGACACGATGGACTTGCACATGACGGGGTCTTTGGGCATGGTCCCCTGCTCAATGCGGCCCGCGCAGATGTAATCCAGCAGCAGAACGCCGACTTCGTTGCCGGAAAGCAGCTCATAGCTGCCATCCTTGCACTTAACGGCAATGCCAACGCGGTCAGCATCGGGGTCAGTGGCCAGCATCAGGTCTGCACCAGACTTTTCGGCCAGTTCCAGGCCAAGGCGCAGAGCCTCGAAAATTTCGGGGTTGGGGTACGGGCAGGTGGGGAAATTGCCGTCCGGCTTTTCCTGTTCCGGCACAACGGTGATATCGGTAATGCCGATGTCATGCAGAACATGGGTGACCGGAACCAGGCCGGAGCCGTTCAGCGGGCTGTAAACCAGCTTCAGGCCGGCGGTCTTGCAGATACCGGGACGGATGGAGCGGGCTTCGATTGCTTCGTACAGGGCGTTGATGCAGTCATCGCCAACGTATTCGATGATGCCCTTTTCCAGCCCCTCGGCAAACGGCATGGTTTTGGCGCCGGTCAGGATGTCGGTCTTCTGGATTTCGGCGTACACGATGTCAGCGGCCTCATCGGTCATCTGGCAGCCATCGGGCCGTAGGCCTTATAGCCGTTGTACTTGGCCGGGTTGTGGGATGCCGTTACCATGATACCGGCGTTGCAGTTATAATACCGGGTAGCAAAGCTCAGTGCGGGAACCGGCATCAGGGCGCTGTAAATGCGCACCTTTACGCCGTTGGCGGCCAGAACTTCGGCAGCAGCCTTGGCAAACACATCGCTCTTGATGCGGCTGTCATAGCCGATTGCCACAGAAGGCTCTGCAAAGTTTTTCTTCAGATAGTCAGCCAAGCCCTGCGATGCTTTTGCGACCGTGTAAATGTTCATGCGGTTGGTGCCTGCACCGATTACGCCGCGCAGACCACCCGTGCCAAAGTCAAGGTCACGGTAGAAGGCATCCTCGATTTTGGCATCGTCCAGCGTTTTCAGTTCGGCGGCAACATCGGCATCTGCCGTTGCATTAGCAAGCCATCGCTCATATTCTTTTTTGATGTCCATCTTAATTTTCCTCATTCCATGCGGCTTTTGGCCAGCAGGGCTGCACCGATGACCCCTGCGCGGTAGCCCAGCGTGCAGGCTGTAATGCGGGTATGTTTTTGGGCAAAATCATGCCCGAACACCATGGGCTCCACGGCGGCACGCAGCGGCTTCAGCAGGTTTTCACCCTGGTTGGCTACACCGCCGGACAGCCCGATGACCTCCGGGAAAAAGATGTTGATCAGGTTGGCAACGCTACCGCGAGATAATGAATATAGGTATCCACAACCTGCTGTGCGGCGGTATCCCCCTGCGCAGCGGCATCAAATGCCGTGCGACCGTTCACGTCTTCCGGCTTTGCGGCCAGCACGTTCAGCGCACTTTCCGGATGGGCAAGCCGTGCCTCTTTTGTCATGCGGATCAGCGCGGTTGCACTGGCCAGTGCCTCAAGGCAACCGGGGCGACCGCAGGTACAGCGCGGGGCATCTGCTGTATCAAGAATTACCATATGTCCGGCTTCGGAGGCAGCGCCGGTATAGCCTGTCAGCAGTTTTCCATCCATACAACGCCTGCACCAACGCCGGTGCCAAAGTAACGACAACGGTACTCTGTGCGCCTTTAGCGCAGCCCGCAAGAGCCTCGCCCAATGCAGCAACATTTGCATCATTGCCAACGACAATCGGCAGACCTATCTTTTGAGCCAGATATTCTTCCATTGCAAAATCATGCCAGTCCAGATTGTTGGAATACAACACCGTTCCGCCGTCCACAGTTCCCGGACACCCGACACCAACACCTGCAACGTCCTTTCCTTCTGCCAGCTGCAGGCACAGCGCTGCAATGTCATCGCAGACCGCTTCCGCCGGACGCGGCAGGTTCGTGGGGATGCCGGCTTCGCACAGAATTTCGCCCTCGCTGTTCACGAGTGCGGCCTTGATGTTTGTGCCGCCAAGATCTACGCCCAGATACAACATATGCCGTTTTCCTTCCTTGTTTTACTCTACGGTCAGGTCGGCTCGCAGCAGAATATTTTCTGCATTGTCGCCAAGCTGCAGTTCAAATTTCCGGGTTCTACCCGCCATACATAATCGGGACCAAGGGTACGCAGCTGCTTTGGTCCGACGGTCAGCTCCACCCGACGGCTTTC
>ENA-OPZM01000427-OPZM01000427.1-human-gut-metagenome-genome-assembly--contig:-NODE-427-length-18470-cov-6.658344_pt1 | contig 18470 bp, 23 predicted proteins | sample MGYA00242478_ERZ504493 | MGnify/ENA primary metagenome ERZ504493 (study PRJEB26092, sample SAMD00036227) | human gut metagenome | host: Homo sapiens | study: EMG produced TPA metagenomics assembly of...
CCACCGGCATAAAGCCATCAGGCATTTCGCCCAATGCCGTTAAGTTAAGAGGCTAAAAGAAAAATAGACTTCATCGAAAAGATGATGTCTATTTTTTGAAAAAGATCAGAAACAGATTTTACGCACCCTTTGCCGGATATGCCAAGCCCCCACAGAACACGGGATCTGCGGGGGCCTTGCGGGCAATATTTTTACAGCATTTTGACCGCCAGTGCTTCACTGGTGCGATCCTGTGCGGCGTTGGCATTTTCGGGGTCGTCCATGGTGTAGCGCAGCACCAGCACTTCAGCCACATACAGCAGCGCCACCTTGACCGGGATGTTGCCGGAGTCCAGCGGGCTTTCCTGCGCACCACACAGCAGCACGATATCCGCCAGCTTTGCGCCGGGCGAATCCTCATAATGGGTGAGCAGAATGATCTTTGCGCCCGCCGCCTTGGCCGCGCGCAGCGTTTCCAGCATATCGCGGGTAGCGCCGGAATAGGAAACGAACAGCACCACATCCTCCGGGGTCATCAGGCTGGCCGTAATCAGCTGCATATGGCTGTCGCCTGCCGTGCGGAACTTGGTGGAGATGCAGGCAAAGCGGGCGCAGATATCATTTGCAATATACATGCTGCCGCCCTGACCAAGGCAGTACACCTGCCGGGCCTTGTGCATCAGCTCCGAAGCCTTGTCCACCGCCTCCGGCGAAAGATTGTTCTGGGTGCCGTTGATAGTAGTCATCAGCAGGGCGCTGGCGTGCTCGCACAAAGTTGCCGTGTCGGCATCCGGCTCCGGCACATGCTGGTTGACCAGTGCACCGGTGGCGTTGGCCTGCGCCAGCGCAATGCGCATTTCATGATAGCCCTCAAACCCCAGCGCCCGGCAGAAGCGGAACACCGTTGCCTCTGCCACACAGCACTCCTTTGCCAGCGAGGAGATGGACAGATACTGTGCCTCTGCCGCGTGCTGCACAAGATAGTCCGCCACGGTGCGGCCCGATTTTGTCAGGTCGCCCTGATGCTGCTGCAGCAGCTCCCAAAAATTCGTTGCCATTTTTCTTTTTCCTCTTTTCCGGCGCAGCAGTCCACCGACCCGGATCAGCTGCCGACCGTTTCATTCACCTTTGTAAAAAGTATAAAAGAATCGTCCCCGCTTCGCAAGAGACGCATTGCCCACATTTTGGCCCGCAGTTCTGTGCAGAGCACACAGTTTTGGCGGAAAAACCGGCCATTCTGTGAAAATATCTTTCAATTTTGCATTTTTGTTTAGAAAAACATTTTCACTATCGTTTTTGTGGGTTTGTACCATTCTGTAATAATTTCAGAAGAGTAAAGCAAGGTTTTCTTTGCATTTCAACATATATCCCACGCTTTTGTGCACAATGTACACCGTCATTCTGAAAATTTATGAAAACCATGAATAGACAAAATGAAAATATTTTTCTATAATGGAGCCATCAAGAGCGGCCGCTGGCACGGCAGGCCGCCAGCAACGTGAAGCATCTTGAATGCGAAGGAGAAACTACTATGAAAAACTGCATTTCCCGCCGTTCGTTCCTGAAGGCCGCTGGCATTCTGGGCGCAGCCGGCGCTCTGGCCGCATGCGGCGGCTCTTCTGCAAGCACCAGCACTGCTGCTTCCACCGCAGGTTCTACCGCTGCAAGCGCAGCTGCTTCTTCCACCAGCATCAAGCTGTGGACATACCCCATCGGCGGCTGGGGCAATGACGACACCGTTCAGGGTCTGATTTCCAGCTTCAACGCAAAGTATCCTGACATCAAGGTCACTGTGGAGTATCTGGACTACACCAACGGCGACGATCAGGTGAACACCGCCATCGAGGGCGGCAGCGCACCTGATCTGATCATGGAAGGTCCCGAGCGTCTGGTTGCAAACTGGGGCGCAAAGGCGTTATGGCTCCGCTGAACGACCTGTGGACCGATGATGCCAAGAAGGACATTTACGAGTCCGTTGAGTCCGCCTGCAAGGACACTGCCGGCAACTACTACGAGTATCCCCTGTGCATGACCGCGCACTGCATGGCCGTGAACATGACCAAGGTCAAGGAAGTGGGCGCTGACCAGTACATTGATACCGACAAGCATACCTGGAGCACTGACGGCTTCCTGAAGACCGTTGATGCCCTGTACAACGGCGGATACGAGAACGTTGCAGCCATCTACTGCGCAGGTCAGGGCGGCGACCAGGCACCCGCGCCATCATCAACAACATGTACGGCGGCACCTTTACCGATGCAGCCCACACCAAGTACACTGCCGACTCCGCCGAGAACATCAAGGCGATCCAGACCCTGCACGACACCAAGGGCATCAACTTTGACGCTTCCATCGCAGGCGGCGACGAGATCACCCTGTTCCGCAACGGCACCCTGCAGATGGCATTCTGCTGGAACATTGCACAGCAGGCCAACAGCGACAACAACGCCGCCGGTCTGACCAACGATGGCGACGAGATCTTCCCCATGGCCTTCCCCACCGACAGCGGCGACCCGAAGCTGTGCGGCGGCATCTGGGGCTTCGGCATCTTTGATAACGGCGACGAGGCCAAGATCGAAGCAGCCAGGACCTTCATCGACTTCATCGCTGCCGACCCCGATCAGGTCAAGGACAGTGTGCTGGCTTCCACCTACTTCCCGGTCCGCACCAGCGTGGGCGATATCTACGCCGACAACGAGATCATGAGCGAGTACAGCAAGTTCATGGCTTATCTGGGCGACTACTACCAGATCACTCCGGGCTGGGCAACCGCACGTACCGAGTGGTGGAACATGCTGCAGCGCGTCGGCTCCGGTGAGGATGTCGAGACTGCCGTCAAGACCTTTGTGGACAACGCAAACGCTGCCGCACAGGCATAAGCCCATCCACTCTGCCGGGGGCAGATAATTATTGACGCTTCGCCCCTTCCTCGAAGATCCCGACGAGGGAGGGGCTTTATTTGTAAAAAAAAAAATCATAACCGAAAGGAACGGTGATTCTCTTGGCTGCAAAAACGGCGATCAAAGAGCTAAGCGCAGCAGTGCGCTGGTACGGCGCGAGACCTTCGCTTCCTATTGCTTCCTGCTGCCCAGCCTGATCTTCTTTCTGGGCTTCGTCATTTACCCCATGGTGCTGTGCGTGGTGACCAGCTTCTTCGATTCCACCATGAACCGTGCCGACATCTTTGTGGGGCTTGCAAACTACAAGGAACTGTTCACAGACCCCATCTTTCTGGGTGCCTTAAAGAACACCTTCATCATCGTGGTGGTGTCCGTGCCCGTGACCTGCGCCTTCTCGCTGTGGGTCTCCTCTGCCATCGTAGACCTGCCCGAGTGGGCTACCAGCCTTTTCCGCTGCGTGTTCTACCTGCCCGTGGTCACCGGCTCTGTGGCTGTTACCGTGGTGTGGAAGTGGATGTACAACAACTACTATGGCATCTTCAACTATCTGGCAAGACTCTGGGCCTCATTGACAAGAACATCAACTGGCTGGGTGATGAGCGCTTTGCTCTGGGCTGCATCATCCTGATCCTGCTCACCACCTCTGTGGGCCAGCCCATCGTGCTGTACGTTTCCGCTCTGGGCAATGTGGACCAGTCCATCGTGGAAGCTGCAGAAGTGGATGGTGCCACCGATTTCCAGTGTTTCTGGAAGATCAAGTGGCCCGCCATCATGCCCACCACCTTGTACATTCTGGTCATTACCACCATCAACTCCTTCCAGTGCTTTGCGCTGATCCAACTTCTGACTTCCGGCGGCCCCAACCACAGCACCGATACCATCATGTACTACATCTACTACACCGCCTTCAAGCTGTACCGCTACGGCTACGGCAACGCAATGGGTGTGGTGCTGGCAGTCATCATCGCCATTCTGTCGGCCGTCCAGTTCAAGCTGGGCAATCAGGATAATTAAAGGAGGTGCCGGACAATGAGTGCAAATGCCGCTGCAAAAAAGCAAAAACCGTTGAAGCGTCACCCCAGCAAGCTCAAGAGAATGAGCGCCTACATGATCCTGACGCTGATCCTCATCAGCATCGTTGCGGTGCTGTTCGCCTTCCCGCTGTACTGGATCATCACCGGTTCCTTCAAGACCGGTGCCGCCATCAACGCCACCACCCCCGAATGGTGGCCCAGCCAGTGGGTGCTGACCAACTACCAGAAGCTGTTCTCCGGCAAGAGCGCCCCGCTGTGGCAGCTGGCTGTGCCCTTTGGCTCCAAGTTCAGCGCTAACGGCGAGCCCATCTACTTCTCGGTAGGCCCCACCGCTCCCGCTGCCATCCGCTGGATGATCAACACCGTGTTCATGGCCGTCATGTCCATGATCCTCACCTGCATCACAGCCGCCATGGCCGGCTATGCACTGGCAAAAAAGCGCTTTGTAGGCCGCAAGCTGCTGTTCACCCTCATCGTGTGTGCAATGGCTCTGCCCAAGCAGGTCATTCTGATTCCCCTGCTGCGCGAAATGAGCAGCCTGAACCTGTACAACACCATCTGGGCCGTCATCTTCCCCATCGTGGGCTGGCCCTTTGGTGTGTTCCTGATGAAGCAGTTCAGTGAGGGCATTCCCACTGAGATGCTGGAAGCGGCCCGCATCGACGGTGCAAGCGAGGCCAAGACCTTCATCGACATCGTGCTGCCCATGGTCAAGCCGGGCATCGGTGCACTGGCCATTTTTACCTTCATCAACAGCTGGAACGACTACTTCATGCAGTTGATCATGCTGTCCAGCACCAGCAACCTGACCATTTCTCTGGGCATTGCAAAGCTGCAGGCTGAGAACAGCACCGACTTTGGCTGATCATGGCAGGTGCCGCACTGGCTGCTGTGCCTATCATCATCATCTTCCTCATTTTCCAGAAGTACTTTACCAAGGGCATCGCTATGGGTGCTGTTAAGGGCTAAAATCCGACCGCCGCCTGCGGCGGAAACAGGGAGGGATTTTTGGCGCAGCGGTCTGCAAGACGCAAGGCCCGCCCAAGGGCCGAAGCGGATGCAGGGCACCGCAAGAGGCGCTGATGCCGCTGCCCGGAACAGAAAGCGTACGAGCTTGATGCAAAACCATTTCATCTGTATTTATTACTATTTTTAAAGAAGGGTTTGGAACATGAAAGATATCAAAAAATATCAGGGTGTCATCCCCGCCTTTTACGCCTGCTACGACGCAGAGGGCAATATTTCTACCGAGGCGTCAAGGCCCTTACCCGCCATCTGATCGCCAAAGGCGTCAAGGGCGTGTATGTAGGCGGTTCCTCCGGCGAGTGCATCTACCAGCACGTAGATGAGCGCAAGGCCGTTCTGGAAGCCGTGATGAGCGAAGCCAAGGGCAAGCTGACCGTCATTGCGCATGTCGCTGCAACAATACCGCCGACAGCGTGGAGCTGGCCCGCCATGCCGAGAGCGTGGGCGTGGATGCCATTGCATCCATTCCTCCCATCTACTTCCACCTGCCGGAGTACGCCATTGCAAAGTACTGGAACGATATGTCCGCTGCTGCTCCCAACACCGAGTTCGTCATCTACAACATCCCGCAGCTGGCAGGCACCGGCCTGACCATGAGCCTGCTGAAGGAAATGCTCAAGAACCCCAATGTAGTGGCTGTGAAGAACAGCTCCATGCCCACGCAGGACATCCAGATGTTCAAGGATGCCGGTATCGCCGCCCGCGGCGAGGGGAATTTTGTGGTGTTCAACGGCCCCGATGAGCAGTTTGTTTCCGGCCGCGTCATCGGCGCAGACGGCGGCATCGGCGGCACCTACGCCGTCATGCCCGAGCTGTATCTGGCCATGAACGACCACATCAACAAGGGCGAGATCGAAGCCGCCCGCGCCATCCAGTACGATGCCGACCGCATCATCTACAAGATGTGCGAAGCCCACGGCAACCTGTACGCCGTGCAGAAGGAGATCCTGCGCCGGATGTACGGTCTGGAGCTGGGCGGCGTGCGTGAGCCGATGCCCGGCCTGATCCCGGAAGATGAAGCCATCGTGGCCGAAGCACAGGCCATGATCGAAGCTGCCATCGCAAAGCTGTAAAATTGAAGCAGCGCCCCTCTCCGTCTCTTTTCAGAGGGGAGAGCGGGCGCTTGTTTTTGGAGGGACGTTTTATGATCTGTGATACCCTGCAGCACCTGACGCGCTACAAGGGCCTTTGCAAAAATCTCGACACGGCCATTGATTACCTGCTGATCCACGATCCTGCCAGCCTGCCGCTGGGCCGCACCGAGGTGGATGGCGAGGAAGTATTCATCAACACGATGGATGCCACGCTCCATTCGGACGATGGCTACCACCCGGAATATCACAAAAAGTATGCTGACCTGCAGCTCGACATCACCGGCAGCGAGGGCTGGGGCTTTACCACGAACCCCGGCAGGGAGATCGGCGATTTTACCGGCGACTGCGGTTTTCAGGACAGCGCCAGTGTCGTGACCGGCACACTGGGCGAAGGACGCTTTGTGCTGTTCTTCCCCACGGAGCTGCACAAACCCGGCCTTGTACAGCACGGCTGTGTGGGCGTGCGCAAGGCTGTTGTAAAGATTCGGATGGAGGATTGAACGATGGATAAGGAAAAGCTGTTTGCTCAGATCAAGGGTGGTCTGATCGTCTCCTGTCAGGCACTGGAGACGGAGCCCCTGTACACGAAAGAAGGCGGCGTGATGCCGCTGATGGCAAAAGCCGCCGCCATGAGCGGTGCTGTGGGCATCCGTGCCAACACCGTGCGGGACATTACCCAGATCAAGCAGGTGGTGGATCTGCCGGTCATCGGCATCATCAAAAAGGACTACCCCGCACGCCCATGTACATCACCGTTACCATGAAGGAAGTGGACGAGCTGGTGGAGTGCGGCGTGGACATCCTTGCCGTGCAGGGCACCGGTGCCTGCGCCCGGACGGCTCCACCTCTGCCCAGTTCATCCGCGCCATCAAGGCAAAGTACCCCGACCAGCTGGTGATGGCCGACTGCGACAACTTTGAGAACGCCATGGCCTGCGCCGAAGCCGGTGCCGACTTTGTGGGCACCACCATGCGCGGCTACACCCCGGAGACAAAAGGCATTGACGATATCGACTTTGATTTTGTCCATAAGCTGGCCGCAGAGTGCCCGGCAAAGGTCATTGCCGAGGGCCACATCCACTACCCGGAGCAGGCGGTCAAGGCGCTGGAAGCCGGTGCATTCGCACTGGTGGTGGGCGGTGCCATCACCCGCCCGGCAGAGATCACGGCCCGCTTTACCGGTGCCATCAACGCCGCAAAAAAGTAAAATGGAGTGTGCCGGATGAAACAGTATTTTGGCATTGATATCGGCGGCACCGCCGTCAAGCTGGGCATCGTGGACGAGACCGGCAGGGTGCTGCTCAAGGGCGAAGAGAGCGTCAGCTTTGACGGCTACCAGACGCCTGTTCTCACCACCGTGCGCAGGGCCGCAAAGGAGTTTTTGACTGCAAATTCCATCCCGGTGGAAAGCCTTGCGGGCATCGGCGTTTCGGCCACCGGTCAGATCGACAGCCGCAAGGGCATCGTGGCCGGTACCTGCGGCAACTTTCCCAATTACATCGGCAGCCCTATCAAGTCTGCGCTGGAAGAGGACTTCGGCCTGCCCGTCACAGTGGCCAACGACGCCAACTGCATGACGCTGGGTGAAGTGTGGGTCGGCGCCGCACAGGGCTGTACGGACGTGATCGGTGTGACCCTTGGCACCGGCGTGGGCGGCGGCATCCTGACCGGAGGCCATTTGTTAGAGGGTGCACGGGGCCTTGGCGGTGAGCTGGGTCACTACCGCACCCACGCGCTGGACGGTGTGGACTGTACCTGCGGCGCAAAGGGCTGCTGGGAACGCTACGCTGCCACCACCGCGCTGGTGCGCGCCGCACAGGAAAAGAACCCCGATTGGAAGGATGGCCGCGCCATCTTTGCCGCAGCCGAAGCAGGCAGCGAAACAGTTCTTGCCCTGCTGGACCACTGGACGGACGAGATCGCACAGGGCCTTGCAGGCATGGTGCACATCTTCAACCCGCAGCTCATTCTGATCGGCGGCGGCGTGAGCGCGCAGCAGAAACTGCTGATCGAACCCATTGCCGCAAAGGTGAAAGCATCGGTCATGCCCGCCTTTGCAGAGGGGCTGGAAGTACGTGCCGCTCAGCTGCACAACGATGCCGGTATGGTGGGCGCAGTGTACTACTTCCGGCAGACCATGGAAAAGGAGTAATTGTATATGAAAACACATATCCTCTGTCTGGGTGATTCCAACACCCACGGCTACTGTGCCGACCCGAACGACTGCGCCGACCACGGCATCCGCTTCAGTGAAGAGGAGCGCTGGACCTGCCGCCTGCAGAAGGCGCTGGGCGACGAATACCTTGTGACCGAAGAGGGACTTTCCGGCCGCACCACCGTATTTGTGGACCCCATCCACGAATCCATGGATGCCCTCAGCGTCATCTATGCCCTGCTCAAGAGCCACGAGGTCATCGACCTGCTCATCATCATGCTGGGCACGAACGATGTGAAGGAGCGCTTTGGTGCCAATGCCGCCTGCATCGCTGCGGGCATGGAGCGGCTGATCCTCAAAGCAAAGAGCGTGGACTGCTGGGGCACCAAGCAGCCCAACATTCTGGTGGTGGCACCTCCTCCCATCGGCGCAGGCTTCCACGACGCTGTGATGGGCGATGGCTGTGTGGAAAAATCTGCCGGTGTGGCCGGGCAGCTCCGCATCATCTGCGAGCGGCAGGGCGTGCACTTCCTCGATGCAAAGGACTGTGAGTTCAACAAGGTGGATTTCATGCACCTGACCCGCAAGGGCCACGCACAGCTGGCGGAGCTGCTGGCAAAAGAAGTACCGGGCCTGATCTGAGCAGAGCACGATTTTAAAAGCTCCGCTCTGAGCATCTTTAGCGGAATTATTATTTTTATTGGGTTCTCAAAAAGCCTGCGGGCTTTTTTGAGAACTTTTTTTTCACGAAATAGGGTCATAACCACAAACGGCATCAAACTCACAAGCAGCCTATATTTTATTTTTAATTTCCGTTTTGTTCATCTTGTAAAACATAGCAGAATCGGCTATACTTTCCGCAGAAAGAACCATTGAAAGGAACTGTGCCATGCCTGAACTTTTAAAAGCGCCTGTCACCCCTGCTCAGCAGGCAAGAGATACCCTTTTGGGTGCCCTTGTAGGCCTTGCAAGGGCCACCACCAACGAGCCCAAAACGGACGACACCGACGAGGTGCTGAACGCCGGTCTGCGCCTTGCCGCGCAGCCGGATGCACCGGAGGAAAGGCTGCAGCGGATGCTTGCCATCGTCCAGACTGAAAAGCACCGCGTTGCCCCGGGCTGCGCCACCTGTGCCATGCCCTGCGGCAACACGAACGATTACGATTTTGTCCGCCTGTGGGCTGCGCCCGAGAGTATCCGCACCCTCAAGCTGCAAATGCTTTCTGCCGCGTTTGCGCTGGCCCAAAAGCGCCCGCAGGGTCAGGCGCAGGCCGCCGTTTATCAGCTGCTGTTCACCCTTGCCGAGGACTGGGACGAGGAGCTTCTTGCCCCTGTTGTGCAACACGCCAAGGAGCTTTGCCGGGAGTAAATCCGGGCCGGAAAGCCGCCGCTTTTACCCGCCGGGTTTGTAGCGGGAGCGTTCCCGGCACAAACCAGAAAGGTCCGCCTTTTTTGCGTGTTTTTGTGGCAGTTCCGTAATACTGTTGCATCAAAATGCATTCCAGTGAGTTTCACACCCGATTTCCTGCCTTTTTCCGAAAGTTGCAAAAAAGACTTTACAAACCATTTCTAAAAACTTATTATATAAATAATATATTTCATGGAGCCAATGCTGTGCAGCCCCCTGTGCAGCATCCAAATACGATCAAGGAGGGGTTTATCTATGCCCGAAAAGAAAAAGACCGCAGCGGCTGCTCCTGCTGTGGAAGCTCCTGCCGCTGAGGCCAAGGAGTCTAAGACCCGTAAATCTGCCAAGGCCCCTGCACGCCGCGGCCGTCCCCCGCTTGCACCGGAGCTGTATGTGGAGTTCAGCGGCAAGCAGTATAACGTGACCGATATCATCGACCGTGCCAAGGCCGATTACCGCGCTACCCACAAGGTTGGCGTGCAGTCCTGCAAGGTATACGTCAAGCCCGAGGAAGACGCTGCCTATTACGTGATCAACAAAGTCTCCGGCAAGCTGGAGCTGTAACTTTTCCTGTATTCTTTTCTCCTGCTGCAAAGCACTCCGCACCTGTTTTGCGGCAGGTTGTCCGTTCCCACACAAGGCTCCATTTTAAACCGTAAAAAAGCTGCCCTGCATCCAAAAATGCAAGGCAGCTTTTCATTTTACATCAAACCATCTTTTCCAGAACGGATAATGCTGGATCACGGGGTCCGGGTCCGGGATCTCGAACACATAGCGCTCGGTAGCGTTGATCACGGTGGTCTTGCCGCGGGTGCATACGCGCGGCAGCTTTGCATCATAGTTCAGGTGCACATGGCCGTGCACGAACCACTGCGGCTCGTATTCATCCATCAGATCATTGAAGCACGCAAAGCCCTTGTGAGCACGATCCGTGCTGTCGTTCAGGCCAGCCGCCGGGGAGTGGGTGAGCAGCAGGTCGATGCCGCCCACATGATGGGCCTTGCGCCAGAGTTTGCGCACACGGCGGCGCATTTCCCTTTCCGTATACTGGAAGCTGTCCTCCCGATTATTGTAGCGGATGCTGCCGCCCAGTCCCATAATGCGCAGGCCCTTCCACACGTACACGCTGTCGTCCACACAAATGCATCCGCCAGGTTCATTTTCCCTGTAACTGCCGTCGTGGTTGCCGTGGACATACAAGATGGGCGCAGCCGTAAAGTTCGTAAGATATTCCAGATACTTCTGCGGCAGATCCCCGCAGGAAAGGATCAGGTCGATGCCTTCCAGATGTTCGCGGGTACCGTAGTCCCACAGTGCTTTAGAGGCACATCCGAAATTGCAAGAATTTTCACATCGGTTTGCTCCGTTCTCTCTCGGCCTGAGGGCCGCTTATTTCACAAACCCTTTCAGGTATTGAGGCCGTTGATTGCCATAAGCACATGCGTTTTTACATCCAGTTCATCGTAGTGCGGCAGCGCACCTTCCACGCATTCGTCCAGCCAGTCCATCTCCATCAATTCCTTGGGACTGTAGACCACGGCCTCCGGCGAGTGCAGCACATGCCCCTGCGCGTACAGGTCTTCCGGGAAGATGCGCAGGTCATCCTCGTGCAGCATCTTTTCCATCAGGTCCAGCAGCTGTAAAGTGCCTGCAGGCAGGTCTTTGCTGTAATCGATCTCCTCTGCGCCGCTGCGCATGCCCCACCAGTAATTCACGGCTCTGGCTCCCGCTGCATCGCTGTCCCATGCACCGTCAAAAATGGAGCGGATGATCTCGATATAAAACGTATCCCACCGCCACACGGGCAGGCCCAGCGGCTGCAAACTGCCGTCCGGCATGCGGCGCACAAGGCCGTAATCCCGGTGGGTGCCTTCCGGCTCGCGGTTATCCCGGGCATAGAAGATCTCCACATCCGGCCGGTCGAAGAAATCCAGCGGGTGTGCCGGGTCCGGCAGGCAGGCCCAGCGCAGCACCACCTTTGCGTCCGGGCGCACGGTCTTCAGGCCCTGCGCATAGGCGTTTACTGCCGCCGGGATGCCGTACACCGGGTTTGCCGCCACATAGCCTACGCGGTCGGTCTTGGTCAGTACACCGGCCAGAATGCCCAGCAGATAGGTCACTTCATACGTGCGGGGATAGTAGGTGCGCACCAGCGGATGCGGCGCGTTGAGCGAACAGTTCAGGATGCGGGTCTTGGGGTGCTGGGCCGCCACCTTCAGGCAGGCGGTATGCATCCGGGCACTTGAGGTGAACACCACGTCGGCATTGTCGTGAGCCACATCCTCCAGCACCTGCTCCGCGTCCACCTCAGGCTCGATGTTCTCTTTGCGGGTAATAAATACCCGGTCCGGGAACGCCTGCTGCAGCGCTTCGATGCCCTTGTCGTGGGCACGCACCCATGCGCTGTTTTCGGCGTTGTGCTCGTGCAGGAACACCACCTTCAGCTCGCTGGGCTTTGTAAAGATGTTCAGCTTTGCCAGCAGCGGTTCGCCGGGGCCCTGCTTCGGCTCCAGCGAAAGGGCCACGGCCTGCGGCTCGGTGAGCACCTTCACCTCATCCCACAGCTTTTCCAGATTCTGCTTCATCTGGCTGGGCGTGCTCTCACAGGCATCCGCGTAACGGTAGACCGACAGATACACCAGCATGGCATCGCCGGCAGTCAGATTCAGTCCGCCGCCGCCCAGAGCCAGAAACTGCTGGCGGAACATGGTATAGAAGGAGGAAAAGCTCAGCCGGTCATCATCCGTCCAACTTTCACCGCTGGCCTTGCACACCAGCGTCTGCAATTTTGCGTAACCCCCCAGACGGGAGAAATGCACATCGTTGACCTTGGAGAGCTTGTAAAAATCCAGAAATTCGTAGTAGATACGGTTTTCCAGACTGTCGTTCCGTTCCGGGACGAGCCGCGTGACCGTGCCCGCGATCCTGACCGCATCAAAATACTTGAGCACCGATACCCGCTTGTTGCCTTCCTGCACATAGAATTTGTTCAGAAATTCGTAGGCAATAATGGGCGTATGGATACCTTCTTCCAAATGCGCATCGCAGAGGTTCGACCACTTGCCTGCAAACTCGGTGTCCGGCTCCAGCAGGGGCATAAAGTTCGGTGCAAAGGCAGTGTGACGGCCGCTGGTCTTTGTGCGACGATGCTTTCCGCCGGGATCTCCACAAGGCCCAGTGCTCCTGCGCCACGATGTTCACATTGACCAGAATATCGTCCAGCACCGCAAGATACGGCGACTGGCCACGCGCCACACAGGCACGGTAAGCACGCTGGCCGCTCTTCAGTGCGTTCTTGTAATCTTCCAGCATAGTTGCTCCTTTTTCTCAGCTGCAATGCGCTGCAGCCAGCTGCCGCAGCGTCCTTCTTTAGTATACCATGAAATTTGATTTTATGGGAGGATTTTCCGCACAAAAGAGTTGATTTATCCTGCAGTTTCAGGTACGATAATAGAAAGCAAACAATGATAGGAGCATTCTTTCCATGCAGACCGAACAGATCCCCGTACTCAAGGCCGACGAATATCCCGGCGGCATCTGGTATTACGAGCCGCATACATATCAGCCTTACCGTTACGTACTGGGCCGCGTTGGCACCCACCCGCTGGTATGCATTGGCATCAACCCCAGCACCGCCCAGCCCGGTGCGCTGGATCCCACCTTGAAAAGTGTGGAGCGCCTTGCCGCCGCCAACGGCTTTGACAGCTGGATCATGTTCAACGTGTATCCCCAGCGCGCCACCGACCCTAACGATATGGACCGTGTGCCGGACCGTGCCCTGTGTGACGAAAACCTGCGCTGGCTCAAAGCCGTTCTGGCCCAGACCGAACCCACCATGTGGGCAGCGTGGGGCACGCTGATCGAAAAGCGGGACTATCTGCCCGGCCTGATGCGGGAGATGGTGGCCCTGACGCGGGAGCGGGAGATCCCGTGGGTCACCTTTGGCAGGCGCAGCAAAAAGGGCCACCCCCACCACCCGCTGTACCTGCGCAAGGATTCCACCCCGGAACCCTTTGATGTGGAAAATTATCTGGACACCTGCTTTTAATTTTTCAGGTGCCCGATGCGGAGGGATCTTTTTTGACCGCAGAACATTATCACGCCCTGCACAGCTGGATGGATGCCCACCCCACAGCCAAGCGCTGTGTGGTGGCACTGGACCGCTGGCTGCCGCTCATCCCTTTTGTATGTTATCCGGTGCTGCTCTGCCTGCTGAACGTCCGGCTGTTTCGGCTTCTGGGCAGTCAGCGTCAGGCCGCGCTGGACCTCACCGCCGTCATTGCGCGGACGGTGTTCGTGCCGGGGCTTACCTTCTGGGGCGGCACCATCCTGCGGGACAGGCTGAACCTGCCGCGTCCCTATGAACAGCCCGGCTTTGAACCGCTGCGGCACAAGGAGACCCGGGGACACTCCTTCCCATCCCGCCACGCGCTGAGCGCTTCCGTGCTGGCCATGGTATGGATGTATTTCTACCCGAAGGCGGGCTGGGTGATGGTGGGCATCACGGTGCTCATCTGTGTTGGCCGTGTGCTGACCGGCGTGCACCATATCCGCGATGTCGTGGGCGGAGCCGCGCTTGGCTTTGCTTTGGGCTTTGCGGGCATGTGGCTGCTGTAAAGCAGTGCTTTGCGGGCTTGAAAAAGAAAAAAGATTTTGCATTTTTTGCTTGACAGAATGGGGCCTGTATGGTATTATACTTCTCGCAGCGTGTGCCGACACACAGCTGCCGCCATAATGGAACCCATGGGATTACAACGTGCGCCCGTAGCTCAGGTGGATAGAGCAACTGCCTTCTAAGCAGTGGGCCGGGGGTTCGAGTCCCTTCGGGCGCATCTATGTGGTGCCCATAGCGTAGTCGGTTAACGCGCAGATTGTGGATCTGGAGACCGTGGGTTCGAGTCCCACTGGGCACCCCACCAAAATCCGCTGATGCTTTGCATCGGCGGATTTTTTTATTTGGTGGGGTATCCCAGTGGGGCTCGAACAAGGCGGCTCTGACGCATCAGCGGCAGAGCAACCAACAGCCCAGTGGGCTGTTGGTTAGCCTGCGGGTTCCAATCAGTAGGAATGTCTACCAAGACAAATGCTGTGCTGATGCTTTGCATCGGCGGATTTTTTTATTTGGTAGGGGTATCCCAGTGGGACTCGAACAGCAACGACGACGACCGCGGCCTGCGGCCGAAACAGGAGGAGTTGTTGGGGCCGTGTTCTGATTTTTCAAAGCCCTGCCAAGGGGCTGCGGAAAAATCAGCAAACACAACCCGTAAGGCCCTGACCGTCAGATTCTGCTGCGGGTTCCATTCCTTAGGAATGTCTACCGGGGAACCTTCTGCCGCTGTTCAAAACAGCGGATTTTTTTATTTGGTGGGGTATCCCAGTGGGACTCGAACAGCACGCCATTATTTTCTGCTAAAAAAGCATGTGCAGAACACCTCTGGCCGGAACGGCTCCTGTGTGCTCTGCACATGCTTTTTATTGTTTGATATCTACCCGCACGGTCAGCGCCTCATCTGCTGCAGGATCTGTGCGATCTCTGCGCTGGAATAGCCATCCTGCCGCAGTGCGGTGCTGATGCTGGTATCGCTCTTGCCCTGGCTGCGCATCAGCATGGCCATGTAGGCACCGTCACATTCCGGGAGGTGTCACTGCCCAGACGGGTGGCAGTGCCCGTGCTGCGGTTGGCTGTACCGGAGGACGTACTGCCCGTGCCAGTGCCGCCAGTCTTACTGCCTGCCGCCGTGCTGCCAGCGCGGCTTGCTTTCTGCGCCGCATTGGACTTTTTCAGGTTCCACTCGCCCAGTGCGATGTTCAGCTTCTGGCTTGTGACATCGTTGTTGAATTTCTGCTGGTTGAGTTTGTCCTGATACTCCCGCTCGCTCGTCTCGTTCTCGTAGCGTTGCTGGTTCAGGCTGTCCTGATACTGACGCTCCTGCAGCTGCTGGTTCCACTGAGTGTCCGCACGGTCTGCCTCGTACTGACGGTTGCCGGAGTAGATGTTGTAGCCGGTATTCAGCAGGCCGCTCAGCATGGAGCCAACGCCCGTGGTGCCGCTGAGAACGATCTGCACCGCATCGCCCAGCACACCCAGCACGGTCATCACATTGCTGAACACCTGCTGGCGGCGTGCTGCCTGCTGCTGTTCCTGCGCGGAGTAATAATCGTGCAGGTACCCAGCTGGCTCAGATAATCCTGATACTGCCCGTAGTCCTGCGCATAGGCGTTGTTGTATGCTTCGCCCTTCTGCTTCAGCTGGGTGTAGTAGTCCGAGAGCTTTTTGTTGTACTGCTGCTGGGCATCCTGTTCGCTGTTGTTCAGCTGATCCAGCTGGCTCACCAGCTCGTTGCCGCCGCTGGTATACGTATCCAGTGCCAGACTGTATAGCGTGGGGATGGCGCTGCTCAGCGCACCGATCTGCTGCTGATACGCCTGCTGGGCGGCGCTCGTGGCATAGCTGGAGCCATAACCGCCGGTCAGGGCTGCAGCCTGCGCCGCAGCATCTGCGCTGGCGTTGTGGGCGTTCTGCAAATAGTTCTGCTCGTACTGGCGGTAGAGCGGATCCTTGGTGTAGCTGTACTGGAAGCTCTCACGCTGCAGCAGCTGGTTCAAAAGCTGATCGATCCGCTCCTGATAGCTGCTCTGATAATCGCCCGGGCGGTTTGCCTGCCACTCCTTCAGCGCATTTGCAGCATCCGTCACGGTCTGGCTGGGCTTGTAGCTGGAATTTGCCAGCGCGTTTTCCACCTCCGAGCGGCTGTCCAGTCCCGCTGCCGAATAGCCGCTCTGCACGGCAGGCTGGCCGCTGCCCTCCGTCTGCGCCTGCACAGCGGCAAGCGCTTCGTCCTTTTTCTTTCTGTTTGCCATATATGATCCTTTCCTTATAAATTCTGCAGTTTCGTGCGCATCTCGTCGGACATGTTCTCAACGTCCAGATTGCTCAGCACATACTGCAGCTGTTCCTGCATCTGGTACAGGTAGCTGCGCAGGGCGCGGGCATCCTCCGGGTCCATGTTCTCGCTGAGCTTGGGCAGGCCGATCTTGTTAATGCCCATCACGCTTGCCATTCGTCACACCTCCCCGCCTGCAATGCCGCCCTTGGCAGCGGCCATTGTTTTTGCAATGCTGCGCAGGGTGATCTGTCCCCTGCCCTTCAGGCGCAGCCGCAGGGTGCCGTGCCTCCGGGGCACGAACGGCAGATCAAAGCTGCGCCGCTTGTCCTGTGCTGTCAGGCTTGCCACCGTCTCCCATGGGCCGCCGTCATAGCTGGCGGCCACCTCCACCGTACTGCTGCACTCGGCATCCAGCCGCAGCGTCAGTCGGGAAAGATACCGGTCCTCGGCCCCGTCCAGCCCAATGTCACCAGTGGTCAGCTCAAAGTTCAGCTTTTCCTCCACACCGTCGGTGGCCTGCCAGTCCGCTTCGCGGCTGGGATCTGCGGCCCACAGTGCCTGCCCGTCCCACAGATAAAGCTGTCCGCCGGTGCTGGTCATCTCGTAGGAGCACACGTCTTCTTCGCTCCAGAGCGCGCGCTCGGTATCGTACACCAGCAGCCTTGCCGTATTTTCGCCTGCCGCCGTGCGGGCCACATGCAGGTAATAGCGGCCATCCAGCGCACTGCCCACCGCGCTCTGCACATTGGCCAGTCGGCCCGAATCCAACGCGCCGGACACTTTTGTTGGAATGCTGCCGTCCCATGCCATCACACCGTCCGGCGAAAGATAATAGAGCGTCTCGTTCAGCACACACAGGCTGCGCGCCGCGTTTTTGGCAACGCCCCGGCAGCGCAGCGAGGTGAGCTGAAAATCCGAAGGCTTGGAGCCATAGAGCTTGTGCAGTGTGTTCTCCTTAAAGAACAGCGCATAGCCCATGCATGTGGCCGCGCCGGTAAACGCACCATCGCTGCCCACCGTCACTGCGTAGCTGTCTGCCGCAATGCCCCGGTAGGAAAACCAGTTGGTGGGGTCGCCTAAGCGGCAGGCATAGATCACGTTTTCCTTGCTGCTGCAGCCCCATACCCGGTTGTCGCACTCGGTAACGTAGTCCAGATCCGGCACGCGGCGTTCCATCCGCACCGGCGTGCTCACCGCAAAGCTGCGTGTCTCCTTGCCGTCCAGGCTGGTCCACTGGGCGCTCTCGGCGCTCTGCACCAGCGTGCCGTAAACATGATCTCCCTCCGGGCTTACCCGCACGCGCAGCCCGTTTTCCAGCACATCGTAAACTACCAGATCCCCGTCCAGCTTTGTCCACATGCCAGCCTGCTGTGCTGCCGTGCCCTGCACGGTCACGGTGTCCCACTGGGCAAATAGCTTCTGCGCGCCCGCCGCTGTGATGCGGCAGTATTCCAGGGGCACTGCCGTCCAGCTGCCGGAGGATGCGCTGTACTCTTCCAGTGTGCTGGTGCTGGCCCATGGGTGCTCCTCGTCCTCCACCTTCAAAAAGAGCTGTCCGTCTGCAGGCTTCTCCGGTTCCTCCTTGCCGTAACCGCTCACCTCGTAGGCCTTGCCCGCGGCATCGCAGGGTGCAAACTGCACGCTCTGTCCCTCTGCCTGCCATACAGCTCCCAGTGCCGAAACACTTCCGTCCGCTGTATCAAAGGCTACCTTGTCCGGGAAGATCAGGATTTTTGTACCAATGCCCACCAGTGCCTTTTTGCCGTCGGTCACTGCCTCGGTGCAGGTCACCGGGTTCGCGCCGTCGGCATCCGGCGTGTAGATCAGATCCTTCCCGCAGACGGTCAGCAGCCCGTTCAGGTGATACATACCGTTCAGCGGTCAACTCCCTCAGCTTGCGGCGCGGCTTGCGGGTGCTCAGCGCCGGGAAATCCCGGGCAGAAAATTCACGCCCGCGTGTACTCTGCTTCTGAGCAGCATAGGTCTCG